>RRZU012030438.1_pt1 | contig 10803 bp, 7 predicted proteins | sample 2165561 | NCBI WGS metagenome assembly RRZU01 (sample SAMN10456909, study PRJNA506462) | wastewater metagenome | isolation source: wastewater sludge | place: USA: Moscow, Idaho | reverse complement strand
GCCAACACCAGCGACCCGATGAAGTGGGTGGGCGTACCCCCGGCCCGACGCGCTTCAGCGATCTCGATCAGGTCATCCCACAACTGGTCGATCTGTTTGGGACCCCACGAGTAGACGCGCTGGTAGAGCGGCACCTGGTACTGCCGCTTGCCCTCGAGGATGCCCTCGAGGTTGGTCTCGTTCGCCTTCACCATGCCACTCCTCTGGGATTCGTGTTCATCCTGCCGTGCCGAGCAGGCAGGCGCATCGATCACTCCTTCCTGTCGAGCCGACGATGTGCCTGTCAGCGCTCGCTGGGGAGTGCGGGCGAGCAGGACGCGTGACGTGCCGACTGGGTTATCCACAGGTGTCTGGTGGCCGATGTGGAGGTCCGTGCCCGCCCGCGAGACTGCCCCCATGACCTCCCCACCGCTCCTGACGTGGCCCGCCCACGACCGCCCGCGCGAGCGCCTCCCGCGCGAGCGCCTCCCGCGCGAGGGATCACACGCACTGAGCGACGCCGAACTGGTGGCCATCCTGCTCGGAACCGGCGGGCGTGGACGCAACGCCGTCGCCCTCGCCCAAGCCGTGCTCGCCCGCTGCGGTGGGGTTGCCGGGCTGGCCCGGTGGGGCGTTCCCGAGCTCCCTCGCCTGGACGCTCTGGGCCCCGCCAAGGCGTCCCGGTTGGTGGCAGCGCTGGCGTTGGCCGGACGCCTCGGGTCACCCGGGGAGCCCCCTCGCCTAGCAGACTCCGGGACGATCGCAGAAGTGGCCCGGGCTCGCCTCGCCGGCGCACGGGTGGGAACGCCTGGTCGTGCTCGTGGCCGATTCGGGGTTGCGGCTGCGCCACCTCGAAGACGTAGCCAAGGGTGGCGCGAGTGGCTGCGGCCTGCCCGTGCGGGAGGTGCTCAGCGCGGTGTCGTGCCACGACGGTCTCGCGATCGCCCTCGCCCACAACCACCCCGGCGGCGACCCGACCCCGACGGACGCCGACCGCGCGGCAACCGGGCAGGTCGCAGACGGCGGTCACGTCGGACTCCGGTTGCTCGACCATGTCGTGGTCGCGGACGTTGCCTGGCGCAGTGTCACCGCATCGCGTTGAAGATCTCGTTCCGGGCAGCAGGGAGGATCGCGTCCGCGAGTTCATCAGCTCGCTTGATGACGTCGGTGGCCTTGTCGACCATCTGTCGGCGCGTCACGATTCGGTCCTGGATCGTGCGGCCAGGGAAGGGCACAACGGCCATCTCTAGGGCTGAGCGGCTGAGGAGCTTGTTGCGTACTTGGGTGCCCGGGCTCGCTCGGCGCATCAGAGCGATGCCTTGATCACTGCGGAAGAATTCTAGGAGAAATCGGAGGCCCACATCGACGCCCTCCCGTGGCACGTAGGGATAGAAGCGACTAGAACACACGTGGCCGCCATCCTCGGGACTGGCCAATGCCACGGCGCCTTCCCAAGCCTGGTTATTGCTGAACACAAGGGATGGTATGGGAAAGGTGAAGTAGCGCATGCTACCCATCTCGTTGGCGGAGGCCGATTCCCGCCGCAACATCCCCTTCCCCCAGGAGTAGATGCCGATCCTCCGGTATCGCTCACCATCCACCAGCTCGACAGGCTCTCGCTGCAACTGGAGGAGCGAGCCGAACGGAACGAGAGGCGACTCCTCAATCCCTCGGGCGGTGAAACCCGCGACCAGGGCATCAAGCGTGCCGTCGTCACGGCCAGGACGCGTGTGCCTACCCAGATGAGCGACGATGCGGTCTTGGTCCGGGCGAGAAGGAACTGGAACCAGAACCTGCTCGAAGTTCTTGATCGACAGGGTCCGGTTGCGGCCGGCTGAGCCAGGGGATGCGCTGGCCAGGCTTTCGACCCCCGCCTCAGAGCCGAAGTAGTGCCGTAGGTAATCGACGCTCACGTCACTTCGAGGCGTCCACGTCACGATCACGCCGGCGCGACCGGACGGCACCGATGGCGGCTGGCCGTCGCCTTCGTGCTGGTGGCCGGCTTCTTCGTGGTCGAGCTGCTGGCGGCGTGGAACTCGGGTTCGTTGGCCCTGCTATCGGACGCCGGACACGTGGCCGCTGACGTGACCACGCTCGGCGCCGCCCTGATCGCCACCCGGCTGGCCACTCGCAAGGACACCACCGGCCTGCACACCTTCGGCTCCTACCGCGCCGAGGTGTTCGCCTCGGGGCTGGCGGTGCTGCTGATGATCGGCGTCGGTGTCTACATCGCGATCGAGGCCGTCGGACGGATCGGGGCGGCACCCGAGTTGGCGTCCGGGCTGATGCTGGTGGTCGGGGTGGTCGGCCTGATCGTGAACGGGATCTGCCTGGTCCTGCTGCGTGCCGGGGCGGCCGAGAGCCTGAACGTGAAGGGCGCCTACCTCGAGGTGATCGCCGACCTGCTCGGCTCGATCGGTGTGATCGTGGCGGCCGTGCTGGTCCGGTTCACCGGCAGCGCCTGGTGGGACACCGTGATCGCCCTTGCCATCGCCGTGTTCGTGGTCGTTCGCGCGGTCATGCTCGGACGCGAGGTGCTCGCCGTGCTCGGCCAGCACGCGCCGCAGGGCGTGGAGCCGGCCGCCCTGACCGCAGCGCTGCTCGCCGTCGACGGTGTCACCGACGTGCACGACCTGCATGTGTGGCGATTGACCTCCGGCATGGACGTCGCCACCGCCCATCTGGTGACCAGTCCGTCCGCTCAGCCGGGCTCGGTGCTGGAAGCGGCCGGCGGTACGCTGCGGGACCGCTTCTCGATCGCGCACGCCACGTTGCAGATCGAGGCCGAGGGAACCGCCGAGTGTCAGGGCGTCGACTGGTAGACGGCCTCGGCCTCTCGTCGAAGGCGGGCCGGCCACGGTGGCGACCGAACGCGATGGCCGGGACGCGCGTGGGCTTCCAGGGCCTACTCGCCGAGCCGGACGTCGCAATCGTCCGGCAGCGCCGGGGCCAGCCAACGCCCCAGTTCGGCGGCGGGTACGGCCAGGGCGGCGGTCTCCTCGCGCATCTCGCCGGACGCGGGCAGTGGGGGTCGCCAGGGTCGCGGGCAGATAGTCCGCTGGGTCGGTTCGGGGAAGTCCAGCACCAGTTGAGTCCCAACAGCCGTCACTGCAGAGCAGCCGGCCAGCGGGGCCCGCTCGCGTCCCCAGCCGGATTCGTGCACCAGGTCGTCGTCCACCACCCAGAGGCCCTCCGGGTTGCGGCGCCCGGTCAGTGCGGACGCGGCGAGGCCGCCGAACCAGACGATCGGCACGAGCAACAGCAGCGTCCAGGGCAGCCAGCGCCCTACCTCGACCCCTTCCTCGGCGGCAAGCGCGACCGGTTCGACTCGGCCGCCGAGCGCTACTCCGCGGCTGTTGTCCTGTTCGAGATGGCCACCGGTCACACCCCGGTCTACGGCGACGGCCTGTCGGACCCGGCGGTCTTGAGGGAAGAGGCCGCGATCGAGGCGTCCGACTTCGACCCTGCGGTGGGCCCCCGTCTGGTGCCCTTTTTCCGAAGGGCCCTTGCCAGCGACGCCAAGCGCAGGCACGACACGGCTGCCGACATGCTCCGAGCCTGGAAGGAATGCGGCCACGGCCACGGTCACGACCGTGACCGAGGATGCCGACGACCTGGCCGCCGCGGCCACAGTCGAGACCCCGCTCGTGCGGTCCGGGCTATCGGCCCGTGCCCTGTCGGCGCTGGAGCCCTTCGGCGTCCAGACCGTGGGCGATCTGCTCGCCGTCGACCCTGCGCGGCTGAGCCGCCTCAGCGGCACGGCCGAGGCCACCCGCCGGCAGATCAAGCAACGGGCCGCCGAGTGGCGCAGGCGGCTCGGCGCACCCAAGCGTCCCGGCTCGTGGAAGCCAGTTCGACCCGACACCCAACCCGGTCCGCAGGACATCGCCGAGCAATTGCTCGCCGTGGCCCGCGCCGGCCGCAACACCACCCGCGCCTCGCTGGTCTCCCACATCCTGGGGATCTTCGGCACCGCGGACGCCTTCGCCACCCAAGGCTTGCTGGCGGCGTCCCTCGCCGAGCCAGCGACAGCCGCCAGGGCCAACCAACTGCTGGCCGATCTCCAAGAGGCATGGGCCGAGGACGCCGGCACCCTGGCAACGCTGGAGGAACTCCACGACAAGGTGTCAGCCCGCCTGACCGAACTGGGAGGAGTGGCGACCGCACAGGAGCTCACGACGTTCCTGGTAGGGGAGTTCCCGGACGCCGGCGCCGACGAGTCGAGGCTCGTCGAGGGACTGCTGCGACTGACGGTCGACCGTGACCGCGCGGTGGCCCGTGGAGGCGGCGACCCCGGCTGGACGACGCGCCGCCGCGAGGGGCACCCGCTGCTCGTCGCCGACGACCCAATCCTGCTCGACGTGGCGGAGTCGTTGGGGCAGGCGGCCGATCGGCTGATCGCCGGGGTCAACGGCGACGGGCACGACGCGCTCGTCCCGGAGGCCCGCGCCGGCGAGGCGCTGATCGGCGTGCTCGGTCGCGCGGTGGTGCCCGAACCACTTCGGGACGCGGCCCGCTTGGTCCAACTCGCCGCCACGACCTCGCGCCGCTGCGGGGCGTCCGCGACCAACGACCTGCACGACCTCGACCTCTCTCCGGCCCGGGCCCTCGCGCTGACGCTGCCGGCTGTCGCCGCCGGGCAAAGCCTCGACCCCGCCGAGATCCGCGATCGGGTCCGTGCGCGCTTCCCCGCGCTGCCGCCGCTGCCCGAACGCCCGAATCTCGACCGGGTCGTGGAGGACGCCAACGTGGGGCTCATCTGGGACGAGGGGCCGCCGCGCCGCTACCGCCCGATACAAGCAGCGCGCGACACCACCGGCCTCGCTACCCGGCACGTCACCGTCCTGGCCCCGGATCCGGCGGAAGTCGCGCTTCATGGGGCGGTCGCGCACCGGCTCGCCGAGAGCCGCGCCAAGCGCTCCTTCCTGGTGCTGGGCGTGCCGGCCACACACGTGGACCACGCCCCCGGAGTGCTGGTCGAGTCGTACGGCGCAGAGGTGATCGACCTCTCCGAGACCCTCATCGAAGCCATGCGACGGCTGGCCGCCGCACGCGGCCTGCCGTGGCCGGCCGCCCTCAACGCCGACGCCGAACCCGCCACGAGCCGACCCGGGCAGGGATTGCGCAGCCTCGTCACCGCAGCCCTGCCGGCGGTCACGGACGCCATCGCCGCTGCCCTCGCCGTGCCCGGCGACGCCCCGCTGGTGCTGACCGAGCCGGCGCTGCTCGCGCGCTACGACGCCGTGAAGCCGATCCTGGGGCCGTGGCTCGACCTGGCCACGTCGCGCCCGCGCGCGCTGTGGTTGGTGGTGCCGCAACTGCACGCGAACCAAGGTGCCGTCGTCGACGGCCGACCGCTGCCGTTGGCCGCCCCCGGTCAGTTCGTCCGCGTCGACCGCGACTGGCTCGACGCCCGCCGTACCCTGGAAGGAAGCACCGCATGACCGTGCAGTCCGCCGCTCTCGTCGCCGACCTGAAGGCGCTGGTGCTGCGGCTGGAGGACGACCTGCGCGAACGGGTCCAGACCCAGCCCGAGGTGCTGGCCGCCTGGCAGGACGAGCACCGGCGCGCGGCGGCCGCGGGACGCACCGCCAGCACGTGGCAGGCGTGGCGCGACGACAGGGTCACCCAGGCCGCGGTCGCGTGGGTGTTGACGACGGTGTTCGTGCGCTTCTGCGAGGACAACGCGCTCCTGCGACCGGTGTGGATCTCCGGTCCACCCGCCCGACGGCAGGAGGCCTTGGACGCCGAGGCCGCCTACTTCCGCGCCCACCCAGAGGACACCCACCGCGAGTGGCTTCTCCAAGCAATCGAGCACCTCCGTCGGACGCCCGCCACCGCCGCGCTCGTTGACGCGCGCTCGGCCTTGTGGACCGTCTCGCCGTCCGGGCGCGCCGCCACCGCCCTACTCGCCGTCTGGCGCGAGCGAACTGAAGATGGCGAACTCGTGCGGGACTTCGCCGACCCGGCCCTCGACACCCGGTTCCTCGGCGACCTGTACCAGGACCTCTCCGAGCACGCCAAGAAGACCTACGCCCTGCTGCAGACCCCCGACTTCGTTGAGGAGTTCATCCTCGACCGCACCCTCGAGCCTGCCTTGGCCGAGCGGCCGCTGGAGGGCTTCAAGTTGATCGACCCTGCCTGCGGTTCGGGGCACTTCCTGCTCGGCGCCTTCGCCCGCTTCCTCGGCCGCTGGCAGCGACACGCCCCCGGCCTCGAGCCGCGCCTCCGCGTGCAGAAGGCCTTGGACGCCGTCTGGGGCGTCGACATCAACCCCTTTGCCATCGCCATCGCGCGGTTTCGGCTGCTGCTGGCTGCCCTGCACGCCGTCGGAGCGACTTCGCTCGAAGGGGCGCCAGGATTCACGATCCATGTGCTCGCCGGTGATTCGCTGTACTTCAGCCACGACCAGCAGTACTTGCCGGCTTTGGGTGACGATTTCGCATATGCGGGCGAGGATAAGGGCAGTCTCCTTGCTGCCCTGAACCACGGGCAATACGATGCGGTTGTTGCTAATCCTCCGTACATCACGGTAAAGGACCGGAAACTCAACGCCGCCTACCGGGAGCGATACAGCCATGCGAGAGGGAAATATGCCCTATCGGTCCCGTTCATGGAGCTGCTGTTCAGCCTCGCGAAGACGTGTCAGGGCGATAGGCCTGCTGGTTGGGTTGGACAGATTACGTCGAATTCCTTCATGAAGAGGGAGTTTGGGGTTTCAGTCATCGAGAAGTTCTTGCCAGGAAAGGATCTCGTTGAAATCATCGACTCGGAAGGGGCTTGGATTCCGGGTCATAACATGGATGGCACTCCGACATCGATTATTGTGGGACGCCAGCAGGCGCCGGTGTCGCCGGTGATTAGGACCGTTCTGAGTAAGGGGTTGCGTGAAAGCCGCCCGGTAGGTGTTGGTGCCGGGCCATACTGGCGATCCATCGTCGAGCACATTCTGGAGCCAGGATATGATGACCCATGGATTTCTGTGGTCGACCTGGGGCGTGATTTCTTTGCGCGGCATCCTTGGACGCTCTCCGGGGGCGGGGCTCTAGAAGTGATCGAGAAGATTGAGCGGTCTTCCGCTAGGCTTTCCGACCTAGCTAGCTCAGTTGGTATCACGAGCTTCACGCTCGAAGACGATGTGTATGTCCGTGATCGGGAATCATTCGCGACTCGCAGGGTGCCGTCGCAGTACCTCCGACCAATGGTCTTGGGGGACGGTGTTCGCGACTGGTCTCTGACTGAATACCCGATGACGATATTCCCGTATGACGATGATTTCAGGCCCATTTCGGTGTCACGATCAAGCGAGCTGATGCGCTGTATGTGGCCGTGGCGAGTGAATCTTGCGAAGAGCGTCATGTTCAACGGATCAACGAAGGTCGCGTCGGGATTGTTGTGGACCGAGTTCGGGCGGCTGACCGTGCCGAAGTTGCGCGTGCCCAGATCTATCGTGTTTGCTGAGGTGGCCACTCATAACCACTTCGTCATTGATGACGGAGGGAAGGTTTTCAAGCAGACTGCTCCCGTAATCAAGCTGGACAAGAGCGCCACGGGCGAAACGCACTCTCGGGTCGCGGGCGTTCTCAACTCATCAGTTGCTTGCTTCTGGTTAAAGCAAATGTGCAAGCCTAAGGGCGGCGCAGCCGATGTGGCTTGGTTGCGAACGTATCAATTCAACGGGACTACAGTGAAAGATCTGCCGCTACCTAGGTCCATGCCGGTGGAGCCGGCGAAGGTGCTGGACAGACTAGCTCGCGAATTGTCGACGATTTCTGTATCGCTGATGCTTGATTCAGGTATAGTTTCTGCTGAGCGGCTCCGTGTCGCGGAGGCGGAGCAGTTGTCAATCCGACGGCGCATGATTGCGCAGCAGGAAGAGCTGGACTGGACGGTGTACCGGTCGTATGGCCTGATTGAAAATGAATTGGTCTACCCTGGAGAACCACCGGAAGTGAGTCTGGGAGAGCGAGCGTTCGAGATCTTTCTCGCGCGCACAGTGGCCGCCGGTGAGGAGGAGACCTCTTGGTTCTCTCGGCACGGGTCTACGCCGATCACGAACATCCCCACACACTGGCCGCAGGACTACCGCGAGCTGGTGCAGCGTCGGATCGACGCGATCGAGTCGGTGGACGCGATCCGGCTGCTGGAGGTGCCGGAGTACAAACGGCGGTGGGCTTTCGAGCCGTTTGCGACGCAGATCGAGAAGGCACTGCGTAGCTGGCTGCTCGACCGACTTGAGGATCGGTCGTTGTGGTTCTCGCGGCAGGGGCATCCGACGCCTCGCTCGGTGGCGCAACTGGCTGACGAGCTGGGCCGAGACGCCGAGTTCGTGTCGGTGGTAGAGCTGTGGCGGGGCAAGGGCGTTCGACTGGTCGACGCGCTGGCCGTCTTGCTGGAGCCGGAGGCCGTCCCGTACCTGGCGGCGCACCGGTTGAAGGACCCCGGGCTGCGGAAGTTCGTCGACTGGCAGCGCACGTGGGAGTTGCAGCGACAGGAGGACGCCATGCGTCCAGCAGAGGACGCGCCCGAGGCCGAGAAGAAGGCCGCGAACGCGCGCGCCGACATGTTCGCGGCGACGATCACTGTGCCCCCGAAGTACACGTCCACGGACTTTCGGAAGCCGTCGTACTGGTCGGCGCGCGGGAAGCTTGACGTGCCGAAGGAGCGCTTCATCGTGTACCCGGGCGCGGGCCGGGCCACCGATCCGACGGCGCTGCTGGGGTGGGCGGGCTGGGACCACGCGCAACAGTCCCTGGCGCTGGCCACCATCATCGCCGCACGCGAGGCCGACGGGGCGCCCGACGAGGTGCTGGTCCCGCTGGTCGCAGGCATGGCCGAGCTGCAGCCATGGGTCCAGCAGTGGCACGCCGAGGTCGACCCGGCGTTCGGGCAGAGCCCGGCCGAGTTCACCGGGCAGGAGCTGGCACAACGGGCCCGGCAGGTCGGCCGATCGTTGGAGCAGTTGGCGGCCTGGCGTCCGCCGGCTGCCACTCGGGGGAGAAGGGCGAAGGCATGAGCATGCTGTTGAGGGATGTCATCGACATCCCCGAGAAGGCCGGCGCCGAGGACTATGTATTGCGGCTCACCGACAGCGTCGAGGAATCCCACCTCGCGCGGACGCTCGACGACTACGTGGTGACGCCTGCGCTGGTCGAGTCGTTCGACGGGGCGCTCAACCTAGTCGCGGACGCCCTGTGTCAAGGGGTGAGCCGCGGAGCCTTCCTCACCGGTTCGTTCGGGTCGGGCAAGAGCCACTTCATGGCCGTGCTGTACGCGCTGCTGCGGCAGGTCCCGCAGGCGCGGGGGCTTGACCTGCTGGGCCCAGTCGTGGCGCGGCACGATCCGGTGCTGCAGGGCAAGCGGGTGCTGCCCCTGGCGTTCCACTTCCTGGCTGCCGAGTCCATGGAGCAAGCGCTGTTCTCGGGCTACCTGAACCAGATCCGCGCCCTGCACCCCGGCTGCTCACTGCCGGCGCTGCACCGTTCCGACCAGATCCTCGCCGACGCCGATCACCTCCGCGACCTCCACGGCGACGTGGCGTTCTTCGACGGGCTGAACGCGGGCGCCGCCGCTGGGGGCGACGACGTCTGGGGCGCCTTCCTGGGCGCCAGTACCTGGACTCCTGAACGTTACGAGGCGGCGCGGGCCGCAGCGCCGGGCTCGCAGCTGCGCCAGGAACTGGTGAGTGCGCTGGCCGGCACGTACTTCACCTCGTACACGGCGCAGGCCGAGTTCGTCGACCTCGACTCCGGGCTGGCGGCGATCTCCCAGCATGCCAAGGGGCTCGGGTACGACGCCGTCGTGCTGTTCCTCGACGAGGTCGTGCTCTGGTTGGCCTTCGCGGTGCGCGATTCCTCCTGGTTCGCTCGGGAAAGCCAGAAGCTGTCGAAGCTGGTCGAAGGCGGATTGGGGGCGCGGGCGATCCCGTTGGTGTCGTTCGTGGCGCGGCAGCTCGACCTGCGGCGCTGGTTCGCGGACGCGGGGGCGTCCGGCGCGCAGCAGGAAGCCCTGGACCAGGCGTTCCGGCACCAGGAGGGCCGGTTCGCGCAGCTCCGACTCGGTGACGACAACCTCGCCTACGTCGCCAACCGACGCCTGCTGCGTCCCAAGAACGCCGAGGCGGCGCGCGTGCTCGACGACGCGTTCCGGCGGATCGACCGCAGCCCGGGCGTCTGGGACGTCCTGCTCGACGGCGTCAACTCCGACGACCAGCACCGGGGGGCCGACGAGGCGGCGTTCCGGCTGACGTACCCGTTCTCGCCTGCCCTGGTGTCGACGCTGCGGTCGCTGGCGTCGGTCATGCAGCGGGAGCGGACCGCGCTAAAGGTCATGCAACAAATGCTGGTCGACCGGCGCGACACGCTGACCGTCGAGGACGTGATCCCCGTGGGGGACGCCTTCGACTACATCGTCACCGGACAGAGCGGACAGGCGCTGGACGCCCAGGTGGCCGCCCTCTTCCGGTCGGCGGAGAAGCTGTACGCCGACAAGCTCCGGCCACTGCTGCTGAAGCCCTATCCGGTGACCGAGAAAGAGCTGGCGGCGGGCGCCGAGCGTCCAGCCGGCCTCGCGGCGGACGAACGGCTGGCCAAGACGCTGCTGCTGTCGGCGGTAGCGCCGCACGTCCCCGCGCTCAAGGGACTGGACGCCGCCCGGCTCGCGTCGCTGAACCACGGGTCGACCGTGGCCATGCTGCCCGGGGGCGAGGTGACGATGCTCGCGGCCAAGGTGCGCACGTGGTCGAAGTCAGTGCCGGAGCTCAAGGCCGACTAGGCCTCTGCGTATCGAACTAACAGGGTCGTGCTGTGGGACGGCGACTACGAG
>RRZU011075409.1_pt1 | contig 10803 bp, 10 predicted proteins | sample 2165561 | NCBI WGS metagenome assembly RRZU01 (sample SAMN10456909, study PRJNA506462) | wastewater metagenome | isolation source: wastewater sludge | place: USA: Moscow, Idaho | reverse complement strand
GTTGCGCTCAACACCAATGGCGTCTTTGGTCCTGCGCTCATGGCCACCACGTCGTGTAACACCCTACACGACTGATCCCCATCAGGGAACATAATTCAATGACTTTCTAACTCAGGCCACTAGGAGCCTGCGCGGCAGAGCGTTTTGAAGGCTCCATGGGGAGGTGATTTACCGGTACCGCTGGCGATCTGGCCGTGCGCGGCGCCAGCGCTGCCCGTGAGTCAGGCGGTGGACTGCCTGTTCTGCGTTGGCGCAACCTCCCGCGGCCTGATTTGCCCCTCAAACTTGCCGCAGACTGCACATCCTTCGCAGGTTGAGCGCCAGGCACACGAGCTTGAACTCGGCCTTGACCTTCTCCAGCCCCCTCAGGCTCAATTGCCTGAATCCCAGCACGTTCTTGATCCACCCGTTGGGGGCCTCCACCATCCACTTTCTCTTGCGGTAGGTCGCCTGCGTCTGTGGCGTCTTGAACTTGGCCTGCATCGCCGCTGTGTGGGGGTACTGCTCGGCGTTGATCTCCAGCGCCTGTTTGCCCTCGCGCCCCAGCGCCACGATCAGCTCGCTGGAGCTGTCCTTGAGCTGCTCGAACACCGCCTCTGAGCGAAACCCCGCATCGGCCAACACCTGATCTGCATCCTGGCCCAGGTTGGCCCTCACCGCTGCCAGCAACACCGGCAGGCGATCACTGTCGGCAGCGTTGTTGCTCAGTTCGGCCGCCACCACGATCTGCGCGGTCTCGTCCACTGCCGTGTGCGCGTTGTAGCTGTAGTCGTAGCCGCCACCAGCGCGTTTCATGATCCGGCTGTCCGTGTCGGTGAAGCTCTCCTGCGCGCTGTCTTTGGGCACCCCGAAGTCGCGCTTGTAGCGCCCGCCCTTGGGGTTGCCGTCCTTGTCGCGCGGTTTGCGCTCGTCGTCTTTGCTGCGCCCGCGCGCGGCATCTGCGTCTTGTTGGCGCTGCTCCAGGCGCTGCTTGGCCGCCGTGATCGCGCTCAACCGATCGGCCCGACGTTTGATCTCGCCGGGAATGTCGAAGGCCGGATCGTTCTTCTCCAGGTCATCGGTCGCTTTGGCCCGGTTGAGCAGCCCATTGATCTGCGCCTTGAGTTCGTCCTCGGCCTTGAGCATGCGCTCGTAGCTCATGGCCTTGTGGCGACTGGCGTTGGCTTTGAGCTTGGTGCCATCGACCGCCACGGTGCCCAGCTTGACCAGCCCACATTCACGCGCCAGATGCACCACCTGCACGAACAAGGCCGCCAACTCCTGCAGGTGCAGTGCCCGAAAGTCCGACAGGGTACGGTGCGCCGGGTAGTTCTCTGCGGCCAACACCCGCAGGGCCACATCTTCATGAAGCTTGGCCGCCAGCTTGCGCGAGCTAAAGGTGCCTGTGGCGTAGCCATAGATCAAGACCTTGACCATCATGGCCGGGTGAAAGGGCTGGTTACGGGGGCCGCCCTTGGCATAGCGGGCATGGAAGGCACTCAGATCCAGACTGTCGACGCTGTCGCTGATGAAGTACGCCAGGTGCCCCTCGGGCAGCCAGTCTTGCAGTGCGTCGGGCAGCAGCCGTTGCTGCTGTGGTTCGTAGGGGAGGTAGCTTGCGGCCATCTCCGCAATCTACCAATCCTTCTTCCTCTCGTCACCCTTCTGCCGCGCAGACTCCTAGAACGCAATGTGTGTCCTCGCCTGCTGACTTAGATCGAGCATTCAACCAGAGAAAAACACGCGTTAGGTGTTGCATGCGCAAGATTACTCTTCTTCCGATTCTCATCTTCCTGGTATTGCTGGCTCTGCCGCTGACCGGCTCCGTCGTGGCAGCTTACATGCTTGGCGATGTTGTCGCAGCGGTGCCTCTTGGTGGCGCCGTCCAAGTGGTGCTGGTTGTCGGTGTATTTCTTGTGACGACGGTCTCGGTGTACCGCCTGTATCTCAAGCTCTGGCCCTTGCCTGTAGGTGACCTGCCCTTGGGATCGCAAGGTGAGCTCCGGTATCTCGTGTACATCATTTTCTGGCTGATGATCTTCCTGCCGATCCTGCGCCTTTCGATCATCCCGGCGCCACTCTCCCGCCTGGTTCTGATTGCGCTCGGTGCAAGGGTGGGTGAGGGCACCTACTCGTCCGGGCTGGTCTTTGATCCTCATTTCGTGAGTATCGGGAGCGGGACCCAGCTCGGGATCGATTGTCTGGTCATTCCCCATGCGCAAGCGGCTGGAATGCTCTCCCATTACCCCATCAAGATTGGTGACAGGGTTACGATTGGTGGCCGCTCCGTGATCATGGCCGGCGCGACGATCGAGGACGGCGCCGTGGTGGTTTTTTGTTCGCTGGTGACCCGTGATACACACATTGGTCCGAACGAGATATGGGCTGGTGTGCCGGCCCGCTTTATTCGCAAAGTCGACGCATGAATCAGCAAGGCGGGCACTTCCTCGGGCCTCTCTCTCCCAATGGCGTTCGCGATCAACCCTTGCTCACCTGAGCCCGCCTTTATGCCACCGGTCGTTAGACTGGAAACGGCGGTTGGTTGTTTTCCCTGGGCTTGACTCCATGTCTGCGTGAACAGTCGCGTTTGTTGTCGCAAGCCGCCCGTCGGCTGTGAGTGCAAAAACCTCGCGTGAGTGCAGAGTTTCGTCGTATCGCGTTTTGAGTGGTCTAGAGCCACCAGGCGGTGGCCATGGCGGTCGCGGAGCACCTCGATGGGCAATTCACCGAAATCGCTCTTGAGGGTTTTCTTGCTCTTGCCGTTGCGCGTGTTGCCGCCGGGGTTGGAAACCGCTTCGTTGCGTTAGTGGCCAGGTGTCCGGTCAGTTCGGCGTCCAGCGCTTTCTCCGCCACCAGCAGCTTGGTCAGCTGCTTGAGCAGGCCGTTCTCGCCAACCAGGTCTTCAGGCTTCTTGTAGTTGGCCAGCAGGCCAGACAGCAGTTCTTCGGGTACATCGTGTTTCTTGGTGCTGACGGACAGACCGGCCTGTGCCGGCGGTGGATTGTCCGTTTGCACAAAATTCAGCATATCCGTAGACGACAGCCTCAAGCCAGTTTTCCACCCACAAACTCGACCAGGGAGCCTACAGATGCGAAGGTAGAACCTTCGATCTCGTCATCCTCAATAATGAAACCGAAGCGCTCTTCAAGCATATTGATTAAACCAACAACTGCCATCGAATCCAGATTCGGCAATGCACCCAGCAGAGGCGTATCCAGATCAAACTGGGCTGCGAAACCGCCCAGATTCAGCACCTCGTCGAGAATCGAAAGCACTTCTTTCTTCGTATCCATAATTCACTCCAATCGGGAAAATCAAAAGCGACCCCATAAAAAGGTGGACGTTTTATCGGTTATCGCTGATTTACATCAGAATTTTTTTTCGATTGTAAGGGAAGGTCTGCACGAATCACTTGCGAGTGCGCTACGTCCATCCGTGAGATAGAGCCTGCTGCGCCAAGGCGTCAAAGCGCGGTCCCGGCGCCTGGCCGCTGGGGCAATTCTCCCGTTTCGGGGAGGCATTACGCCTGTTGCACGCGCGCCTGCCCCATGCACTGCAGCAACTTGTGCCTTGCCATCCACAGATTGCCCAACGCAAACAGCGTGACGATCTGCGCCGTGTTCTTCCTGAGCCCCCGGTAGCGAACCTTCACATAGCCAAACTGCTGCTTGAGCACCCTGAAGGGGTGCTCCACCTTGGCCCGGATGCTGGCCTTGGTGCGCTCGAACTGCTCGATCAGCGCCTCAACAGGCTTGTCCTTGTCCAAAGCCCGGCGCAGGCCTGGGCGCATGGCCACATGCCAGCGCACGGTTTGCTTTGTATCGGGCCGCTTGTCCACCCCTTGGTAGCCTGCATCGCCAAAGGCGTCTGTCTCCTGCCCGTGCAGCAAGCTGTTGGCCTCGACCACATCACCGACGTTGCCGCTGGTGCCACGCACCGTGTGCACCAGGCCCGAATCCGCATCCACTCCAATGTGGGCCTTCATGCCGAAGTACCACTGGTTGCCCTTCTTGCTTTGGTGCATCTCGGGGTCGCGCTCGCCGCTTTGGTTCTTGGTTGAACTGGGCGCGGCAATCAGCGTGGCATCCACCACCGTACCCGCTTTGAGTTGCAGCCCTTTTGCCTGCAGCAGGGCATTGACGGTGGCCAGGATCTGCTCGGCCAGCTTGTGGCGCTCCAGCAAGTGTCGAAAGCGCAGGATGCTCGATTCGCTGGGGATGTGCTCGTCCCAGTGGGACAGGCCTGCAAAGTCACGAAAGGCGGGCACGTCGTGCAGGGCTTCAGCCAACGCCGCGGCGCTGAGCGTGACACACTGCTGCATGAAGTGGATACGCAGCAGGGTCTGCACTGCAAACGGCTGCTGGCCCCGCCGTCCACTCTCAGGTGCGTAGGGCTCTATCAGCGAGACCAGTTCTGCCCAGGGCACCACCAGTTCCATGGCATCGAGAAATTCGCGCTTGCGGGTGCGCTTGGTGGTGTTGCTCAGGCCCAGGCTGCTTTGCTTCATGCGCTTATTGTCTGGCCTTCAGGCTTGCTCAAGCACATCGCTCAGGGATTCGTGCAGAGCATCCTAAGCGGCAAGAACCCATTCGAAAACCTGTATAACAGATGCCTGCATTGCCGACGATGCAGATCAGCAGCCGGCGGCGCGGACCTGCAATAGACTCACACTCCATCCAACACGCGTGGCGCAAGCGCGCTTAACCCATCTGCTTCACAAACGGTTCAACGAACAGAGGCGACATCGATGTCCACAACATCTCTTCTCCACGAACTCATCAGCGCATCGGCAGAGCGCGCGCCCACATCGCCGGCAGTGACCTGGGGCCATGGCACCCTCAGCTATCGCGAACTCGATGATCAGGTTGGCGGCCTCGCCGGCGGCCTGATGGCCCTCGGTCTCGATCGCGGCGAACGCGTCGGCATTTTTCTCGACAAGCGCCCGGAAACCGTCGTGGCCAGCTTTGCCGCAGCACGGGCTGGCGGAGCCTTCGTCCCGGTCAACCCCATCCTTAAAGCCGAGCAGATCGGTCACATCTTGCGCGATTGCAACGCGCGGGTGCTGGTCACTTCACCGGAACGCCTGCCGCAGATCACGCCCGCCCTCGAAGGCTGCCACGATCTGCGTCACGTCATTCTCACCAGGCCCTTGACAAAGCCCGTCAATCTGCCCGCGATTTCCATCGTCCTGTGGGCCGACCTGATTGCCACGCCACACCGCGCTGGTCACCGCGTTATCGACTCCGACCTGCTGTCCATCCTCTACACCTCCGGCAGCACCGGTCGTCCGAAAGGCGTTGTGCTGTCCCACCGCAACATGGTCGCGGGTGCCAAGAGCGTCGCAAGCTACCTGGGCAACAATCCGGACGACACCCTCCTCGCCGCATTGCCTCTTTCCTTCGATGCCGGCTTCTCCCAGCTCACCACCGCCTTCCACAGCGGCGCGCGGGTCGTGCTGCTCAACTACCTGCTGCCGCAGGACGTCCTGAAGGCAGTGGTTCGCGAAAAGGTCACCGGACTCACTGCCGTGCCGCCGCTCTACATCCAACTCGCCCAGCTCAGTTGGCCCGAGACCATCACCGAACACCTGCGCTATTTCGCCAACACCGGCGGTCGCATGCCGCTGGAAACCCTCAAAACACTGCGAGCCCACCTGCCGCAAACCAAGCCTTTCCTGATGTACGGTCTCACCGAGGCCTTCCGCGCCACCTACCTGCCGCCCGAGCAGGCCGACATCCGCCCCGACTCCATCGGCAAAGCCATTCCCGATGCCGAAGTGCTGGTGCTGCGCGAAGACGGAACCGAATGCGGCCCCAACGAGCCAGGCGAACTGGTGCAGCGCGGCGCCCACGTCGCCATGGGCTACTGGAACGACGCGGAAAAAACCGCCGAACGCTTCAAACCCTTGTCAGCCTGCGCCCCCGGTCGCCAGGCCGGATTTGTGCTGCCCGAAATCGCAGTGTTTTCCGGCGATACGGTTCGCCGGGACGAAGAAGGTTATCTCTACTTCATCGGCCGTCGCGACGAAATGATGAAAACCTCCGGCTACCGGGTCAGCCCGACCGAAGTCGAGGAAATTCTCTACGCCACTGGCCTCGTCGGCGAATGCATCGCCTTCGGCGTGCCCAACCCGGCCCTGGGTCAGGCCGTCTGCGTCATCGCAACCGGCAAGGACGCGTATCCCCTGGACGCCGCGAGGCTTCTTAGCGAATGCCGCCAGCGCATGCCCACCTACATGGTGCCTGCGGTCATCGACGTGCGCGAAGGCCCGCTGCCCCGCAACCCCAATGGCAAGATCGACCGCAAAGTCCTCTCCGCCGAATTCGATGCCAAAAACAAGGCCAAGCCATGAGCGATGTCACCCGCGAAAAACCGGCTCATGCGCCGATGGACCAGTTCCGCTCCGAAAACGGCGAGTTGCTCGTCGGCGGCATTCCCCTTCGGCGCCTCGCCGCCATGGTGGGTCAGACGCCTTTTTACGCCTACGACCGCTCACTGCTCGATCGCCGCGTGGCCGAACTGAGGGCGGCTCTACCCGCCGAAATCAAGATCCACTACGCAATGAAGGCCAATCCGATGCCGGCCGTCGTCGACTATATGGCAAAACGGGTCGATGGCATCGACGTTGCTTCGGCCAACGAACTCAAGGTGGCCCTCGATAGTGGTGCCAACCCCCGCGACATCAGCTTCGCAGGCCCCGGAAAGCGTACCGAAGAGCTGCGACGCGCCGTTGCCGCCGGCATTCTGATCAACATCGAATCCTTTCGCGAAGTCTCCGAACTGGCCGCCATCCAGCAAGCTACTGGCTGGAGGGCTCGCGTCGCTGTACGTGTCAACCCCGACTTCGAGCTCAAAAGTTCCGGTATGAAAATGAGCGGCGGCCCCAAGCAATTCGGAGTGGATGCCGAAGCGGTCCCCGCCCTTCTCGCTAAAATTGGGCAATCCGGCCTCGCCTTCGAAGGCTTCCACCTCTTCGCGGGCTCCCAGAACCTGCGCTCCGAAGCCATCGTCGATGCCCAGCGCAAGTGCTTCGAGCTTGCCGTGAAACTGGCCGAAGCCGCACCAGCTCCGGTCAAGTTTCTTAATCTAGGCGGTGGATTCGGGATTCCCTATTTTCCAGGAGAGCGCCGGATTGACCTCACGGATATTGCGACCAATCTCGCCAATATCACCGAAGAAGCACGGCAGAAATTTCCCCAAGCCGAAATCGTCATCGAACTCGGCCGTTATCTCGTTGGCGAGGCGGGCATCTACGTGTGCAGGGTTGTCGACAAAAAGGTTTCCCGCAGCCATACTTTCCTGGTCTGCGACGGCGGTCTACACCATCATCTGTCGGCTTCCGGCAACTTTGGTCAGGTGATCCGTAAGAATTACCCGGTTGCCATCGGCGACCAGACCGACGCACCTTTGGGTGAAGCCGTTTCCGTTGTCGGGCCGCTCTGTACGCCACTGGACATCCTGGCCGACAAGATGCCCCTTCCTGACGCCATGCCTGGCAATCTGATCGTCGTATTCCAGTCCGGCGCATATGGTGCCACGGCGAGCCCAAGGGGCTTTCTGAGCCACCCTGACCTGATCGAAGTCCTCGTCTAGGAACCTGTTCAAAGTCTCCTCTAGGGTGTGAAAAGAAATAGATGTTGCCCCCGTATTTGCGACCCCGCCTTATTCGCAATAAAGTGCCTGAGCATTCACCGCGGCCTGCCGCCGCCTGAACGCCCGAGGCTTGCGTATTTTCAATGAAGAGTGCTGATGCACTTCGTTGAAGGGCTCGAAGTTCGCCGACAACTGCGCCACAGCAGTCCGCGCGTCACTCAGGTCATGCGTGCCATCAGTCGCACTTGAATGTATTCCCGAAGCTTCTGTCATGCGCGAGGTCGTGCAGAATTTTGTGCAAGCGGATAACCCACCACCAGCGCAATCCAGCCATCCGTAAGCACCATGATTACCAAGATACACTACTCACCAGAGGAACTGCTTTCCGGCCTGCTGGCCAATTATAAGAAGCCTGGAAATCCTCACTGCGGGCGGTAAGAGCCAACTCGATTACGGCTTTGGTAGTGGTTATTTCGTGTGCTATGCCCGCGAGCAGGGAGTGTAGTCCGAGGGCTGCGACACCCACTACCAAAAGTCATCGGCGACCCGGCGGTGCTTGACCGGGGCTATAATTTCGTTAGCGGCAGGACTTGGTTGAGCACGCGTATGACCCGCCACGTTAACTCATGGCTTTCAAGGCCTTGCTGCTGGCGATCGTGACTACTTTCATTGGCCAGTTTGTAATCACCTTGGAAGGTGTTGAACATGACAATCGTCGATGCGCTGCGTATTGGTGTTGAGCGACTCGTGGGGTTCTTAAAAGGGCTTCCCTGCGGTCCAAATGTGAAATTTTGAGGGTGCTATGAAGACGACGTTTATGGATTTTCTGCTCTGCGGAGGTATTCTGTGTTCCATCATCGCAGCCGCGCTGGCCTTGGTGGGGCTGGTGCTGTCGCCGTGGGTGAGGATGGTGTTTGGCGACTATTACGTCATCGTCAATGTCCTGCTGTTCATGCTGGCCTATGGCATCGTCTCGGGTCTGATGCTGCGGTTGATGCTCAAGATCAAGCCGCTGCCGTGTGGCGAGTTTTCGATGGACTCCCCGGTCTTCACGTACTGGAAGCTTCTTTCGGTGGTCTTTCTGCTGGCGCAGGAGGTGATGATCCCGTTCACCTCGATCTTCACGAAGCCACTCGTCTGGCGGCTTTTCGGTGCCAGGGTCGGTTCGGATGTGGCGCTCGGCGGTGCCGTCGGGGAGCCGTTCATGGTCACGATCGAGGATGGTGCGGTGCTGGGGCTCGGCTCCGTCGTTGCCGGCAGTGTCATCGCGGACGGCAAGATCACGCTTGGAAACGTGCGTGTCGGCAAGGGGGCGACTCTCGGAGTGTATGCCCTGGCGATGGGGGGTATCGACATCGGCGACAACGCAAAAGTGGTGGGCGGTTCGATGCTGATCCCCGGCTCCAGGATTCCCGATGGTGAAGTCTGGCGCGGGAATCCGGCGCGCAAGTGGAGTGTGGTCGGTGCAGCGCCAAAGTCCTGCGATTCGGCAGGCTGAGGCGAGCCTGGCGCACGAAAGGGCCCTGCCTCGCCCCCGCTGCGGGTTATAGATCGGGGAGCAGGCGCTGCAGGGCCGAGCGCAGTCGATCCTTGCACTCATAAAGCGTGGCGCGTTGCGCAAACGCCTGTGCGGCGCTGCGATAGCCGTTGTCACCCATCAGTCGGCTGGCGGCCGCAGCCACGGCGGCCGGGGCCAGTTGCGTGCCGCGTAGCGCGAGGCCGAGCCCCGACTTTTCCAGATAGTGCATGTTGAGGTATTGGTCCAGATTGCCTGGGATGCCGAGCACTGGCGCGCCGTGGAGCAGTGCCACAAGCCCCTTGAGCTTGCCCCGGCCCGGGCGGACCATGGCACGTCGAAACCGGTGCAGCATGGTCCAGGCGGTCTGGTAGCTCCCCAAACCCAATACGCGCTGCAGCCCCAGGGCGCTCACGCCTTGTTTCTGATGGGTCAGGTACCAAGCTGCAGCCAGCCATACACGCAGCGGTGTTCGCGTCTTGTCAAAGATGGTTCCAGATGTCACTGTGCCTTGGTACTGGCATGAGCGGCACATCAGGCGGGTGCGGCTGGCTCGGTACACATCACCTGCGTTGCCGCAACGCGGGCAGACGAAGCCTTGGGGCCACCGAAGCTTCTCCAGGAACGCCTGGCAAGCCTCTTCGGTGGCAAACCAGTCAAGAAATTCGTTCCAGGTGCGGGGGTAGTCCCGTCCAGGAGTTGGCGTTAGCATCTGGGTTTCCATCCAGCTATTCTGATGCCACTGGAGCTAAATAGATACCCCTTATATTTGTACAGTGTGAAACGTGACCTGCTGCCTATCCTCATCTCCGACCAGCCGCTGGTGCTTCCTGTGGGTGGTGACGTGGTGCGTGCAGGCTTTCCATCACCGGCAGAGGACTTCCATGTTGATCGGCTGGATCTCACAGCCATCCTTGTGACCCATCCCCAGGCGACGTTCCTGCTACGGCTGCGCGGGGACTCGATGAAGGACGCAGGGCTCTTCGACGGGGATCTGCTGGTGGTGAACCGCGCCCTCAAGCCCGTGCACCAGGATGTGGTGGTCGCCGTGGTGGACGGAGAGTTCACCTGCAAGTCGCTGTGGCTCAAGTACGGGCGCATGAAGCTGGTGGCAGCAAACCCAACGTACCCTGAAATCGTCCCGAAAGACGGGCAGACAGTCGAAATCTGGGGCGTCGTGACGGCCTCGATCAAGCGCTTTCGCGGGGGCGGCAGGTGAGGTGGCCATGTTCGCGCTTTTTGATGCATCCAACTTCTACGCATCGGTAGAACAGAGCTTTCGTCCCTCCCTGCAAGGCCGTCCTCTCGTCGTTCTTTCGAACAACGACGGGTGCGCAATTGCCCGAAGCCAAGAGGCAAAAGCACTGGGGATCAAGATGGGGGCTCCATGGTTCAAGATTTCCCATTTGAGCGAGTCCCACGGCCTGCTGGGGCTTTCTGCCAACTTCACCCTGTACGGCGATATGTCCTCGCGCCTGATGAGCCTCATAGCGGGTTTTGGCTATCGGACGGAGGTCTATTCAATCGATGAAGCCTTCTCCTGCTGTGACGGTATCCCTGGTGACCTGACCGAAAGGGCATTCAAGGTCCGGGCCCGCATTCGCCAATGGATCGGCCTGCAGTGCGGTGTGGGCATCGGGCCGACGAAAACGTTGGCCAAGCTCGCGAACCACGTCTCCAAGGACGCAGAGAGGAAACCGGGTAGCTATCCGGCG
>RRZU010982405.1_pt1 | contig 10803 bp, 3 predicted proteins | sample 2165561 | NCBI WGS metagenome assembly RRZU01 (sample SAMN10456909, study PRJNA506462) | wastewater metagenome | isolation source: wastewater sludge | place: USA: Moscow, Idaho | reverse complement strand
TGGGTTATGTATCGCCTTTTGAGTTTGAAGCAATGTACTATGATAAGATTAACCCGTTAGGTCAGGTGGCCTAACTTAAATAAAAAAGTCTCCGACAAACCCGGTACGGTTCATTCCATCCCTAGGAAGGGCATCAGAGAAACAAACTGGACATCCCCCTTTGAAACGATTCACTCGCGTTAATTGATGACAATCTTTGTCTCGATACATTTCAAAATCAGCATGCTCTTCACTGAATGAAATAAGCATCATAGGTACTTTAATCACACGATACTCGGGTAAACTCTAATTCTACATATAAAACCTAGAACTATTGGCTAACATTTTCCGAGAAAGTTATAGAAAGGCTCCAAATACTCAATGGATGAAGGATATCCCCTATAAATTTCTTGTCGATGCAATATGTAATACGATAAGTGCGAAAATTGGAACTTAACTAGTCAAAAAGTACCGTTTAGTACCTTATACCGTACTTACCGTACAGAGAAAATACTAAGTAATTTTGTGGTTCATCTACGTTAAATCGCACTACTTGAGACTTTGCAACATATGTAGTCTTTTAATGCTTGAATAAATTTACGAAATTAGGCCGACCTCATACCCAATTTTTCATTTAAACCTGAGTAGATTCAGGTAGCTATAATCTTTAAATCTTTATGCAACAAAGCGATCTGACAATAGTATTCGCTACTGTCAGATCTCACGGACTAATATCTTGCTTACTCAAAAAATATTTTGTGGCATATGTAATACCTCAAATGAATTAATCAACTTACTATCAGCTGAATCAATACTCAACCCTAACAATTTCTCCATATAGATTTTTGACCAAAATGGATGAATTACAAAATACTTTTTACCATTTTTTATATTTTCAATAGACCATAAATTTAAGCCATTAATTTCTCTTAATTTTGGAGGACTATAAATAGATGGTTTCAACATATTTACATTTATTAAACTTTCTTCAACTTGGTCATGCCAATTCTCAAGCTCAATATATCTAAAGTTACCGTCTAACCCACATTTATATTTTGGATCATACAATAATCGCAAAAAGCCTAATCCAAGTCGCCAATCTAACAGTCCATGATAGGTCCTATTGCCATAGCGTTGGATACACTTATAACAAGCCCCTAAACACGAGGCTTTATGTACCTCTGTACTAAGCTTCATACCCAAAGGATCATGATAATCTGATAAAATAGATTTTATTAATTTAAGTATAAGTGGTGAACCAGTGCCTTCTATAATTTCACTTAATTTTTGAGAAAATCCAGCACCATTGGCTAACTGATCACAAATCTGCAATACGGGTATACTTTCAATTAATTTTGGTTCAATTTGTTCAAATTCTTCTGGAGCTATATCTAATTCCAAAGCTGCTCTTTGAATAAGAATTTGTGTTGCTGAAATCAAGGCAGATCTAATTGCTATTGACTCCTTACTTCTACCCAAATATGAAAAATCAAAAATTTGATCCATTTTTTGAGGTTTTAAGTAAAGGCCATCTGTCTTCTTAAGAGTAGCCAATCCCACGCTTGAATGTTCATCATCATATTTAGATAAATATTTAAGATCTTCTAACCAGTATTTTGCTTTTGGTGCCGATAAGGACATTTTCTCTTTATCAAACATAGTAAAGCCCTTAAATACGCCACTATCTAAGTTTGCCCCCTGATTTAAACGCAGTACGAATGTGCCATTGTCTTCACTATTACCAATACTTAAATTACTCCCATTAACAACATTAAAAACTGTAGGCTCATTAATTAAAGTAACCACTCTATCGAAATGTTGGAATTCTAGTTCATCAATTTCTTTTTTGTTTAAAGGTTCTCCAGAAGATATGTATGCAGCAGGATCCACATATGGTCTAAATTGACTCTCACTCAATACATACTGGCAATTATGACATTTTAATATAATCCCATCCTGCTTTAGATTAATCATTGAACATTGAGGGCATTTTGCAACTTCGTACTTTTCGTAGAACCATCCATCTTTATCATTACTTCGTTTTTTAATGTCATAACCAAATGGTGGTATATATAGACTCGGGACAAATCCTTTGCTCTGATAAGTCTTTTTGTCTACCACCAAAGTTTGATTAGGTGCAAATTCATAAATTGCAGTTTCTGCATCACGATCCACACTGATTAATTCATTCTTCTCAGAAATACCTAAATAAAATTCTCGAACATTACTCGGCATCCCATATAAAGGTAAAATTCCTTTATTAGCTAAAAATTCTCCAAATGGTTTATTTGATTTTTGGCCTTCGTCCTTATATTTCTCAATTAGTTCCAGTAAATTATTAACAGAATACTTTAATAATTCCTTACATAGATATTCGTTGCCTTCAACCATTCTTTGTACAAATTGATTTTTTTCAGTCAAAGTATCACTTAATGCTTGCTTAAGAGTTTTGCTCCATTCCAAAGAAGAATAAATTACCGAAGCATATGGAAAATCCCCATGTGTACTACCTAGTACTTCATCACCAGGGTATTTTTCACCTTTTCTTGAATAATTATCTTTAATTAATTCAAAGGCATATGTTAACCATACTTTATTAACAATACGCAGATGAATTTGAAGTAAGTTAAATGACAAAAATGGTGGTGGTGGTGGGTCAGCTGTAATTGCTTCAGGATTTTCATAATAATAAGTATCATGACTCTTATTACGACATAACGTAACAATCATTGAATAGGATTGGCCTCTACGACCAGCTCGACCTACACGTTGTTGATAATTAAATCTTTGAGGAGGCATATTGGCTTGATATACAGCCTGTAAAGAACCTATATCTATACCAACTTCCATAGTTGTCGTTACGGAAAGTAAGTCTATCTCTTCTGCTTTCTTTTTAATTTTATCGAACTTATCATCTTGCTCATCTTCAATAAAAATGCCTTTGAAATGCTGTAACCGCTGAGCAGGATCATTTGTCTGCCCCGTTAACTCTTCACAATGAAGTCTAAAAATATCCTCATGTATATTTTGACGAACTTTCTTCGACAAGTAATGCATATCCCACAATTCTAGAACCTGACCTGTAGGTGTTTTTGGCAATACTTCAAAACATCTTGTACATTTGCCCACTCCTAGGTGAAGATGTACCCTTCCACATTTTATACATCTGAAATATGGATCGTTTTCTGATGTTGGTTGCACATAGAGACGTTCCAAGTCTATCTTCATTGCTGGATGCCCTAAATTATCGAAATTCTGAATAATTTCTTCTAAAACCTTTTTAGGATTATTAGGGTCTAGAGCTTTTGCAAATTTATAAAGATTTGATTGAGGCCTTATATCAGAAGCTTTTGTATAGGGCATTTGATTTTCATCATCAAAATATTTACCGCCTCGTACTCTGTAATTATCTGCCATGACCCTCAGCCATGCATCAAGTTTTAAAGAATCAGGATCATCAGTCGGGCGTATACCTACCCAAGCTAAACCTGATTCTTCAAGGGCATATGTAGTTTTTGCAAACAATACTTCATAGGTTAGTTCATTAATATTTTCACGAATTTTTTCACGCGCTACAAAATTAGAACCAGCGCCTTCATCACTTCCTTTTTTCCATTTAGGATAATCATGATCTTGCCAATCAAACCATTCCCACCAAGATTGGTTTTGAATTTTCTCAATACCGCTAGCATCACTAGGGTGTACCCCCAGCCGTATCAATGAACTTAAAAAAGGAGATACCTTTAAATCATCTTTAATTTCGATCATTTCCGCCAGGCTTACCCTGTTTGGCACCGAATTTTCCGATAATTTTGCAAGTTTTGAAGATAATTCAGCAAGTAACGCAAAATTTTTCTCTTTAAAGGCTAATTCATATTGCTGTTCAAGCTCATCTCGATTACTAAATTCTTCTTTTTTTATCTGTAATACTTCAGAAATGCTTTTAACTAATAACAATCTTCTTAAATCTTGATGATGTAAAGATTCTATATTCAGAGCTGCCCTTGCAGCATCTTGTCGACTATCAGAAAATACAATAGTTTTTGCTTCTTCTGAGGTTTGCTTTAAAAAGCTAAATAACTGTGTTGCTAATAGCTGTGAAGTTTTTGCAAAACCACTACGAAATGAACGAATTGGAGATGCAGGACGAATATTATGATAAATACGACCTTGATAATTTGTTGAACAACATGGGCATTCGACTGGTAAGGCACCACCTGCTCGTTCAGTTGTTTCCTGATCTTTGGGTTCAAAGTAAAAACCAAAGATGTCTTCATCTGAGTTCCTTTGATTTAAAAGAATACCATTTCGAGCATCTAAAAATTTAGGTTTCCAAATTGAATTATTTATTGTCTTTTCATTATTTGCTGGAAGGAAAACAGCATAATTTTCCGCCATCAAGTTTTCATAAAGCGTATCTGTTGCTTTTTCTGGCAATTCTTCTAAATTAAAGCCAATCGTCGAAATACTAATTTGTGCAGCATGATCTTTACGTTTTTGACCACCAATAAACAACTCACCACAGGCCTCACATACTAACCATTCAAAGTTTCTTTGAATCCCTTGATCAGTCTGAATTAAATATTTTCCTCTATCGGTAGTTAAACTATTCTCAATGAAGGCTATTCCATTTTCAGTAGAATAAGGAGCAGCATATAAACCTTCTAAACTTTTAAAGAAAGTATGAATGCGCAAGCTTGGCAAACTATCTATTCTATAGTCCCTTGGCAAAAGATCATTCAATCCTCTTATGATCAATAGACCTCTTAAAGCCTTTAAGTTTTCACTTCCAAAAATGGATTTAGATAAATATTTTAAATTTCTCGGTTTAATAATATTATTTGTATTATCAAAGCAATAAGTATTTAATAGATTGGAGCTATATTCAATAAGTGCCTTTAGTCGTTCAATAAAAAGAAATTGAGAGAAGTTAAGTGAGTTAAAAATATTTATTAGATTATCTTCAAATGTTAAGGTCAAATACTCAATAGACTTGTCTGTTTCTCGAATTTTTTTATATTCATCATAATCAAAGTCAGATTTAACATATTGATCTGTAAACTTTTCAAATAACTCAGAATTCAGTTTATCAAACGTAGAATCGAAACCAATTTGCTCACCTGTAACAATTGCATCTAACCACTGTTTAATATCAGGTGAATCTGAGGTTCCTTTATATAATCCATTACAGCCAAAGAAATCAGTCAAGTACTTTAGACTTTCTGTAGCTAAAGACCCTTCTGTGGGCAAAGAAGCACTGGACGCTAATATTCTTAATTTATGGCTATGCTCTGGCTTATCTAACCCTAAACGATGAATAAGATATCGTATTAATCCTGCAATTTCAGTTCCTGCCGATCCTCGAATCAAATGCAGTTCATCTAGTACAAGATAGAAGTATGCATCAGGATCAGAGATTAACCATTGTTTAGTATTTTCAAATACCCCTTGGTCTACTTCCCTAGAAAGCATAATTGAAAGCATCGAAGTATTAGTAACTAAAATATCAGGTGGTGTTTCCTGCATATCCCAACGTGAAACTAACTCGCTACCTAGAACATTTGGAAATAAATATTGATTTTTTTCTGTGTTGCTTGTACTTAAATCATCGAATTTTTTTGCATTTTCATAATATTTTTGAAAATGTGTTAATTCATCTTTTAGTTTTTGAACTCTTTTTTTTCGAGACTTAATTTCATCTTTATCATCAGCCAATCTAGGATGATTTAAAAAGCCTGTCACAGGAGATTTAGACGTGTATCGACCGAAATAAATTCTATTACCATTGGCTTGCTGGTCTAGAACCTGAATTGCTTCGGGTGAAGATAATGTCTTTCTCAACCGTGTTAATTGATCTTCCACCAAAGCATTCATTGGATATAAAATTAATGCTCTTACTGCTTTAGGGCGTTCAGGATGCTCATCTATTCGTTGTAACCCGAAGCTAGTTCCATTTTTAAACCAAGTATTACCTTCAATTCTAGTTAATGGCTTTGGCCATTTTATCGCCTCCTTAGCAATTGACGCTAAGATCGGTAACATAAATGACTCAGTTTTTCCAGAGCCAGTACCTGATGTTACAACTCCTGGTTGACCATTTCGCACTCCTTTACCAAGCATTTGTGTTTGGTGGAGATATGGTTTATATAAACTCCTACGCATCAACATAGGACGTTGATTTTCAGGAAGGCCATCAAATAAGCCACTTAATGCTAAATTTATAAAAATACTTCTCTCTTCCGGAGAAAAATCATGTAAAGGATTGTCTTTCTCTAACGTGAGTAAATCTTCAAGACTGTAATCAGAAGCCTTATAACGAGGAACAGGTTCAATAATTGGAGAGTTAGTCAATGTATCCGTATCAACTAAGAGCGATCGTCTTAATGCTTGTAATGACGGATTACTAATTCTCTGTGTAGTTTCAATTTGTGAGATTAATAAGTCTCTTATATTTTGATAACCGCCAATGGGATCTAACATACTCATAACTCCTCAATTATTTTTATGGCATCTAACTGCTCGTTACATATAAATACGTTATCTTTTTGAATAAAAAGATGATCTGGAAATCCTGACAGACTATGTAACCGCTCAAGCTGTAAAAGGTGCTGATATGTATTAATAGAAGCCTTCATAATCTGGATAAATCTTTTATTATTTTCAGAAAACAGTATTTCTGAGTATTTGGTTGTATCTAGACTTTGCAATACAGCATTTGGATTAACATTTAAAGCATTAAATTTCAAGGATGTAACAAATGGAGTTAACTCTTTAAGTAATTGCTTTTGTCTATCATTTAAAGTCGATAAAGCAGTATTAAGTGAAGCTAGAACTAATAAGTTTTTTGGTCGTTGAGAATAAGAAAGGACTTCAGAAAGTTGCTTATAGAAACCTATATAATTAACTTCAGTTACACCTGTAAGATGTACTACATAGTAATGATCAGGATTATTACTAGCATTATTCCAAGCATATGCAAACCCAGTATTTAAGTTAGTACCCGGATTGCGCCATAAATCATCAACACCAATATAGCTAGCATCCAGTGCAATATGTGAAATGCGCCCCCCGCAAATTAATCTTGAATATTGCTCAATAAACGAATGTGCATACTGATTGATGAGAAGGATAAAATGACTAGTACGAAATAATCTATCAAATACAACAACGTTTCTAGCCTCATAACCATAGGTAGATGCCAACTGTTTAAATAAATCTGATGTATCAGTTTCTTCTATGACTTTAATTTCATTTTTAGCTTCCATACATGTCCAAGGCGGTAAAATAGAAGGCAATAATGATTTATTTTGTAATAGACCACGATCTGTTAGAAAGTCATTTAGCTTTTCAATTATATTTCGTTCCCTAAGTGATATTTCTCCAGCCTCAGTGAAAAAATCATTTATTAACAGCTTAAGATCATTTATAGAGGTTTCTAAAAAAATTTTATCTTTTTTTAATTCCTCGTTTAATGAACTTAATATTTCGCTTTCACTTTCTTTCTCGGAAATTTGTTCTTCCAAGCTATCTAATAAGGCTTTATGCTCTTTTTCTACTTCTTCTATTTTATCTTTTAAAATAGCAGCTGAGCGCACTTTAACATCAGACTCAACTTGCTCTTTAATAAATTTTTCATAATCAGTTGTTTTCAGTAAATTTTCATACAATTTTTTATACGTCTGAAAAATAAAATTTGTATGTGTAGTATTTTCAATTATACGTGCTAAATATTGCTCTTTATTTAAATAGCCTGCAGATGTATCAGGAAAAATACCATTAGCCTGCAAGAATGAGGTTATTTCCTTAATCTCACTAACAGAAGGCAACTGAAATTTATCTAAATTATCTTTAGAAATTTTATAAAGATAGCTCAGAGCTTTTTCATGAAAAGCATAATCTGCGGACCAATCAATTAAGCCTAGTGGTGTTAAATTAGAAAAAATATTACCAAGCAGATATTTATTATTTCTAAATTGAAATATACTTGTATTATTAAGACCATCTTCTAACAAATAGCTTTCTACAAGATTATTAGACTCTGACTGTCCTACAGGGTAATCTGCATACCATTTTTCATCCTCAACATTCAATCTAAAGTTAAGTTGAATAATAATATTTTTCTGTAAGTAAATATAAAATACTCTCGGAATATCTCCTTTTTCTTCTTCTAAATATATACCATCAAAAAATAATTTTTTCCGAACTTGGTCTATAGAGATAAATGAGTAATCTAATATCTTGTAAAGAAACTCTTGACTGTCCCTTACAACAATAAATTCATCATCTGAATATTTTTTTTTATTTGTATTTTCCTCACATAAGAAATAGCATAGTTGATAAGTAGCAACTAACTCATGACGAGGAAAATAGTCAAATACCGTAGAATTTGGTGCAAAATCTTCAGGAATTGCTGGATACCAAATACCATTTATTTTTTCATGCGTTGGTTTAATTTTAGCATGATTACCCACATAATTTAGATGAAATCCAATACATTCTCTATACATAAAAACTACGCTCTAAATCTTATATTTTTACGATGGCGATGTAAATTATAACCTAATATTATAGGAAACTCTTGTCGATTCTGAGAGGATTCTGAACTTTTAACTAATCCTTTAGGATAATAGTAATGTCCATCCTCTAAATCTAAATAAGGTAATACACCATTTTTAGAAAAATACTCTAAAACTAAACTACAACTAAAATTATTTGAATAGGAAATATATTGATCTTTTTCACTTAAGGCTAAATTGAACATCCCGTACTTATATGCCCAATCAAAAGTTTCATCTCGACAATAGGTGGATAAGATGCTTTTTCTTCTATGTATAATTTCATATACATTACATTTTTTCTTATCTTTTTGCTTAAGCATGTAAATACCATCATCACCCAAATAATCTTTTATATAAAAAAATTTATTTAACTCAGCATTAAACTTAAAAATATCGAAAGATTTATAATAACGCTCCCCCTCACTTAAAAAACTGATTTGATGAAAATTATTAGCACTACCTAAATCTGTAGATAAAAAATATTCTGGCAATAAACTTCCTAAATCTTCATTTGTGACCAACACTTTAACAGGAAATGTTTCTTCCCCAATTTCAATTCTCTTAATAATATAATCGACACCTAAACAATCCAACTTATCACATAATATATTCTGAGTACTTTTCGAGATATAACCCTGTATCAAAAAACAATCCTTCTCAAATTTATTCAAAAATATTTGTTTAGGCCAGTATTTTATGGACTTATAATTATTATGATAACCGCATACTATATACCCATAATGCTTTAATTTACAAATAACATTATATGGGCTAAACTTTGACAAACTTTCATGAGTACTTATTAATTTCAACAAACTAGATTCAGAAATTCCATGTAAAGAATTAAAATAAATAAGCTCTATTAACTCTTCAAAAATATTTTTATTAGGACTTCTAGCCTTTTGATAATTAAATTTAATATTCTCTAAAAAATTAAATATTGACGTTTTGGTTATTGTATATAAATTTAATTCATTCTTTTCAGATTTAATATTTGCATCCTTTAAGCTATCAACAATATGAAACTTTTCTACTTTACTTAAAGAGAATTCCCCCCTCGTTGTTAAAATTAATTTAAGCTCACCTTCAGATAAATGTGGTAAATATATTTCATCTCCTTCATAAACAATTTCTTTACTATGCTTCAGTTCAGAGTGGATGAATTCAATTTCTCCATCAAAATTAGCCCTAAATTTGATGGGTGCCATATTTAGGGACAATAATTCCTTACGCCTATAACTACTTAGAATCTGAAGAGGAGGTAAGTATTGCTTATCCTTATAATTTAAAAATATTTTTTTTATTTGTTCTATATTTCTATAATCTACTTCTAAAAAGCAATATTCTTCTGTGAATATTGCTTCATTTTTATTAATCTCTTCGGTATCATAAGTTTTTAAATGATAAAGAATAGCATCAACATCTTCTATTCTATGGATATTTTCAATCAATTCATATTGCCAATTAAATCTTTTAAGGAAAAAAATTCTATTTTCAAAGCTTTTGTTTTTTCTTTTCAAAGAAAAAAACTCAGTATTCCCACCATGTAGATCACATACCTTCAATCTAGTATATGGCAAATCAAAATAGGAACTTTCTAAATCATTACCTAAATTAAAATAAATTTTTTCTTCTATGTGACCTTTAGGTTTATTCCATTTTAAATAAAAGTTCCAAAAAGGGTCTTCTTCAAGGAACTTGTTTTTCAAAGCCACACGTTGAGTAAATATTCTAATAGCTTGATACAACCCCTCATGCTGTTTAAATTCATTTAGATTAATTAGCAACTTTTTCCGTAAAGTCTCCGGAGTATGCTCACCTTTATAAAGATTTTTATTTAATAGACTTTTGAGTCGCCAATTTGGAAAACTAAACTCATATATAATCCCGATTAACTTCATATGCTGCGGAGTACTGCATGGTATTTCAACCTTACGATATTGTTCACTTTTGAGAGTAAACTCAACTAATTGGCGAAACAGTTTGTTTACACCATCTAATCTAGGTGGACTAGATAATCCTAATTTTTTCTGTAGTTTTGCTCTAAAATTTTCTGATTCAAATCCATCTTGCGCTGCTATATAGCATAAAAAAACAATATATCTAAATCGACTCGCTGCTCCCCAGTAAGTTTCCTCGCTAGCCAAAAACCTATTAAAGGCTCTAGCATCTTGAACTTTTATAATATTTTCAAATGTCTTAATAGGTTGATCAATTCCTTCTAATGCTTCAATTAAAGTTTCTTCAGTAACATCGATACTTTGCA
>RRZU010972134.1_pt1 | contig 10804 bp, 13 predicted proteins | sample 2165561 | NCBI WGS metagenome assembly RRZU01 (sample SAMN10456909, study PRJNA506462) | wastewater metagenome | isolation source: wastewater sludge | place: USA: Moscow, Idaho | reverse complement strand
TCCGACCTCGCCGCGGTGCGCACCCGCGCCGTGCCCCAGGGTGATGGCACCTACAAGATCTTCGGCCAGAAGATCTTCATCACCTATGGCGAGCACGACATGACCGACAACATCATCCACCTGGTGCTGGCCCGTCTGCCGGACGCGCCGGAGGGGGTGAAGGGCATCTCCCTGTTCGTCGTGCCGAAGTTCCTGCTCAACGCCGACGGCACCCCGGGCGAGCGCAACGACGTGCATTGCGTCTCCATCGAGCACAAGCTGGGCATCCACGCCAGCCCGACCGCGGTGCTGGCCTTCGGTGACAACGGCGGCGCCATCGGCACCCTGGTGGGCGAGCCGAACCGTGGCCTCGAGTACATGTTCATCATGATGAACGAGGCCCGCTTCGCGGTGGGCATGGAGGGCCTGGCGCTCTCCGAGCGTGCCTACCAGCGCGCCCTGGCCTACGCCAAGGACCGCATCCAGGGCACCGAGGCCGGCGTGCGCGGCGGCCCGAAGGTGAGCATCATCCACCACGCCGACGTGCGTCGCATGCTGCTGAGCATGAAGTCCCAGGTCGAGGCCCAGCGTGCGCTGGCTTACGTGGTCGGTGCCGCCACCGACATGGCCCACTACCACCCGGACGAGGCCGTCCGCGCCCAGAACCAGGCCTTCGTCGACCTGATGATCCCGGTGGTCAAGGGCTGGCTCACCGAGAGCAGCATCGAGATCACCTCCACCGGCGTGCAGGTGCACGGTGGCATGGGCTTCATCGAGGAGACCGGCGCGGCCCAGCACTTCCGTGACGCCCGCATCACGGCGATCTACGAAGGCACCACGGCGATCCAGGCCAACGACCTGATCGGCCGCAAGATCGCCCGCGAGAGCGGCCAGACCGTCAAGGGGGTGATCGCCGAGATGCGCCAGGTCGAGGCCGCCCTGGCCGCGGCTGCCGGCGACGACTTCGCGGCGATCCGCAAGTCCCTGTCGTCCGGCGTGACGGCTCTCGAGGAGGCGGTCGAGTACATCGTCGCCACCTACGGCCAGGACATCAAGGCCGCCTCGGTGGGATCGGTGCCTTTCCTCAAGCTGCTGGGCGTCGTCGCCGGCGGCTGGCAGATGGGCCGTGCGGCGCTGGTCTCGGCGCAGCGTCTGGCCGAAGGCAGCGGCGATGCGGGCTTCTACCAGGCCAAGATCACCACCGCGCGCTTCTACGCCGACCACGTGCTGTCCCAGGCGCCGGGCCTGGCCTACTCGGTGGTGAATGGCGCTTCCGCTGCGCTGGCCCTGCCGGAAGAGATGTTCTGATCCCCTGACCAGGATCTGATTCAACGACAAAAGGAGCCGCGAGGCTCCTTTTGTCTTGTTGTGCTCCGACGCAGTCTCGGTGCGTGAGCGCCATGAAAAAAGCCGACGCGTGCGTCGGCTTCGGAGCGGGCTGTGCCGGGCTGGGGCTTACTTGACGGCGGCCTTGCTGCGCAGTTCGGCGATGTGCTTCTCGACGCGCTGCTGCTCGAGGCGCTGCTTGAGCTGGCCCTTGACCTCGTCGAAGGCGGGCGCCTTCAGCGGACGGGTATCTTCGAGCTTGATGACGTGGTAGCCGAAGTCGGTCTTGACCGGGGTGGTGGTGTACTTGCCCTTCTCTAGCTTGGAGAGGGCATCGGCGAAGGGCTTCACGAAGCTGGCCGGGTTGGCCCAGCCGAGGTCGCCGCCCTTGTCCTTGGAGCCCGGATCCTTAGACTGCTTGGCCAGGTCGTCGATTTTCTCGCCCTTGTCGAGCTTGGCGATGATGGCCTTGGCTTCTTCTTCCTTCTCGACCAGGATGTGGCGGGCCTTGTATTCCTTGTCGCCGAGCTGGCTCTTGATCTTGTCGTATTCGGCCTTGACGTCGGCGTCGCTCACCGGGTGGGCCTTCACGAAGTCCTGCAGGTAGGCACGGATCAGCACGGCCTGGCGGGCCATGTCCATCTGGGCCTGGACGGCCGCGGATTTGTCGAGGCTCTTCTTGCGGGCTTCCTGGCTCAGGACTTCGCGGCGGATCAGTTCTTCCTTGACGGCCGCGCGCAGTTGCTCCGAATCGGGAGCGCCCTGGCTCTTCTGCTCCGTGACCAGCAGATCGGCGCGGGACTGGGGAATGGCGGTGCCGTTCACGGTGGCGACGTTCTGGGCGAATGCCGGCAGCGCGATGGCGGCGGCAATGAGGGACACGGCCAGACGGGTCGGGACGATTTTCATCAGTTTTCCTTGCTTGGTGGAGCGGATTGAAAGTTTACAGCTCTTCAGGGCTGCGTGCCTGGATCGCGAGGGCGTGGATGTCCCGTCGCATGAGGTCGCCGAGCGCATCGTAAATCATCCGGTGGCGGGCGACGGTGTTTTTGCCCGCGAAGGCGGGGGCCACGATGGCCAGCCGGAAGTGCTTGCCCCCGGCGCGGGCACCCGCGTGGCCGGCGTGGAGGGCGCTGTCGTCGATCAGCTCGAGCTGAGTCGGGGCGAGGGCGGCGAGCCGCTGGCGGATTTCGGCTTCGAGGCTCACGGCAGGGTCTTCCGGAAGGGCTTGACCGTGCAGCGGCTGAACACGCCCGTGGTCATGTAGGGGTCGGCCGCGGCCCACGCCTCGGCGTCGGCGAGGGAGGGGAATTCGGCGATGATGACGCTCCCGGTGAAGCCCGCCGGGCCGGGGTCGTTGGCGTCGATGGCGGGGCAGGGGCCGGCCAGCACGAGGCGGCCGTCGGCCTGCAGCGCCTGCAGGCGGGCCACATGCTCGCCGCGGGCGGCCAGGCGCTTGTCCAGGGAGCCGGGGGCGTCTTCGCCGATCAGCACATACAGCATTACTTGGGTTCCTCTTCGATGTAGCGGGACAAGAACATTCCCTGGGCCAGGACGAACACGAGCATCAGGCCCATGCCGCCGAACAGCTTGAAGTTGACCCCCGTGTCTTCGGAAACGTTGTAGGCGACGAGCAGGTTGAGGCCGCCCATCAGTGCGAAGAAGCCGGCCCAGGCCAGGTTGAGGGGGCTCCACAGGGGATCGGGCAGCTTCATCTGCGCTTCGAGCATGGTGCGGAGGAGGCGCTTGCGCCGCCCGCAGGCCGACACCAGCAGCGCCGCGGCGAAGAACCAGTAGAGCACCGTGGGTTTCCACTTGACGAAGGTCGGGTTGTGGAAGAACAGCGTGGCGCCACCGACGCGCGTGACGATCGCCAGGCTGACCCACAGCATGGTGTCGACCTTGCGATGGCGGAACCACACCCAGCTGATCTGCCCGATGGTGGCCACGATGGCGACGGCGGTCGCCGCGAAGATGCCGGCAAACTTGTAGGCGACGAAGAACAGGATGATCGGGAACAGGTCGAACAGGAATTTCATCGGTCGGGGGCGGGCGGTTACGGGGCGAGGTGTTTCAGACCGGATCGGCGTGGTTGCGCATGTGGTCGGCGAGCCCTTCGATGGCGCCCCACAGGCGGTCGCGCAGGGGGCCTTCGGCGAGGCATTCGTCGAAGGCCATGCGCATGCACAGCAGCCACTGGTCACGCTCGGCGCTGGCGATGCGGAAGGGCAGGTGGCGGGCCCGCAGGCGCGGATGGCCGAACTCCTGCTCGTAGAGCGGCGGGCCGCCCAGCCAGCCCGAAAGATATTTGAAGAGCTTCTCCTCGGAGCCGGAGAGGTCTTCGGGGTGCATCTGGCGGACGTCCCAGGCCTCGGGCAGGGTGTCCATCAGGGTGTAGAAGCGGCGTACCAGCGTGCGAATGATGTCTTCGCCGCCCAGCTGGCCGTAGGGGGTGTCGGGATCAGGCGCCATGGACTTCACGGCTGTCGGGGCGGCCGCAGCGCAGGTTGGCGGGGAGGGCTTCGTCGATCAACCTGGGCGGGGCGAGGTCGAGGTTGGCCATGATCTCGATGAATTCCTGGCGGCTGCGCCCGGCGAGGCGCGGGTTGCCGAGCTTCTCCTGGCCGATGCAGGATACCCGCGCGCCCTTGTAGTCGTGGCCGGGGTAGACCAGCGTCTCGTCGGGGAGCGTGAACAGGCGCTGGGTGATGCTGTCGTAGAGCTGGCCGGCATTGCCGCCCTGGAAGTCGGTGCGCCCGCAGCCGCCGATCATCAGGGAGTCGCCGGTGAACAGCCGGTCGCGCCAGTGGTAGGTGACGCAGCCGGGCGTGTGGCCGGGGGTGGGGATGACGCGGATGACTTCGCTGCCGAAGACGATGGCGTCCCCGTCTCGGAGCTGACGGTCGGCGCAGCCGATGCCGCCCGCCGCGCTGACAGCGCTGCGGGCGCCGGTCATCTCGCGCAGGCCGGCGGCGCCGGTGATGTGGTCGGCGTGGACGTGCGTCTCCAGCACCCAGGCCAGCTGCAGCTCCTGCTCCTGCAGGAAGGTGAGATAGGCGCCGAGGTGTTCCTTCACGGAGTCGATGATGACCGCCTCGCCGCTGAGGGGGTCGGCGAGAAGGTAGGTGAGGGTGGAGCTGGTCGGATCGAAGAACTGATGGAACAGGATCATGGGGCGCCCGCGGTGAATATGCTTGCCTCGATTCTAGCTTTAACTCAGGCCTTTGGTGCGGCCGGAAGCTCAATGCAGGCGTCCAGTCCGCCGCCGGGGCGGGCGCCGAGACGAAATTCACCGTTCTGCCCGCGCACGCTCCGATCGACGATGGCCAGCCCGAGGCCGGAGCCCTTGGTGTTGCTGCGTGCGGATTCCAGGCGGGTGAAGGGGCGCTTGACCCGTTCGGCCTCGTCGGGGGGGATGCCGGGGCCGCGGTCGAGGACGTGGATCGTCGGTTTGCCCGCCGGGCTGCCGACCTCCAGCTCGGGGGCCTGGCCGGCGTAGTGGATGGCGTTCTCGATCAGGTTGGTGAGGGCCCGGCGCAGTGCCTGGGGCCGCGCGAGGGCGAGGGCCGCGCCCCGGTGATCCACCGGGATGGTGAAGCCGCGCCGGGCGTACAGCGTCGCCAGCTCGTCGGCCAGGGCGGCGAGGTCGAGGGCTTCGAGCTGCTCGCCGCCGTCTTTTTTCGAGAACTCCAGGAACTGGTTGATGATGCGATCCATGTCCTCGATGTCCGAGACCATCGCGTCCACGTCGGCCGGGTCGGCGCCGCACATCTCGATGCCCAGGCGCAGGCGGGCGAGGGGTGTGCGCAGATCGTGGGAGACGCCGGCCAGGATCAGTGCCCGGTCGGCGTCGAGCTGCTGCAGGTCGTGGGCCATCTGGTTGAAGGCGTGGGCCAGGTCGGCCACCTCGGCCGGGCCGCTCTCGCTGAGGCGGGGCGGCATTTCGCCGCGCCCCACCGTGCGGGCGGCGAGCGCCATGGCCCTCAGGGGGCGGTTGAGCCGCGACACGATCGCGTAGGCGCCGAGCATCGCCAGGCTGAGGGCGGCCAGGCCCCACCACATCCATTCCCGGGCATGGGGGCGGATGACCCGCTCGATGGGCAGCATCACCCAGAAATCCTCGGCGTCGGCCGGGTCGTCGGCGCCGATGCGGAAGCTCACCCAGAAGCCGGACAGCCCTTCCCACGAGGCGGCGAAGCGGGTGTCGGCGCCGAGCTGCAGGCGCACCTCCCGGGTGACCGTGCGTAGCGCCGGGGTGTCGTCCATCGGGGTGGTCTTGTCCTGGGCCTCGGCGGGGTAGATGCGGATGCCCTCGAGGGTGGCGAGGTCGAGCAGCAGATCCTTGCGCAGGGCCGGATCGGCATTGAGCAGTGCGGTGCGGGTCAGGTTGATGATGCTGACCACCGTCTGGGCCGTCTGGTGGGCCTGCCGGGCCTGATCGAAATGGCTGAAGATGGCCGACCACACGCCCACCGAGGCCAGCATCAGCACCGCGACCAGCAGGAAGATACGCCACAGCAGGGTGCGCGGCGCCCCGAGCAGGAAGGCGCGATAGCGGGGCTGCACGATCACTCCGGCGGTGGCTTACTGGCTGTGCTTGTTGCCGTCGGGCACGAAGACGTAGCCGAAGCCCCAGACGGTCTGGAGATAGCGGGGCTTGCTCGGGTCTTCCTCGATGAGCTTGCGCAGGCGCGAGATCTGGACGTCGATGGAGCGGTCGAAGACGTCGTACTCGCGGCCCCGGGCGAGCTCCATCAGGCGGTCGCGCGACAGCGGCTGGCGGGGGTGCTGCAGCAGCACCTTGAGCAGGGCGAACTCGCCGGTGGTGAGCAGGGTCTCCTCGCCGTTGCGGACGAGGATGCGGGTGCCCAGCTGGACCACGATGCTGCCGAAGCGCACGTCCTCGTCGTCGGTGGCCGGCGCGCCCGGCGGCGTCTGCGGCTGGCGGCGCAGCACCGCGTGGATGCGGGCGACGAGCTCGCGGGGGTTGAAAGGTTTGGGCAGGTAGTCGTCGGCCCCCATCTCGAGGCCGACGATGCGGTCCACGTCGTCACCCTTGGCGGTGAGCATCACGATGGGAATCCGGTTGTTGGTGCCGCGCAGACGCCGGCAGATCGACAGGCCGTCTTCACCGGGCAGCATGAGGTCGAGCACCATCAGGTCGAAATGCTCGCGCAGCAGGGCGCGATCCATCTGGGTGGCGTCACTCACCGTCTTCACGTTGAAGCCCTGCTCGCTGAGATAGCGCTTGAGCAGGTCGCGCAGGCGGAGGTCGTCGTCGACGACGAGAATGCGAAAGCTTTCTTTTTCCATGGGCCGAATCCTAGCGCCTCCCTCGTCGGGCGGCTAGCCGGGCCGTGGCGGGCCGGTAAGCAAAGGTAAACGAAAGAGGCCGAATCACATCCCCTTACAAAGCCCGCAGCCACCCATGGTGCGGGCTGCCACAATTGTCTCAAGGAACCCGGGACTGCCCGAATAGCTTCATAACGGGTTAGGATTCATTCCATGGGAGCGAGCTTTCTGTGACGAAGAAATTTCATCGTGCCGCGCTGGTCGGCGTGGTCGTGGCGGCGTGGCTGGGTAGCAGTGTCGTGCTGGCCCAGGGGCCGTACGGTGAGCGTGGTGGTTCGGGTCTGCGGCCGAGCTTTCTCCCGCCGGATCGTCCGGGCGGCGAGATGTCGTCCCTGATGCCTGATTTCCCCCGGCGCCCGGACGCCGACGAGGCCCGCAACCCCCGGCGCCTCTCGCCCGAAGAGCGCCGGCAGTTGCGGCGCGATGTCCAGGACGCCGGCCGTGACGTTTACGGCAACCCGCCGCGCCGCCCGGATTAGTCGATCCCTGAGGTGCCCGGCCACGGTGCGGGCGCCCGGCTACGCCCCGACAGCGCCTAGCTGATTCCGTCAAATCCCGGGTATCGCGCCGTGTCTCCCGGGGTGTGCGTCTGGTGGCGCCGCATCCGCGGCGCCTTCGGCCCCCAGGGGCGGTAGAATGCGGGCGCTATGAAGATCCTTGCCCTTGAAACCTCCACCGAGACCGCCTCGGTCGCGCTCCTCGACGGCGACCGCCTCCTCGAGCGCAGCGTGGCCGGCCGTCCCGGTCATTCCGAAACCATCCTCCCCGAGATCCGCCTGCTGCTTGCGGAGGCCGGCGTGGCCCTGGATGCTCTTGACGCGATCGCCTTCGGGGCCGGGCCGGGGGCCTTCACCGGCCTGCGCCTCGCCTGTGGTGTGGCCCAGGGCCTGGCGATGGGGCTGGGCAAGCCGGTGATTCCGGTCGGCACGCTGGCCGCGCTGGCCAGCCAGTGCAGCCATGATGCGATTTTCGTGGCGGCGGATGCGCGGATGTCGGAGGTCTATTTTGCAGCCTATCGCCGGGTCGACGGCGTGCTCGAAGAATGCCTCGCGCCGAGCTGCGCGGCGCCGGGCGCAGTGGCGCTGCCGGCAGAGGGCGACTGGTTCGGCTTTGGCTCCGCCTTCAAGGCCTACGGCGAGGTGCTGGTGCTGGGCCTCGGCGCACGGCTGGCCGGCCATGACGCCACGCCGGTGCCGCTGGCGTCCAGCGTGGCCCGGTTGGCCGCCTGGCATTTCAGCCGCGGTGAAGTCGTCGATGCCGCCCTGGCGGCGCCTCTCTATGTGCGTGACAAGGTGGCCCTCACCACCGCCGAGCGCCTGGCCAGCGGAGGCAAGGCGTGAGCGCGTCGCTAGCCGTGGCGGCCGGGCTGCAGTTCCGGCCGATGGACGAGTCCGATCTGGCCTGGGTCGCCGTGCAGGACGCTGAGCTTTACCCGTTTCCCTGGTCCGCAGGCAATTTTGCCGATTCCATCAGCGCCGGCTACGGCTGCTGGGTGATGCTCGACGGCGCCGAGCGGGTTGGCTACGGTGTGTTGATGATGGTGATCGACGAAGCCCACATCCTCAACATCAGCGTGGTCGCCGCCCGCCAGAAGGGTGGCCTTGGGCGTCGCCTCCTCGAGCACTTCGCCACGCGTGCCCGGCAGGCCGGCGCGCGCAGGCTGCTGCTCGAGGTGCGCCCCTCCAACGGGCCGGCCCTCGCGCTTTACGGGCGCACTGGCTTCCAGACCATAGGCCGCCGCAAAGGCTATTACCCGGCGCACGGCGGCCGCGAGGATGGCCTCGTGATGAGCCTCGCCCTGTGAGCACGCTGCCATGACCCGACGACGCGACGCGATCCTGCGCGAGATGGGCCTGGCGCCCCTGTGGCGGCTGCGGGGCGGGGCGGAAGAGTCTGCCGAGCCCGTCGTCGAGGCCCCGCCGCCCCAGGCGGTGGCAGAGGCTCCACTGGCTCGGCCGACGGCGGTTCAGCGGGGGCACGGAGACTCCCCGGCGCCAGCTCGCCGGCCGGCTGCACCCCAGATGCCGCAGCGGGCAGCGGTGCCCGAGGTGGTTCCGCCACCCCGCGTCCAGCCCGCCGGCGACCTGGCCAGCCTCGGCTGGGACGCCCTGGAGGCGCGCATCCTTGGCTGTGAAGGCTGTGTGCTGTGCCAGCGCCGCAAGCAGGCCGTGCCCGGGGTGGGTGACCGCCAGGCCGACTGGCTGTTCGTCGGCGAAGGCCCGGGCGCCGAGGAGGACGAGCGGGGCGAGCCCTTCGTCGGCCAGGCCGGGCGCCTCCTCGACGCGATGCTGGCCACCATCGGGCTGCAGCGCGGGCACGACGTGTACATCGCCAACGCGGTCAAGTGCCGCCCGCCCAACAACCGGACGCCGGAGGCCGACGAGCTGGCCGCGTGCTTCCCCTACCTGCGCCGGCAGATCGAGCTGATCCAGCCGCGCCTGATCGTCGCCCTCGGCCGCCCGGCGGCCCAGGCCCTGCTTAACCAGGAGGTCAAGATCTCGGCCGCCCGGGGCAAGACCTTCCGCTACGGCGACATCCCGGTGGTGGTCACCTACCACCCGGCCTACCTGCTGCGCAACCAGCCCGACAAGGCGAAAGCCTGGGAAGACCTGTGTTTTGCCCGTAAAACCATGCGGGCGCTGCGGGACGAGGCGTGACAATCCTTTGCAAGATTTGAGCATCGCCGCTGCCGGCGGGGGCCGCTGTGGCTAGAATGACTGCTGCGTAGCACCGGCGGGCTTCCGCCGCGTTCAATTTTCGAGGACACATCATGCGCATCAGGCTCTTCCTGTCCCTGCTTCTTTCGGTGCTGCTGCTCTCCGGCTGCGGTTACAACCAGATCCAGATCAACGACGAACAGGTCAACGCTTCCTGGTCGGAGGTGCTCAACCAGTACAAGCGGCGTGCCGACCTGATCCCCAACCTTGTCCAGGTGGTGCAGGGCTACGCCGCCCACGAAAAAGAGGTGCTGACCCGCGTCACCGAGGCCCGCGCCAACGTGGCCGGCATGAAGGTCACCCCCGAGCTGGTGAACGACCCCGAGGCGATGGCCCGCTTCCAGAAGGCCCAGGGCGAACTCTCCGGGGCCCTGTCGCGGCTGCTGGTGGTCACCGAGAACTACCCCAACCTCAAGGCCGACGCCAACTTCCGCGATCTCCAGGCCCAGCTCGAGGGCACCGAGAACCGCATCACCGTGGCCCGCAACCGCTACATCAAGGCGGTGCAGGACTACAACGTGTCGGTGCGCACCTTCCCCAACAACCTCACCGCGATGGTCATCGGCGCCAGGACCAAGGCCAATTTCGCGGTCGACAACGAAGCCGCCATCAGCGAGCCGCCAAAGGTGGACTTCGGCGCTGCGCCTGCACCGGCGCCTGCCAAGCCGGCAGCCCAGTAAGCCGACGCCGGCCCGCGCCATGCTTCGCGCGTTCCTGCTGCCGCTGCGCCTGTTCTTCGCGGTGAGCCTGCTTGCGCTGCTCATGGGCGGCGCCCAGGCCCAGGACGTGCAGCCGCTGCCGCCCCTCGCGGCCCATGTCACCGACACCGTCGGCCTGCTGTCGGTGGACCGGCGGGAGGCCATCGAGGCGCGGCTGGTGGCGCTGGAACGCGAGAAGGGTGCCCAGGTCGCGGTGCTGCTGGTGGCGACGACGCGGCCGGAGGCGATCGAGGAATACGCGCTCCGCGTCGCCGAGGCCGGGCGCTTGGGCCGCAAGGGCGTCGACGACGGCGTGCTCTTCGTGGTGGCCCGGGACGACCGGCGGATGCGCATCGAGGTCGGCCGGGGCCTGGAGGGGGCGATCCCCGACGCGATCGCCAAGCGCATCATCGCCGACGTGGTGACGCCGTATTTCAAGGCGGGTGATTTCCCGCGCGGCGTCGAGGCCGGCGTCGACGCCATCGCCGCCCGCGTGTCCGGCGAGCCGCTGCCCGCGCCGCCGGTGCCCGGGCAGGGCGGTGACGGGGCCATGGGCCTGGAGGAGCTGCTGGTGGTCGGCATGATCGTGACCATCGTGATCGGCGGCATCCTGCGCGCGATCTTCGGCCGCCTGCTGGGCGCCACCCTGGCCTCGGGTCTCGTGGGTTTTGGCGCCTGGACGCTCACCGGCGCGCTGGCGATCGGCGTCGTCGGCGGGCTGCTGGCCTTTGT
>RRZU012461947.1_pt1 | contig 10805 bp, 7 predicted proteins | sample 2165561 | NCBI WGS metagenome assembly RRZU01 (sample SAMN10456909, study PRJNA506462) | wastewater metagenome | isolation source: wastewater sludge | place: USA: Moscow, Idaho | reverse complement strand
CATGAGTTGTAAATGGGTAATCCCTAAATCTAAAACATGCGCCATACCATAATTGCCATGTGATTCTAACATACCTAAGAATTGTCCACGGTTTTTAAATTTCACCTTTGGATCCATACTGAAATCACGCACACTGGCTTCTAAAATAATGGGGTCATCCTTTTTAATAAAAGGTGTGATGTTCAGATTTAAACTTTCAACATCAACCACAACACTGGCCTTACGATTGGGCAAACTTGCGATCGCATAAGGGTCTGTGGTTGTTTTGGTTTTGTGGTAGATATTCACTTCGTATAGATAGTTTTTGCCATGGCAATTTTTATCTAAAGTGAGTTTAAAGGTTCCGGTTGATTCACGTGTCATATCATATGCTTCATCTTCTAAAAGTAGACGCATACTTGTGGCTGTAGGGGCATAAACACTGAAATGTGTTTTATCGTCTTTAACCCATGCGCCCATTTTTTCTTCAGTCGCATCAAATTTTTCTAAGAACCAGTCTTTTTTAACAACACCGCGAAAGATCACAGGATACGCTTTATCTTTATAGCGTATGTCCTGATTGACTTCAAGTGCTTCTGTTTTAAAAGTGACTTCATAAAAACCATTAATCTTTTTTGTGTCTAAGTATTCTAAAAAATTATTTTCTTTATGGAGTGTTTCAATATCTTTACTGATAGATACAACCCTTAATAGATGTACATCATCATAAAATACCTGCAGCATAGTTTCCTCCCGTATTCACATAAACCGCGCATGATTTCTCATGGACCGCAAAAAACGCAATACCGTCATTATCCGTTGTGACGGTTTGTTCTGGGTCAAAAAGGTTTACATAGGTTCTGTTTGCGTTTCTTTTTCCCACAAACATACGCTTGAGTGTTCTTTGTCCTGTGTTCATCAAGCTCACAAACCCTTCACCCTCGTCATTTCCAGTATAACACCAACCCACTGTTTTATCTTCATCCATGTAATCATAAAAGGTACCATGCATGTGGTTTTCCCTTAATCTGATTAACTTATCTAGATGTTCTACTTTAGGTGTACCAGTATGTTCATTGCCATATAGATCTGTATAAAAGACACAAGGTGTCCCCACATCTCTTAGTAATATAAAAGCATAAGCGTGTGGTTTAAACCAATCAGATACCCAAGACTCTAAAGATTGTCCAATTTGAGTGTCATGATTATCCACAAAAGTCATGGAATAATTGGGATTGGTACTTGAGAGTGTGCCATGATACAAGGTCTTTAAATCAAAGTTTTCATTTTTTGATGCATTGTCAAGTGCATGATGTAACGGCACATCAAACAGTTGCATGGAGAAGTCTACATCCATTAAGTATTCATTTAATACTTTTAAATCCTGACTCCAATATTCTCCAACCGCAAAGATTTCTTTATTTTTCTTTCTTAAAGCGCGCAGTGCCAACTTAAAGAATTTAGAATCAATGTGTTTGACCGCATCCAGTCTAACACCCTTAAACTTAGTCAGTTCATAATACCAATCAATCCAGTGTAACAGTTCTTCTTGAACTTCTGGCACATTGAAATCAACATCAGCACCCATGAGGTAGTCATAGTTGAAAAGTTCTGCATCAACGCCCACATCCCATTTCTTATCTTCAAATAGGAAGATGGCTTCTCGATTTTCTTTAACATCAAAGTCAACTGCTTTAAAGTGATTGTGATTCCATTTGAACGAAGAATACTTACCATTTCTGCCATCAAAGTTGAATTTTGTCCACGCTTCGATTTCTTTTGTTTCTAAAATATTATATCGGTTTGTGTTATCAACCATGTTGGCTTTGATAATTTCTGTATCATCTGCTCCAATACGGTGGTTTAAAACAATATCCACAATCAGGTCCACACCTTCTTCTTCCATTGTTTTAATGAGGTTGAGATATTCTTCTTTGGTTCCATATTTTGTTCTTACGGAACCTTTTTGATCAAACTCTCCCAAGTCATAAAGGTCATAAACACCATAGCCTGAGTCTTGATCACCTGCGTGCCCCTTAAAAGCAGGGGGTAACCAAATACTGTCAATCCCCATCTCTTTGAGCGATTTAATTTTTGTTTCTAATGTTTTAAAGTGGTTGTCTTCAGTTTCAAGATACCATTCAAAACCTTGTAAAATTGTTTTTTTGTTCATAATATCACCTTGGAAAACGATTTCCACCTCCATTATAACACTTTTAAATTTTTATTGTATGTTTTTACTTGATTTTCAAATCCAATGCTTTATACTCTAAGTATATGAACGGTCGTTCATATAGTGTGGAGGTACAAATGAACAAACATAATCACAGTCAAGATCACAATCACGGATCACTACCCATTATCTTATATGGCGTAGGGTTTGTATTGTTTATCGTAGCGGAAATTCTTTCCCAACAAAACTTTAAAAACATCACGTTTACACTTTCTGTCATCACATCTGGATATCATGTGATTGGAGAAGGTTTCTTGGATACATTCACAGAAACCAAAAGAAATAAAAAATTCACACCCAACGTACACTTATTGATGGGACTTGCGGCTTTTGGCGCCATGACGATTGGCGACTTTCAAGAAGGAGCCCTACTTATCTTAATCTTTGCGGGTGCACACTTCTTAGAAGATTATGCTGAAGGTAAAAGTAAAATAGAGATTACGAACCTTCTCAAACTCAATCCAACAGAAGGCCGTTTAATATTAGAAGATGGATCCACAAAAATTACCCCTGTTTCAGAATTAAAAATCGGAGACAGACTTCAAGTTAATGTTGGAGATCAAGTGCCAACAGATGGTATGGTATTAGAAGGTAAATCAAGTATTGATGAAGCATCCATTACGGGAGAAAGTATTCCTAAAGAAAAAACAATTGGCGATACCGTTTTTGGATCAACCATTAATGGAAACGGCTCTTTCATTATGGAAGTCACTAAGAATCCAGATGAAACCGTCTTTGCGAAAATCTTAAAACTTGTGAGTGAATCACAATCAAATCTATCTAAAACAGCCACAAAGATTAAAATCTTAGAACCAAAATATGTTACTTTAGTCTTAATCATGTTTCCTTTATATATACTCTTTGGAAACTACATCCTTAATTGGGGATGGAATCTTGCGCTGTATCGTGGGATGGTATTTCTCACCGTTACATCACCCTGTGCTTTAGCGGCATCGGATGTTCCTGCAACACTGTCCGCCATTTCAAATCTTGCCAAACATGGTGTCTTGTTTAAAGGTGGCGCCTATATTTCAAATCTTGCAGACATTAAAGCCGTTGCCTTTGATAAAACAGGAACCCTTACAGAAGGAAAACCTGTCGTCACTGATGTAGATTTCAAAAGCGACTTAGATGAAAACGCAAAAGCACTTTATACTAACTTAATTGTAGCGATGGAGAAAAAAGCCAACCATCCTTTAGGAAATGCGATTTTAAATCATTTCGAAGCCAGTGAAGATCTTGACTTAGAAGTCGATAACATCATTGGTACAGGGATTGTGGCAACGCATGCGGGGATTCAATATAAAATTGGTAAACCCAGCGCATTTACCATTAAAAACGATATCATAAAAGAAATCAGTGACAGACATTCTCAAGAAGGTAAAACTGTTGTCTTCTTTGGAACTGATGATGCTGTACTCGCCATCATTTCAATGATGGATGTGCCCAGTGAAAGTGCAGCTTCAGTCATTTCATACTTAAATGAATCAGATATTAAAACTGTTATGATTACAGGTGATGCAAAACTTACTGCAGAAGCGGTGGCTAAAAATATTGGTATGAGCGATGTTATCGCAGAAGTACACCCAGAAGACAAAGCCAAAACCATTGAGTTACTTCAAAATAAATATGGCGCAACTGCCATGCTTGGAGATGGAATCAATGATGCACCAGCTCTAGTTAAAGCAGACATTGGTGTAGCGATGGGTGATGGGACTGATGTTGCGATTGATGTGGCAGATGCCGTCTTAATGCAAAATGACATGTCAAAATTTGCGTATGCACATAAAGTGTCAACACGACTCAATAAAATCGTATGGCAAAACATTATCTTCTCAATGGCCGTTGTCTTATTCCTGGTTGTTCTGAATACCATCGGACAAATGAGCTTACCACTTGGGGTTATCTTTCATGAAGGCAGTACCATTGTCGTCATCTTAAATGGTTTAAGACTCCTTAAAAAAATAGATTAATAAAAAAGAAGCCTTGTTAATAAGCTTCTAGAATATAGGCTCTAGCATCAGAGATAAAGTAAAGGGACCCTGTCACAATAAGGGTTCCTTTTTCTTTGTCTTTAAATCCTTGGTCAATGGCCTCTTTATAATTTTTAATAATGGATACATTTAAGCCTTCGGCTAAAACTTCAGCCTTTTCAGCGCGATAAAATTCAAATTCAGTCACAATCAGTTGATCCACTTTCTTCACAAGCTTCTCTAACATCTCATGATGGGCTTTATCACCCAGTGCACTGAACACTACAATCCATGGTTTGGGTAACATGTCTAAACTTTCGATCAAACGTGTCATCCCTTGCATGTTATGTGCCCCATCCACATAGACATCTGGCACCACTTCTTCAAAGCGCCCTTTCCAGTGTGTCTTTTCAATGCCTGCTTTAATTACTTTGGCATCAATATCCAAACTTAAGGATTCAATGATTGAAATCGCAAGGCTTGCATTGTCTTTTTGGTAAATTCCTTGGTTTCTCATTTCAATGGGTTCCTTATATAAAAGGGTGAAGGATTTATCATTCAATATTGTTTCGTAAGATATAACTTTTTTAAAGGGTGCATGTCTTTCTTTTGAAATATTTTCAAAAACATCTAAGACTTCTTGTTTTGTTTCTGTAGTGAATACAGGGATATTCGGTTTGATGATCCCTGCTTTTTCAAAAGCGATTTCAGGCAGTGTATCACCCAATATATTCATATGATCAAAATCAACATTGGTGATGCCACACACTAAAGGTGTATTCACATTAGTCGCATCAAGTCTTCCACCAAGGCCCACTTCATACACGACATAATCAACTTTCTCATCAATAAAATATAAAACAGAAATCAGCATATCAATCTCAAACATGCTTAAGTGATAAGATTCCCATAAGTCATAAGTTTGATTGATATATTTTAACAGTCTTTCATCACTGATGTCTTCATCATTAATACGAATGCGATCATTGTGATGGATTAAGTGTGGTGAAGTAAAGCTTCCCACTTTATATCCAGCAGTTTGTAAGATGCCTCTTACAAAGTTTGAAGTAGAACCTTTACCATTGGTCCCTGCAATGTGTATGGTTTGAAGCTTGTGATGGGGATTTCCCAAATGTGCCAAGGCTTTTCTTAACCAATCAATTCCTAAAGTCATGTTACGTCTGGCTTCCAAAGTTTCTAAAGCCACTTGAATATCTTTAAACATTATAAGCTCCAATCAATCGGGGTTTGTCCCCACGCTTCTAGTTGTTTATTAATGGTTGAAAATGGTTTTGATCCAAAGAATCCACGATATGAACTCAAAGGTGATGGATGGGGTGCTTCTAAAATGACGTGATGATCTCCAATCAATGCTTTTTTTAGTTGTGCATTTTTACCCCACAACACAAAGATCATGGGTTCTTTTCTTTCACTCAAAAGTTTGATGGTCCCATCTGTAAATGTTTCCCATCCCTTATTTTGGTGTGAGAGTGGTTTTGATTCCTCTACACTTAAAAGTGTGTTGAGTAAGAAAACCCCTTGTTTGGCCCAGCCACTTAAATCACCTGTTAATTTATGAACACCCACATCATCCGCAAGCTCCTTATAAATGTTAATCAAACTTTTGGGTAAGGGTGTTCCTTGATGGACAGAGAAACTTAAGCCCATGGCTTGTCCAGGTTGATGATAGGGGTCTTGGCCCAAGATGACAACCTTCACCGCCTCATAGGGCGTATAACGGTACGCATTAAAGCGATCTTCTTTGATTGGGTAGATAATAGCATCACTTTCATCTAAAAAGCGCTCTAAGGCTTTAAAGTAGTCTTTATTTCTTTCTTGTTTGAGATACGATTCCCACATATTATTCACCTACTTTTTCCTTTACCCATGATTTGTATAAAGCATCAATTTGTATTTGGGCTTCTTCTTTACTAATTTTTTTATCGTATAGATCTTTTAAGGGCTCCATAAAATCAACTTCATATAAAAAACTTCTGGATAAAACTGAAGGGGCATCTTCTAAGACCATTACAGGATCAGGATCAATATAATTTAAAGCACGAATCTTTTGAATCGTTTGTGTGTCTCCTTCAAGTTCATGTATAAAGTTTCTATGATAAACAAAGACTTTATCACTGCCACTTTCATAGTGTTTGAAGGCTTCATTTGTTCTTAAAATACGCAGTGCCTCTGTGGCAGCTGAAGGATACTTTGATGATTTTGAAACCAAATAACCATCCACACTTCCTTTAGGTCTTAAAGTATTTGACTGAAAACTAGGGAGTGGTGCAATGACATATTCACTCTCAGTTTTATCTTGGTAGTACTCAAAGTTCATCCAATCTGTGACGATGGAGAACAGTGTTTCTTCATTAAAGAAAGCCGTATTGTATTGCCATTTTAATTTATCAGCAGGTACTTCATCTTTTAATAATTTTTGATTTGATAAATATTCAATAAACTCTAAACCTCTTAAAAATTCAGGTTGCGAAAAGCCAGCATCATTACCTATGTTGGTAAAATTGAGATGCCATTTTCCTGATGTTAAAAAGGGATAGAAAGAGTATTGGTCTTTAAATGATAAGGGAAAGACAATGTCTAATTCTTTTAGAATCTCATCACTAAGTTCAAAGAGATTTTCCCATGTTTCAAATACATCTGGAAGACCATTTTTGTTTTCATCACTTAAATCAAGGTCCATTTTTTCAGCCAGTGTCTTATTATAAACAAAGGTCCAACCTGAGACACTGTTTGGGATAAAGTATTCTCCATTTGAGTTAATGGCATTTTCTAAAGCACTGGATGATTTTGTTAAAATAACTTTCTCTACATCTTTACCTAAGTCATGGACATCATTTAAAACATATGCGGCATTATTAAGCGATGTGACGATCACATCTGTTTCAAAGTTATCCGCAAGTTGTGTTAAGTTCAGTGGTGCTTTAACGGTATAGGTTACTTTATCTTGGTGATCTTGGTGGATGGTGTTCCATGTGTTGACCAAGTATTCTCCCAAGGCTTCATTTTCTACTTGTATGTTTAAGGTTGCTTCTTCTTCTATTTTGAAGACTTCCATTTTTTTGTCATAGCAAACTTGAGTTCCATCAAGTTTACATCTGTTGATATATATAAAAACCCCTGCAGCAACTGAAATGATGGCTACTACAGAGATAATTTTTTTAAAGTGTTTTTTTACTTGTGCCATACGATCATTCCATTCTACTTTGCTATTATAGCATATAATCTTGGACCTTCTCTGAATTTCACAAAGCTTCACAATCTTATCAAAAAGGCATTAAAAAAGCTGAGACCCAAAAGGCCCCAGCAAACCATATATTATATAAAGAAAATAACGCGAATCGCAAATACAATTCCTAAGAGATACATGATGAGTGATACATCTTTATATTTCCCAGTGAAGACTTTAATCAATACGTATGAAACCATACCAAATACGATTCCTTCTGCAATTGAGTATGCAAATGGCATCATAATAATGGTTAAGAATGCGGGAATGGCTTCTGTCATATCTGAGAAGTCTAACTCAGTCACTGAAGTCATCATGAAGAGTCCAACAATCACAAGCGCTGGTGCTGTCGCAGCGGATGGTACCATTGTAAATAATGGCGCAAAGAATAATGCAATCCCAAACATACCTGCTGTTGTGAGGGCTGTAAGACCTGTACGGCCACCTTCTGCAACTCCGGATGCACTTTCCACAAATGTTGTGACGGTACTTGTTCCAAAGCATGCCCCTGCTACAGTTCCAACCGCATCAGCCATTAAAGCTTTACCAACATGTGGCAACTCGCCATTTTCATCTAACATGTCTGCCTTTGAAGCAACACCTGCTAATGTACCAACAGTATCGAAGATATCCACGAATAAGAATGTGAACACTGCCACTAACATTTCAAAACTAAAGATTTGATCAAAACCAACAAATTGGAATGCAACTGGTTTGAGTGATGGTGGTAAACTCACCACTGCACCTAAGCCACCTGTAGGGATGTGTGTTACACCCATTGGGATACCAATTAAGGTTGTTGCAACAATACCCACGAGTAATCCACCCTTAACATTACGCGCTACCAGAACCCCTGTAATGACGATTCCAATCACCGCAAGTAATACTGCTGGATCTTTTAAATTTCCAAGCGCAACACCTGTTGCTTCATTTGCTGCAACAATGCCACTATTTTGTAAACCTATAAATGCAATAAATAATCCAATACCCACAGATACGGCTATTTTTAAGTTTTTGGGAATCGCATTGAAGATAGCTTCACGCGCATTCACAAATGATAATAAGATAAAGACAATCCCTTCAATTAAAACCGCTGTCAGCGCAAATTGCCATGTCTTACCCATTTTACCTAAAACAACGGTATACGCAAAGAATGCATTCAATCCCATTCCTGGCGCAAGCGCAAATGGATATTTCGCATAAAGTGCCATCACGAGTGTCGCAATGATTGCTGATAAGGCTGTCGCTGTAAACACGCCTCCAAAATCCATTCCTGTATCTGACAACATACCTGGGTTAACCACCAAGATATAAGCCATTGTCATAAACGTTGTAATACCTGCTAATACTTCAGTTTTAACATCAGTATTATGTTCCTTTAGCTTAAAAAAACTATACATATTTTCTCCTCTCGATTTACATTTTTCCAAATAAAAAAGATCGGGGAAAACGATCTATAGTTTCCTCCACGATTGTCAAGACGTTTACGGCGCTTGGTAGATACTGCTCGACCATATTACGAGCATTAAATTTGGATGTAAATACTACGTAATTATATGAAAATGATGTGAACTTGTCAAATATAAGCATCTAAATTTACATCATTACCTACATTCGTTGAATAAAAGCACCATTTAGATCAAATGATGCTCATTTACTTATTTAAACAACCTTTCAAATAATGATGGTTTTTCTTTTAACTGATATAAGGATTCACGTGCTTTCTTCGCAACCATCTCACCTTCATTAATGACATCTTGTCCCCTACCTAACTCAAAAACCCAGATATCGCCAACAGGCACATTGATCATTAAATCAACATGATCTTCCATCAGTTCATCATAGCTTTCAACCATAAGATCATATACTCTATTGCCTGTCGCAAGAATGGATTTAATATCATCAAAGCCAGCACCTGAAGTCATGGTGACCGCAATGATTTTCTCCACATCATACGCTTTTAACAAAAGGGATGGTAAATTCATTTTAATCCCACCATCAGCCAATTGATAATCACCAAGCTCTAAAGCACTGATCACAAGTGGGAACGAACAGGAAGCTCTCACCGCTTTTGCGAGTGTAATATCACTGATCACATCCCAATTTTTATGTGCTTTGAATTTCTCTGGATGTGAGGTAAAGACCACGATACGACCGCTGATTAAATCAACTGAAGGAATCGCAATGGGGATTTTCACATCACTGATATGATAAACACCATATTCCTTAAGAACTTTTTCTATAATATCTTCTAAAATCTGACCATCCACATAACCACCATGAATTTTCTCTTTAGAAAAAGGCAGTATTTTTGGGCTGGGTTTCACAAACACTTTTGTTTTAATCATTTCAGCTTCAACTTCAAGGGCTAAATCATAGACCTCATCAATATGAATGCCTGATGCAATTAAAGCGGCTACAGCTGATCCCATAGATGTTCCTGATATGTAATCAATCTCTAAGCCAACATCATCCATCGCCTTTAAAACAGGAAGCTGGGCGTAAGATTTAATCCCACCACCTGACAATGCAACTCCAATCTTCATTTGTTCACCTCTTTTTAATTATTATACATGAAGCATGATATAATATCAACAAGGAAAAGGTGATAAAAATGGAAGATATCTTAATCATCGTTATAATCATTTCGCAAATCCTTTTAGTGATTGCACTGTTTATGATGAAATCAGAAATCAGCTCAAAAAACAATCAAACGATTCAACAATTCGATGCTAAAAATAATAACCTCATTGATCGCATCGATACCAGGATCAATGACTTACTTGATCGCAATCAAAACTTTGAGCGCATCACAACACAAAACTTCAGTAACTTTAATCGTGCTTTAACACAAACGTTAAATGAACAGTTTTTGCTCCAACAAAAAACCATTGAAAGTAGATTAGATAAAATTGACGCCAAAGTAAACGAAAGTCTTACAGAAGGATTTGAAAAAACACATAACACCTTCACCAACATTGTGGAAAGACTTACCAAGATTGATGCTGCTCAAAAGAAAATAGACGCACTTTCAGCGGATATCGTTTCACTACAAGATGTTCTTACAGATAAAAGCGCAAGGGGTGCTTATGGAGAGATTCAACTCAATCAAATTCTCTCTTCAATTTTTGGGGATAAAAAAGATAAAATCTACCAAACTCAATACACATTCTCCAATGGCAAAAGAAGTGATGCTGTACTGTTTGCGCCTGAGCCATTAGGAACTGTAGCAATTGATTCTAAATTCCCATTAGAAAATTACAGAAAACTTATTGAACTCACACCGAACACATCAGAATACCAAGAAGTTAGAAAACTCTTTGTGAGTGATGTCAAGAAACACATTGATGATATTAAAAACCGATACATCATT
>RRZU012634287.1_pt1 | contig 10806 bp, 6 predicted proteins | sample 2165561 | NCBI WGS metagenome assembly RRZU01 (sample SAMN10456909, study PRJNA506462) | wastewater metagenome | isolation source: wastewater sludge | place: USA: Moscow, Idaho | reverse complement strand
GAATAAATCGATATGTAAAAGTCCACGACTGAGTGCTAATTGTGATGGTTCAATAAGTGTAATATTTTCTATATCTAGTATAATATTTTTCTTTTTTGCATAATCAAGTAAAAGCATTGTGGCTGTTCCTTGTCCACAGCCCCAATCAACTATATCAAATTTTTCTTTTTGAATTTTTTCAAATATTTCATCATAGGCACTATAAAGTTTTACTTTATGTTTTAATCCAAATGATACAAGATATTTATAGAGTAGTTTTTCGTCATCAATGATTGCTTCACCCCTTTGAAGTCTATAAAATAACTCTTCAGGGTCACCAATGCTTTGAATATATTTATTTGCCTCATTTCTAATCTTTTCAAATGACAATTCACTAAGTTGAGATAGGGTTTGAGAATAGATACCTACTTCTTTTTGAACTTTTTCGTTTTCAATATGGCAAGTAGTTTTTTTGTAGGTTATAGAGCTTAGTAGATTTTCAATTGTAACTAATATATTTTTTATATCAGATTTTTCATCTTTTTGAAAAAGAGCTGATATTTTATTATCTTGTAAGAACTGATAAGATGATTCTTTTTCTCTTAAACTGTTTATAAATGTATATGCTAATTCAGGATTATCAGTTCTTACACAATGAATTAATACAGTATTATAAAAATATAAAAAAGATTTGATTGCATGGTTATTGTATTCATCCACTGCAGATGATTCTTCTAAAAGATTTAATATCTTATCACATCTATTAAAATAGTCATTTGTGATGTCATTTACTCTTAAATATAGTTTTGCAGCTTCAAGTCTTAGTTTTGTAGCACCACTTGGTAAATAGTCAGATATGATAGTTATAGCACCTATGAGTGAAGTTTGTAAAAAATTTTCAGCCAGTAATATCAAAAAAGCATTGATAGTTTTACCATTATGATTTTGAATCAAATTATTATCTAATAAATCATAAAGGATATCTTCTATATCAAACTTTATCTCTTGGATTTCATCATTTGAAATATTAAGCAAGTACTCTTCAAATTCAATAAAACATGATTCTAGGTAAGTACTGAAATCATCTTGTGATTTCAAACTCATAATATCTTTCGAGAATTTATGAAAATCAAAAATCATTTTTTATCCATTTCAAAAAGACTTTTTGTCTCTTTATTTTGAACTTTTCTAATTTTAATATACTCTGTATCAAAATGTATAACTCTTTTTTCAATGACATAGTTTTTATTGTTACCTGTACTCTTCACCCTTCTATTATTTGGGTATGATAGATATTCATACTCATAGCCTTTTGCTTCATTTTTAAAACAGAAGTTATAAATAGTTTCAATAGTGATATAATCAAGCTTAGTCTCAAGTGTAAACTTCATATTGAACTTATCTTTTTTAAATAACTTCATGAAAAATTTATCTTTTATCTCTATTTTCTCTTCTGATCTTAAAATTGTATAGCCAAAATATATACCCAAAATAGCAAGTGATATTTCAGCCACTTCATAGGGTATCAAGCTTTTTATATCTATTTTAAAATTGTCCTTTTTGTTAGAATCTTTTTGCCTAAAATAGTAGACTAATCCTATAAGATAATACTCTATTTCATTTTTCTCAAGCAAGTTTTTTAGTGCTTTTCTTGTACCTGTAGGAGTTATCATCTCTAAGAAAATATTCTTAATTTCACTATCTTCAATTTTTTGCGATTCTTTGATGATAAACTCTTTATCTATTTGAGTAGTTGAATATAACAACTTTTTAAACTCTTCATTTTTTGCAAGAATATTAAGTTCTTCAAATATTTTATCATCTAATGGTTTTTCAAGAAGTTTTGAAAGTGTACTAAAGTAGTGTTCTGAATAGTTGGCTATTTTGCTGACATCATCACAGTAGTAAACCTCACTGTTTTTCATAAATGCAAACATCCCCATTCTTTTATCAAAAACTCTTATTTGCTCTTCAAAATCACCTACAGAGATATCATCTAGTAGTGGTTTATATTCTCTTTGTTCAAATATAGGTTTTTTATTTTTAAGATACACAGAAAAAAGATTTTTAGGTAAAAAGCCATTTTCACCATTTTGGATTTGGACTTCTATATGTTTTTTTATCTCTTGATTTTGCACATATACTTTTTTGATACGAGTTATAGGAAGTGGAAAATCAAAATAACAAACATCATCAACTATTTCAAACTCTTTTTTTTCATCATCTGTAAAAATAAGTTCTAAAAGTATTTGATACTCATCTATCTCTTTTATATATCCATCGGATACAACTAAAAAGTTTGGATTTTTTGATTGAATATCTGTCTCTTTATTTTCATCAAGATACTTATCGGGTACTATTAGTCCACACTTAATATAGTCCTGCAGTTTTATTCTGTTTATTTGAAGTAGATACATTTTAACCTCTATTGTCCACTAGCTCATAGCTATTTTCATCAAAATGACTCATAATCTTTGGTATATCTTTTATTGCTAAAAAATGTACTTGATTTTTTGCTCTTGTTGCTCCTACATAATACTCTTCTGGTTTATCTTGTGCTCTATCAGGAAAATATGGAATAATAACAATATCAAACTCTATCCCTTTTGCAGATTTAAAAGTAGTGATGATGATGTTTTTCAGTTCACTAGGTATAACTTCTTGATTATGGTATTTACTTACTTCATATTCCTCTGAAAGATTTTTTGCAAATTCATCAACATGAAACATCTTTTCAAAAAGTATTCCTATGTTATCAGTTGGGTTTTCATCGATAATATCTTTTATAGAGTCATATACTCCATCAAGATTATTTTCTAAATAAACAAATGGTTTATCAGCTCCTGAATTTTTTCTTTTTAGTCTTTCCAATAGTGTTGAATCATTTGCTCTTGCATTATTTGGAACGAACTGTATAGCAAAGCTATATATCTCATAAGCACTTCTAAATATATCATCAAGTTCAAACTTCTGTAAACCTTCAAATAATTCTAATATCTCTTCTTCATTTGTAGCTTCTTCATTATTATTTATCTGTTGGGCATTATCTGCACTAATTGATAAACTAGGTGTGAGTTCTTTAAATATTTTATATGTATTTATAGATAAGTCTTGCCCTTCATCCACAAGTATCTCATCATATGTTATTCCTTGTGATTTAAGAAGTTCTACTGTAGAGTCTATATTTTCATCAATTGTCATAATATCAAAGTATCTTTTTTGTCCATCACCTTGAGCATTCCACATCCAGTTGTGAATATTATCAACAGGCATTTTAGGATTATTATCAAGTTTTTCTTCTATGGTTTTTCTAAGAAGTTTACCATAGGTAAAAATAATACCTTTTTTACCTTTCTCTGAAGCATTTTGAAGTCTTTTTATAGATACTACAGTTTTACCAGTACCGGGTACTCCACTTAAAAATATAGGTTCTCTACTCTCTACAGCTCTTCTTTGTATTCGTGTTAAGTTACCCTCTGCTGGTAACCAAAATTGGAATTTTGGCATCTATTATATCCTTTCTAAAATGGTATCTTGTCATTTTCTGTAATAAAGGTCATTACATTTAATGGGTCTGTATTTTTAAATTTTGATTTCACTAATTTATATAATTCCAAAAACAATACTTTTGTATCTAATGCATATCCTTCCATAATATTTTTACTTTTATATTTATTTATTACTTGAGGACTTATATTATATAGTCCCAATGCATATTTTAAATAAGAGAGTCTATAATTAGACATATTATTTAAAAGATGATTTGAGCATATTTTTGTATCTATAAGCGTATAATTATTTAGAAAATTTTCTTTTTCAATCATATATAAGTCAAAACCTATATTATGAGCTATTAAATAATTTGATGAATCGTTGTTTTTGTTAAGAATTTTATAAAAATTAGTATTTTCAAATAATGGTTTATTTTCAATCATTTCATTTGTTATACTATTAACTTCCGATGCTTCAAATTTTATTTTTATGCCAGGGTTACATAGTTCTTTACTATATTCTATGTAATCATTATTAAAACTATATATTATATATTCAATTTGAATAATACGATCTTCCTCTAAGCTTCCTGTTGAATCAACATCAATAAAAATAAATATGGAACTATTCTCATTTTTTATTTTTCTGGCAAAATCAAGTTTATTTTTAGCATTTTCCAAAATAGATTTTGCACTTTTGTTGGTTTTAGTTATACTATCTTCCATTAATAATTCCTTCTTTTAAGCTATCAGATAAATTATTAAAATGATTACTCTTTGATATTGTTTCTTGGTCTTTTTTTTCTAATTTTGTAAAGAGTTCAATAAATAAACTATCTTCAAAAAGTTGTTCAGTTCCCATAATTTTTGCCATATTTGCATCAAAATTATCTATTATTAATTTTATGATTTTTATAAATAGCTCCCTATTATCTTTTAATTTTAAAATATATTGTTTTGAGTCTGTAGTAATTAGTGTAGAATTATTTCCATCATTTATAACTAAATATTTAAGAATCTCTTTATCTTCAATTTTATTATCAAATATAATTTCTATAACATTTGGTATAAGCTCTTTTTCATCGTAGCAATGTTTTATCAAAAATACTAAAAATTGCTTTTTATAATCATCGGTACTTAACCTATCATATTTGATTTGTATTTTATTTTTATCTTTTATGAACTCTTTATACTCACTATTAGTTGAAAGAAAATCTTCTATTTGATGATATTTGTATAAATAAAAACACTGATTGATATTATAATTGTTTACAAAAGATAACAGGATATTTTCTAAGATTTCTATATTTTTAGCATAATCCTCTTTCAATGTTTGTCTCAGTTTTGTATTCTTAATAGGTTTACCATCTATCATGTCATTCATAATATCGTCAAATTGATTATCTCCAAAATTCAATATTTCTTCTTCTGTATAACTAATATTTTCTATTTGATAAATTTTATTAAACACATTAAAATTTATAGCCTTTATAAGACTAATTATAAAAATAAATTCAATATTTACAAAATGTGTCCATTCACTATTTTTATAAGCATTTTCCAAACTTTGTTTTAATAATAAAGTATCATTAAAACTATTTTTTATCACTCTATAATTACTTATAATGTCAAGAATTGATTTATTATTATACTTTTTATTAAGTAGATGACTAGAATCTTGCATTAGTAAATCTAATTTTTCTTTTAAAAAATTATTTATATCATTTTTTGTATGTTTCGGTATAAAATATTTAGTGTTAAAAATTTTATGAACATACTCAATGTTATCAATTTTAGATACAATTTGATTAAGATCTACAGCAGTTATAGTGATGGTATTATCAAAAGATGTTAGATATCTAATGGTATTAAAAATATTATATATTTCTTTTTTATTGTTTACTCTATCCAATTCATCTATCATTATGATAAGTTTTTTTCCATCAAATGCTTGTTGAAGTACTTTACTAAATTTATTTTTACTATCTTTTATGGTAGGAGTCAAAGATATATCTATAATGCTTTTATTTATTGAATAATATTTATTAAGTATTTGGAAATAATTTTTAACCATTATCTTTTTTATCGTAAATATTATCCAAACTAAAAAATTATTCTTAAATATTTCATTGTCAAGCTCTTTTTCTAATTCATTTATAATGTTAGGTTGATTTCCAAGTTCCCAAACATTTAGGCAGATAACAATATATTTATTATGTAATTGTTCAGATAACTTATTTAAATATGAACTTTTCCCACTGCCCCAATCTCCTATTAACCCTATCGATAAAAAATTTTTTAGCTTATAACCATCTATTAAATTTTCTAAAGCTTTTGTTTTAACTGAGGGATAACCTCTGTATATATCATCATCTAGTAAATTATTATTAGAATGTTCTGCTTCTTTTTTACAGTCACTTCCTAATAGAAATTTTATTAATACTTTAATAAATTTAATTAAATACTTAAGAGCTACTATTAAAAATAAGCTTGTAAGTAAATATAAGCATGAAACAATAACTATTGACATAATGTCTATACATAAATCTTTATTTAAAATAAAAAAACTAATAGGTATAATAAATATTGTTAAAAACAATATTCCCTTGAATAAATATAGCATTGTATTAGTTCTCTTTCGATTTAAACAATTCATTTACAAGTACCTTTTTTGAGTAAACAAAATTGAAATTCGAGCATCTTTATATTCTCCTAAAATTGTATTTCTTCATAATTTATCACAAGTTTCTTGAAAAATATGCAATTCATTTTCAGCACTACAAATTGTACTAAAAATAGTTTCATTATAAACTATTTTTTTTACTTTATCAAATTTAGGAAGAATTATAATATCAAAATCAATAAATTTTGCATCATCATATGTTGTAATAACAATATTATGAAGTTTTTTTAGTTTAATACCCTCATAGTATTTACTACAAGAATACTCTTTTGATATGGCATTATAATATTTTTCTACAGATAAATTATGATTTTTCTCATCATTAGTATATGGCAATATTATCCCTATATTACAAGTAGGGTTGACATCAATAGTATCTTTCATTATTTCTATTTCTTGATTAAAACTACTTACTTCAAAACAAATAAGTTTATCAGCCCCCGAGTTTCTTTTCTTTAGATTTTCTAATAATTTTGAATCATTGAACATTGAGTTATTTGGTGTAAATTGTCTAGCTAAATTAAATATCTCGTATGATGGTAAAAAGATTTCATCAAATGTAAACACTTGATTGTCTGGAAAATAGTTTAAATACTCTTTATCAAAAACTAAAAAAGATAAACTCAGACACCTCTCTTTCAAATAAAGTAATGTTTCTATATCATATTTATCATATACTAAAATCTCATCATATGTTTCGGAATTGATTTTTTTTCTTGTCTTCTCTAAATTACATATTACACTTTGGCTGTCCTCAAGTTTTTCTTTAATGACGAAGCTTAACAACTCTGATTCTGTTACAAATAAGCATTTTTTATTTGAAATCATTAAGTTTTGTTGTCTCTTAATAAAACAATTTAATACCATTTTTTTTGCAAAAATATCATATATAAAAATACTTATTGGTGCTTGGCAGTCTATTGCTATTCTTTGATTTTTTGTTAAATTACTTTCTATAGGTAAATAAAATTGAAATTTATGTCCACTATATTTGTTATCTAAAAGATTATTAGTCAAATCAAATAAACTTTTCGATTTATTCAAAGCTACTTTCGCACTTTGCTTAGTACTAACTAATTTTTTATCCATCACAAAAACATCCCAAATGGAATAGCGACTAAATCATCACTAAACTCAACTACCATATCACCATTATAAAAAACAACTCCTAAGCATCGCTTTTCATCATATCTATTTTGTAAGTCTATGATATGTTTAAAATCATCTTTTTTTACACTACTACTTTGTTTTACTTCTATGGCTAAAAGTTCATTATCTACTTCTATGATAAAATCTATCTCTTTTTTGTCATTGGTTCTATAGTGAAACATAGAAGCTGATTTTTGTAGATATGAAAGATGTTTTTGTAGTTCACAAAAGATATATGTCTCAAAAACTGCACCACTATAAGTAGAACTTAGTAATTGCTCTTTAGAATTTATTTTTAGTAAACTACAAAGTACTCCTGTATCATTAAAAAATACTTTTGGAGATTTTACAAACTGTTTGCCTATGTTTATAAAATATGGTTTTAAAAGTGTTACTTGATAGATTCGGCTTATGATAGAGAGATAGTTTTCAGTTGTGATGTCTTTTATCCCTATATCGTTGCTTAGACTTGATTTATTTAGTAGGGTACCACTTCGTGTTGCAAGTATATTTACAAACTTTATAAAGCTATCTATATCTCTAATATCTGCTAAATCTCTTGCATCTCTTTCTATATAAGTTGCAATATATGAAGTAAACCATAAATCTTTTGGTAACCCACTAAGTTCCAAAATCTCAGGATACCCACCATCTAGGATATGTTTACATACTTCATCACTATAATCTTTTTTAGTTAATCTAAAATCTCTTGCTAATAGTTTTTCTATGATATTTTCATTTGGTTTATCATTTTTCTCTTTAGAACTAAGAGGATGAAGTCTTAATTCACAAAGTCTTCCTGCAAGTGTATCTTTACTCTCTTTATGGTCTAGTACATTTGAGCTACCTGTTAGTAAAAAATCACCATTTACTCTATTTGTATCTATGTGCATTTTTATATATTCTAAAAGAGTTGGAACTTTTTGTATCTCATCAAGACAAATAGGTAGTTCAAGATTTTTTAAAAATCCTTTTGGGTTCTCTTTTGCATAAAGTCTTAGTTCCCCATCATCAAATGTGAGATAGTTTTTAAAGTTTTCAAGTGCTAAAGTTGACTTACCAACTTGTCTAGCACCATTTAAAAGTACTACAGGAAAAGTATCAAGGGCAATTTTAAGTATATCTTCTAAGGTTCTTTTTTTCATATTTATCTCTTTGGTGGTATATTTTTTACCATTATACTATATAAATTTATAATACAACTTGATTTATAGTTAAAATGGTATTTCATTATCAGCTGCTTCAAATATCCTCTCAAACTTCTCAAACCTACCTATCTTACCATCTAATATAGATAAATCTTGTATATCCATAAAACTATTTATATTTTCATAGATTTCATCTACAAACTCTTTATTTTCATTTGATACACATAGAAAATAACTATCTTCAAAAATTTCATAATCGATAGTCCAAAAACTTGTAGGTATCTTATCATTTGCAAAAAGATTTAGTACTATATTATTTTTATTAGATTTTATTGTATCGCAAATTCCATTATCATCACTTTTTAGAGCTGTGAATTTTATACTATCTTGAGCTAGTGCTTCAACTTGAGCCATTGCACGACTTAATGCTTTTGTATCATCATCTATGAGAATTACATCAGATACTTTTATATCTAGCTGTTTCTCTTTGATATAATCAAGTACAAGCATAGAAGCTATACCTTGACCACATCCCCAATCACACAATGTGATAGTTTCACTACTCAGTTTTTCTATAAATACTTCAAGGGTGCTATAGATAAGTGCCTTATTCATTCTTCCTTTTTCAGCAAGCTGTTTTTGCATCTCATCTGCTTGGTTTTCTTTTAGTAGATTTTCACAGTATTTTCTTATCTTTTCAAATTTTATATTTTCTATCTCTTGAATGTGTTTTGCATATGGGCTAGTTTCTTTGGTGATAGGATTAGTTGTTTTGTTTTTCTTTTTAACAACAAATAAACCTGTTCTTTTAAGTGATTTTTTTGTCTTAGTTTCATTTTCTTCTATTAGCTTTTCTTTTCTACTTAATAAATCTTTATCAATTTCAAGATCACAACCATTTGCTTGAAGTTCTTTTATCCATTTTTTTTGTTCATTAGTTAGAATTAATGATTTATTATCAAGAAGTTGTAGCTTTTTTAGTTTAAGTTGTATAATATTATTTGGTAATTTTATCAAGTTGTTATTTGATAAGGTCAATTTTTCTAAAGAACTCATTGTGCTTATTTCTTCAGGTAATTCTTCTAAATGATTATTCCAAAGTTTTAACTCTTTTAAATTCTTTAATTTAGCAATATCTTTAGGAATAAATTCTATTGAATAACCATTGAGTTTAAGGACTTCCGTATATTGCAAAGTCTTTTTTTGACTTATAATTGTATCTAGAAAATTATCAAATGCCCATCTTAATATATTATTCAACCAAGGCATATCATTTTTATATAAATTATATTTATCCTTGATGCTCTGCTTTGTTCTGGTTAATAAATCATCATCTATCGTTATATTGCAACCATTTTTTTGTAATGTAGCTATCCATTCTTTTTGTTTTGATGTTAATAGTAGTTTATAGTTATCTGATAAATTTAGTCGTTTTAAATCTGTTAATCCAACAATATACTCTGGTAACTCTTTTAACTTATTTTTATTTAGATATATATTTTTAAAGTTTTTGAATAACACTATTTCACTTGGTACTTCTTCTAATTGCTTATTAGTAGCAGTTAGTACACTTGTATTTTCAATCTTAATATCATGATTTTCAGCCCATGCAATAAACACATTTTTATTTAAGGTGTCTATATCCCAACTTATATTTGTACTTGCTTCGTCTTTAAGTCTCTCTTTCTCTACTTCAAGTTCATTTTTTAGCTCTTTAAAATACTCATCCCAATCATCAAGCTCTACTATAGTTTGATATGTATCATCACTTTTTATCTCTTCTAGTTCAGATTTTAGATCTTCGATGTTTTGTTTGTACTCTTTGATTTTTTGTTTTAAGAGTTCTTTGTCTTCTATGGTCTCACTTGATACTTCAAAGCTTGTACCATTTTGTAGTGAATGGAGTATCTCTTTTACTTTTGATATATCTTTTTTGCTATAAGCATCATTGAGTTTTTGCATAAGCTCATGAGCTTTTTCTTTTAGCTCATCTGGTACGATGTCTGGGTGGCATAATCTTGCTGCTTTTTTATAGAGTGATTTTAGCTCTTTTTTCTCTTCATCATTGAGGGTTAGGGAATTTTCAATAGACTCTTTTATATGTTCATACTCACTTTCAAACTCTTCATAATGGCTCTTAACCTCTTCATACTCTTGCTCTATAGTCTCATCTTCTATAAACTCTTTTGCTTTTTCTAACTCCTCTTCTTGAAGCTCTAGTTCATCTTCTAGCTTTTCAAGCTCCTCTTTGAGTTCGTTGTATGCATGTGAAAGCTCATCATAGTTTTCATCATCTTCATCTATACTCTCAAGTGCATCTTCTAGTTGATATATGGTATTTTTTAGCTCCTCTATG
>RRZU013358192.1_pt1 | contig 10808 bp, 9 predicted proteins | sample 2165561 | NCBI WGS metagenome assembly RRZU01 (sample SAMN10456909, study PRJNA506462) | wastewater metagenome | isolation source: wastewater sludge | place: USA: Moscow, Idaho | reverse complement strand
GTATATAAATTTATTTTCCGTAAGATTTGAAATCAAAAAGGTGATGTAAATTGAAAGCGGAAGTAGATAACTTCCAATTGATTTTCGCTTTACATCATGAATTGATTTTAACTGTTTGCCATTTCGTGTAATAAATAGTATTGTGGCAAACAAAAGCGCCAGAACCAAAATATACCAATGTGAAGGGAAAATATATGGAAATGGAACTGTGGCAAGTACCGAAACAAAATGCGCAAATTTACGAGTTATCTCTCCTGTAGGGTTAAGCCTCCGGTAAACCAACTCGTTAAAAATCAATAATAAGCCAATCCCGACTAAATATACAAACGACAATACTACAATATTCCCCATAACAAAATTTCCCTTTTAAATTCCCAAAAATGAAATAGCCAGTGCAGCCCACGCACCACCTGCAATCAAACTATCAAACCGATCGAGAAAACCACCATGTCCGGGTATCCAGTTGCTGTAATCTTTAACTTGAAATTTTCTTTTGTAAAACGACGCAAGAATGTCTCCAATAAATGCGAAAAGAATAGTTCCAAAAGCAAACAGAAATAATTCAGGAATTGTACCGAAAAAAAGGCTTTTTAATAAAAATGCACTTACCAGTGAAATGATTGTTCCCCCAACTACACCCCCAAGTGTTTTATTGGGACTGATATCCGGCATTATTTTAGTTTTTCCAAAAAGTTGCCCGGTTATCTGGCTGAAACTGTCAAAAATGGATAGAATTAGAAAAGTCAGCAGAATTAAATCACGTTCGGCCAGGCTTAAAAAAAATAACCCTGCTGAAAGAATAAAATAAATCACTAATGACAGTGCGAAAAATAAAAGGTTTTGAAACTTTGACTTAACAAAAAGTCGGCTCAGCTCAAAACTTCCTACAGCAACAATAAAAATTGCCAGGTAAGAAAAAACGTAAGCATTCGACAAAACCCCTCTTTCCTATTTCTACAAAACAAACGTTCTTGCAGAGTTTGGACAATTTAGCCCATCTTGGTCAAAAGCTAACTGTTAGATAAAAAGGATGTTGAGTTACTGTGTAAAACTACGTTCAATCCATTTTAGACGAATCAGGACTCATTAGTGATTCTGGATGTTGCTCGATCCATTTGTCGGGCATCAGTGAATCAAGGCTCTCTTTTTTGTCAAGGACATAGGGTAATTGGTTCAAGACATCTATAAGGTAATGCCGGGTATTAATGTTTTGTTCCCTGCAACATCCTGTGAGAGTAAAAATCATGGCTGCATTAAAAGCCGCATTGTGATTCCCGCAAAAAAGAAAATTTTTCCGTGAAACGGTAACCGGTCTGATTGCATTTTCTGCCGGATTGTTGTCTATTTTCAGGTTGCCGTCATAAATATACCTGCTAAGCCCCTGGATTCTGCTGTAATTGTATGACATCGCCTTACCTATCTTGCTTTTTGGCAGTACCGTCTTATAGTTTTGCTCTATCCATTTTTCCAGATTCCTTATTATGGGCAAGGCCAACCTTTGCCTTTCTGCTTCTATCTGGACAGGGGAGTATTGCTTATCTTTGAAGACCCTTTCAAGTTTGTACAGCAGTTGTATCTGCCCCAATGCGTACTGGGCCAGTGTTTTGTTCTCTACTAACGAAGATTCATAATTTCGACGACAGTGTGCCCAGCAGTTAATGAGCGTTACGGAAGGATTCTTGTCAAAAATCTCGTATGCGCAATAGCCATCTGTCTGGAGTGTACCTTTGAAGTCCTTGAAGATTTCGCGGACAACTTTAGCGGAGCGGGAACCGTCCCGGTAATCAAAAAACAGGAGTTTTTCTTTCACCGCCCGTGCCATCCAAAGATACTCCTTGTCGGCTTTCTTCTTTTCCCGGTTTATTACAGGCAACGTGGTTTCGTCCGCCTGTAGGTAATTAGAAGACAGCACCCTTTCCCTGATTTTTTCATACAAGGGTTTGATCAGGCCACAGGAAGAGGCAAACCAGTCGTTTATTGTGGTTGCAGATAGCTTAAGGCCTAGTTCCTTGAACTGTTTGGTTTGTCTGTAAAAAGGAAGGTGGTGGACATACTTTTGCAACAACAACTCTGCAATCAAGGTGGACCCCGCCGATCCTTTGTATATTGGGAGCAATGGCATCGGGGCTATAATAATGGCAGGCATGTCCCCGACAGTGTTGGTTTGGTTTATTAAAGCGTATTTTGGCCGTACGATGTCCAGTACAAACAGTTTGCCCGGCTCAAATTCTATGACTTTGGTATGCTCTTCTCCGATCCTCCTGTATTTGGTCAAATCTATGTCATTGGGTTCAATCACGCTTTCGACAACCGGCAACCCTTCCATTGATTCTTGTCTCGGTTTGCGAGGTTTGACCTTCTGCTGTATCATTACTTGTTCAAGCTCCTGTTCACTTGCTTTGCTGTCAGCCAGGGAGTCGATTTGGTCTGAAAGCTCGGCAAAAAGGCCTGGAAGAGGGGTGATATTAGGATATTTTTCGCTTATTGAACCGAACATCTTACGTTTGAACCATGCCAGTTGGGAAAGGAGTTCATTGAGCTGTTTTTGCAACTCAGCCAATTGTTGGTCCTTTTGCTTCTCCCTCTCGAGAGATGCTTCCAGCATACTTATTAATGATGAAATTGATTGGTCCACTTACTGCTTTTTGTATATATAAAAGTAGTAAATATCAGCTTAATAAGCAAGTAAAATAAGTGTTTTTTAGTTAAAAAGATGATAGTATTTTAAGCCTTTTCCTTCGTGAGAAAACATCCTCTTTTATACCCTCGACCATCATGACAAGGTCCTTCCACTCCATGGGAAATGAGTTACTCTCATTGTCATAATTTGGTAGTAAAAAAGTCCCTTGTTCCAGCTTCTTTATGTACAGGACAAGACCACCACGCTCTGCATGGAGTAGTTTGATGGTGTCCTTTTTCTTATTAATAAAAATATAAACATCTCCACTACGAACATCCTGTTTCATGTTGTTCTTGACAACACCACTGAGAGTGTAGAATGATTTCCTCATATCCGTTGCGCCTGGACAAAGGTAGTAGCGCATTGAATCATTAAGGCTGAACATAGACTAAAACTGATTTAGTAATGTCTTGAAAACATCAAGGTCAATGATTCCCCGCATCTTTATCTGCAGACCAGTAGGGTGGACTATCTCCAACTCCATCGATGACCTGATGCCTGGCTGTTCCGGACTAACGATATCCTGACCTACCTCATTTGCTGTATTGCCTATGAGCATTATTGGTGATAAATGAGATGTGCTCTTATGCCCCCTGATGTCTGATCCGTCTCCCCATTTTCGTAACCAATAATAAAACGAGGACTTGGTATATCCGTATGTTTTGCAAAAATCCTCCTTAGTAAGTCCGCTGGCCTTATATTCCATGTAAATCTCTTTGAATTTTGACTCTTGCATGCGGGTTGAATATTTTCTCATAGTTTTTGCCCAAAGGTAAAACCTATGGAATACCGTTACAATATGTATTCGCTCGAATACTTACGAAAAAACAACCGGTTGAATAGTAATGCTAAAAAATAAAATATTTATGATTATAAAATAAACTCCAAATTTTGTGTAGCTTTTTCGTGCCACATCCCGATCTTTTTTTCTGTTTATCAGGTAAAAGCCAATTCCGCCCAAAACAAAATAGATCAATATAATTTTGTAAATCAGTTGTTCCATAAAATTAATTTCGTCCTAAAATCATTAAGATACCTATGGCAACCATAATGATTGCATAAGCATATTTCGCTTTACTCTCCGACTTGTCTATTTGGATTTTTGCAAGCAACCGGGGACCAATTATTGCTCCTAAAGTTGAGCCTGCTGTAAGAAAAATAACCAATGTAAGATCTATTTTTCCCACAATAAAATGAGCACCAACAGCAAAAATTGTATTTACAAGCACCGCCAATAACGATGTGCCAATAACCATTTTGAATGGTATCCTCATTGAAAATAATCCAGCAAGGATTGGTGCTGTTCCGCTGGTGCCAAATGTTCCGGTAATTAAACCAGCTGCCAATCCAAACGACGAGCCTTTAAGTGTTTTTAAATCCCTTGGTGATATTTTTGTCTTTTCTTTCTCTCTTTCAATAGTATTTTTTTTGGCGCTAAGAGCCATGTTTAATGCAATCAGAATAGAATAGATTCCGAAAGCGGTCTTTAATGCCAGATCACTGATTCTGCTTGTTATTTCTGCGCCAATAAAGGCCCCAATAATTCCGGTTACCATAAAAAGCGTAGCTACCTTAAAATCAATATTGTTTTTACGATAGTGCCCCAATGAGCCAACAATGCAGATAGGTAATGTAGCTACCAGTGATGTAATAACAGCCGCTTGGGCCGGTACCTTTAAAAGCAAAGTGAGAATGGGAAGAAAGAAAAATCCTCCGCCGCCTCCCACCATGGTTCCAAACAAACCAATGATGAACCCCAACAACGGTAAGATGAAGTAAATATCCTGTATTTCTGAAAAGTCAATCATTCGTTGTATTTTCTATAACTCTTTTTAATTCCAGCATTCCTAAAGCATGCCGCATTTTTGCGTATTCCAAAATTCCATCTTTGTATACGTATCTGTTTAGTTCCCGCTTTTTCTCATCATTAACAACGTAAGTATGTTCACTCAAAGTTGTAATTTGTCTCATCTCTGCAGTTCTTTCCTTATACAATCGTTCTACACCTTGAGGTTCATTAAAATAAAGCATACTTCCACTATAGGTAATCAAATCGTTAATTACCGTAGTATCTCCATCAACAACAAGCAGGTAAGCATCTTTTTCCTGTCTTAGTGACATATCGGAATTCAGCTTCCCGTTTTTATAGGTTTTCACATTTGAATGCTTCAAAACGCCCTGTTCGTATTCCGTATTCTGAACATATTTTACACGGTATGAAAAAATGAGATTGACTTTTACATCGGTTATTGCCTCAATATTTACATTTCCATTTTCATTTTTTTGGGTAACAGTAAACTCTCCGATTTTGGCTCCTAGCATTTCCAAATCATATTTGGAAGTCATTTCTTTGGATTGTGCAGAAAAGGAGCCTAACAAAAAAGAAAAAAACAACAAGATGAATAAAGGCCAAAGTTTTTTTCTATAGCCCAAGTCCTTGGTGCTGAAATAATTATTCCGAAGCTGATATTTTACAAAAAATTGACTATTCATTTAATAGATTTGTTGTTAAATGGACAAAGGCTACTATGCCATCCATAAATAATAAAAGCTATTTACAAGCCTATCCATTCCTTAAATTCGGTTGCCTTTAAACGGCTAATTGTAATTGGTTCATTAAAAGGAGGAATCAAGCGAAGAATCAATTTCCCACCAAAATGATTTTCAAATTTCTGAACTGCATTAATATGTATGATTGTGCTTCTGTTTACACGAAAAAATACTTCAGGATCAAGCTGTTCCTCCAATTTTTCCATGGTTAAATCTACCGGATATGGTTTGTTCTTAAATGTAACTGCAGTAGTCATCCGGCTTTCGGTGTAGAACCATGCAATATCTTCCACATTCAATTTAAAAAAAGAAGTTGCTCCTGAAATAAGAAATCGTTTCCTGTATTTTTTCTCTCCTTGTGTAATTGCCTCTAAAAGTTCATGGTAATCGGGTTTAAAATCTGAACTATTTTTCTGAGGGCCAGCCAAATGTTCAAATTTTTCGATGGCCTGTTCCAGCTTTTCTAATTTTACCGGCTTTAATAAATAATCGATGCTGTTAACCTGAAAAGCCTGAAGGGCATACTCGTCGTAAGCAGTGGTGAAAATTACCATGCTGTCTACTTGTATATTATCAAATATCGAAAAACTAATTCCGTCAGTAAGTTGGATATCCATAAAAATCAAATCAGGTGCCGGATTATTCTCTAACCAGACGACGGTGCTTTTTACACTTTCCAGCCACCCAACAATATCCCAGTCAGGCCTTAATTTTTCTACCATTCCTTTTAATAAACGGTAGTTATGTATTTCGTCTTCAACTATAATAGCTCTCATATGTTCTTCAGACTGTTTTAATTAAGTTAATCATTTTCAAAAACAATCACATTACAACAAAGGGACTTTTACTTCAAATATCTCTTCATCGTATTGAATGACAACTTTATTATCAGTAAGCATTTCGTACCTTCGCACCAGGTTTCGCAAGCCGGTTTTTGTTGAATAGGAAGCAGTTCTCAGGTTCAGATTGTTGATAACAACCAAATAATTATTTCCTACGACAACCCTTAGTTTTAAAGGTGTTTCTTTACTTGCAATATTGTGTTTAATCGCATTCTCAATCAGTAATTGAACTGTTAGCGGGGCTATTTCTTTATCGAGTTCTTCTTTCGCAATGTCATATTCCAGTAACAATCCATCTCCCAAGCGTTCTTTATGAAGTGCATAATATGCCTTCATAAAATCGAATTCCTCCTTTAGTTTAACTAATCTTTTATTCTTACTTTGAAGTACATAGCGGTATACATCTGTAAAGTTTTCGGTAAAACCAACGGCAACTTCCGGATTGTATATAATTAAAGATTTTAGTACACTTAGGTTATTAAACAAAAAATGCGGATTTAACTGATCCTGTAATGAATTATAGTCCATTTCGAGTTTTTCCTGCTTCATCTCTGCAATTTCTTCCTGCGAATTGAGCCATTTTCTTGTTATCCTCGCCATTGTAAGTGAATTGGCAACCACCTGTACAAAGATTAGCCCCAATGCCATTCCTAAAATTACTGCAGGTCTTGAATTTTCAAGGATTAATTTTGGTTCGAGAAAATACATGATAACACGATGCGATAAAATAAGAAAGAGAAAACTCACGAAGATTTGCAAAAAAAGCCGAAGTTTTAATTTAGTTGGAACAGGAAGAAATTTTTCAAGAATATTATCCAAAACAATTTGCACTTCAACGCCTACATTAAAGGCAATGATAACCACTATATAAATAAATGCCGGAATCTTATTGACATGCGTGGGTAACTTGGTCACCAAAACGATAAAATGAAGTATTAGGATTGCCATCAGGCTAATAACAGTAAACCGGATAACAATGCTAAGCGGCGCATAGCTTGGCAATCGCAATGCTAAGTCCGGTCTTTTCTTTTTATGCACAAATCCAAACACTTCATCATTTAATACAGTCGCTTTTATTTTTCTTCTTCGGGCATATATAAATTGCCTGTAACACTTTGCCAGCGGGTTTTTAGTATCTCGAAGTTGGCCACTGCCTCTATTAATTTTGCTTTTGTTTCTACCCATTTAGCCTGTGAACTCAATAGTTCAGCTGTTGTATTTAACCCTACATCGAAACTGGCACGGGTCTCATCCAAACTCTCCTTTGCTTCTGCAACACTTTTCTTTGCAATTCGAATTGATTCGTATGCTTCTTCAACCTGCACTTTAACTTGCATAACTTCAAGATTTATCAAATCATTTGTGTTTTGCAGGTTTGTTTCTACCTGTTGCACTTTAAGCTGAGCAGCCCGCATTTTCTTTTTCCCCTGCCCCCATTGGAAGATTGGTATTGATACCTGTGCTGCCAGCATGGGCTGAAAATCAGCTGTTTCGTACAGGTCTCTTAGCCAGTAATTAGCATACTGGGCACTTACTCCAACTGTTGGAAGATAATCTGCCCTGGTAATCTTTGCATCAAGTTCACTTAGCTCTTTTTGTTTCTCCAGAATTTTTAATTCATTTCTTTTGTTTTCAGCCTGAATTATTCCGTCATCAAAATTTATTAGGCTGACATCTGTATTTTTTTTATGACTGATTTTCACATCGGTATCCAATGGTTGTCCTAAAATTTGGTTCAAATACATTTTGGCCACTTTTAATCCGTTATTGGCTTTTAACAAATTTAATTCAGCCTCATTTTTTTGAACTGTCACTTTTAACTTTTCACTGGCAGGTTGTAATCCAACATCATACATCGCAGACATTTGATCTTCCAATTCAGTCAACATTTTAATATACTCTTCTGCGATTAAAATGTTCTCTTCAACTGTTGCCACCTGCCAGAATGCTTTGTCCGTTTGTTGGATTATGTCTGAGTATTTCATGTTTAAAGACAAATCAGCAATTTCAACACCTGCGTCAGCCTGCTGATTGGAATACCTGATTTTTCCACCAACGTAAACAGGCTGGGTTAGTTCAAAACTGCTGTTTATCAATGTAAGACTACTTATGTCAATAGTAGTTCCGGGTTTCCATACATTACTTGTTCCTGAAAAATTGCCGGCCATCGCATCTGCTTCGCTATCGGCAGTTGGCAGAAAATAACCGGGCATACTTATCGGATCCATATTTGGGCGATGCATTAACGACGATGAAAATCCAAATTTGGGCAAATATGCAGTTCTGGCAACCTCCTGATTTACCTGTGCTTCTTTGTTTTGTAAGGCCGCTGCTTTCAATTCCTTGTTAAACTCAACAGCTTGTCGGCGGCAATCTTCAAGTGTCATCACCTTTTGGCCAAAAGCATTGCTGAATACTACTGTAGAAGCAATTAACACGATTGTGTTTACTATAATTTTTATTGATTTCTTCATTTTCTTTTTCCTAAAATTGTGTTTGTCTTCTCCATGTAATTGTTAATCTTTTTTTAGATTACGTCCATCAACACGATACAATACAGTATATAAAACAGGTACTACAACCAGAGTGATTATCGACCCAACAGCCAGGCCAAACATGATTACAACTGCAGTAGAATTAAACATCGAATCGGTAATTAGCGGAGCCATTCCCAGAATTGTTGTCAGAGAAGCCATCATTACCGGGCGTAAACGTGATAATGCCGAATCGATTGTTGCAGTTAAACGATCTTTTCCTGCCCTGATATTCTGGTTGATTTCATCCAGCAATACCACCGCATTTTTAATCATCATGCCAATAAGTCCGAGTGCACCGATAATACCTGCAAAGGTCAGGAATACTCCGGTAGTTACCAGCCCCAGGACAATTCCAATAAATGCAAATGGAACAATTAGGAATATGATAATCGGTTGTTTGAGATTATTAAATAAGCCAATAATGATAATGGCCATTAGACCGACAGCCAGAGGTAAAAACATAAATAATGCCTGGTTGGCCTCACCCGATTTGGCAGTGGCGCCTTCCCACTTCAATTCATAGCCATCCGGTAATTCTATCGCTTCAATCTTTGCCTGAAATTTAGCCTGAACTTCAGCAGCCGTATGTCCTTTTACAGCATCGCATTGCACTTTAATCGAACGTTGGTTATCCAAACGGTTTATAAGTTCATAATCCCAGGTTGCTTTTAAAGTATCAGCAATTTGCGATAATGGAACGCTTGCTCTACTATATTGTCCCCAAACAGGAACATTCATGAGTTGCTCCAGGTTTTCACCTAGATTAGTATCGGTTCGTAATACAATCGGCAGCATTCTGTTTCCCTCATAAACCGCTCCTATTGGCATACCATTGGTTGCCACCAAAATTGAATTTCCCATGTCAGAACGAGTCAACCCGAGAGGTTGTGCCCGCTCAACGGAATATTCAGGAACAATTTTTTTAGTCTGATTTTTCCAGCTATCAGTAACATCTGTTGCCGTTGGCTCATCCAAAAAGATTTTTTTTGCCTTTGTTGCCAAATCTTTCAGCACTGCCGGATCGGGGCCGGTAAACTGAGCCTCAATATCTGCATCGTAGAAAGCTGCGACATATTCCAATACCCTGAAAAAGGCATCAGGATAATTGTTATTCAAATACTTTTGAATCTCAGGAATTATCTCAGCGACTCTGTCCGTTGTTTTGGTCTCAATAATAAAATCAGCATAGTTAGAACCGCCTGTTGGCATGTGGCGCATAAGCAGATAACGTGCAGCTGGACGACCAACAGATGCCATTACTGAATTTACGCCATCCATTTTTAAAATTTCTTTCTGAATTTGCAGCGCATCTTTTTCTACAGCTTTTATATCAGATCCCTGCGGGAGGTAATATTCAATGTAAAACTGGTCGTAGTCAATTTTCGGCATAAAGTCGACCTTCACAAAACGGAACGACCAAAATGCAAAAATCAGAACTGCAAATGAAACTGCTGTAAATATAAACTTGTGACGTATTCCCCATTTCAGAACACTGCCAAAACTACGGTAGAATTTGTTATCGTAGGCTTCAGCATGTTCTCCTTTCGGACGTTCTTTCCGGTAAAAGTATTTTGCATTGAAGGGAGTTTGTATCATTGCAAATATCCAACTTAACGAAAGAGAAATAATCAATACCGTAAATAAAGATGATAAAAACTCGCCTGCTGCATTTGGCGACATTCCTAAAGGCAGGAAAGCTAAAATGGCAACAGCAGTAGCACCAAGTAACGGCAGCGCTGTTTTTTTCGCTGTGTTTATAAAAGCTTTATTTCTTTCTATCCCCGATTTTAAATCAACCAAAATTCCATCGGCTACAACAATGGCATTATCCACCAACATTCCCATTGCCAGAATAATTGCTGCCAATGAAACACGATGTAGAGGCAGGCCAATGGCTAACATTACAATTAAAGTTCCCATGATGGTAAAAACCAAACCGCTGGAAATCAGTAAACCGGAACGAAGTCCCATTGCAAACATGAGCACAACAATTACAATACCAACCGACACCGCCAGGTTCAACATAAAATTCCGAACAGCGTCCTCAACGCGATCGGGTTGATAATACACCTGATTAATCTCAATTCCTGCCGGAAGTTCTTTTTGAAGTTCAGCTAGTTTTTCATCCAGGCGTTCACCCAGTTTTACAACGTTAATTCCACTTTCGTTTGAAAGGCCCAGTGTTAAACCCGGTTTATC
>RRZU012870997.1_pt1 | contig 10808 bp, 11 predicted proteins | sample 2165561 | NCBI WGS metagenome assembly RRZU01 (sample SAMN10456909, study PRJNA506462) | wastewater metagenome | isolation source: wastewater sludge | place: USA: Moscow, Idaho | reverse complement strand
CGAGCTAAACAGCACATCAGCACACAAATCGTCTGAAAACTCTCGCTCGGGGGCGATACCAAGGTCAGCTTCTAGGTTTTCGATGTGTGACACCACTTGATCGATAGAACAGTCGGTCAGCGTCACTTCGATGTTGGGATACAATTCACAAAACTTGGCGATAAATTTTGGCATGGTGCTTGCTGATAATTGTTGTGACACCGCCAGATGAATGTGCCCTTGGTGCAAAGATTTTAGGCTGACGACTTTTTCGTCCAACGCCGCCATTTCGTTTAGTACCCGTTTGGCTTGTGGCAGTAGGCGTTGCCCTGCGTCTGATAGGTTTAGTTTGCGGGTGGTGCGGTCAAACAGCTTAACATCAAGGTTTTGTTCTAGTTCTTTGATAAGTCCGCTAAGTGCTGACTGTGTCAAGCATAGGGCTTCAGCAGCTTTGGTAAAGCTGTTTTGTTCGGCAACAAGCACAAAGGCACGCAATTGTCTTAGGGTAGTGCTCATTATCATGTCCTTTTATAGGTATATCAGTGAATATTATAAATCATAATTGGGCAGATAAAAAGCGTTTTTCATGTTGGGTAATTTTTCCCATTAACATTTTAATTATTGCCAAAAATCACACGCTCATTTAAGATAGTCCGCTTGTTTTGGCAATGTGTCATTTTGGAATTTCGTCATGCTTGTGTCTTTGACATTAAATAACCTTGCTCTTGTGGCTCATCATGAGATAAATTTTGATGAGCGTTTTAACGTCATTACGGGCGAAACAGGGGCGGGCAAATCACTTATTTTGGACGCTTTATCGCTGTGTATGGGCGAGCGGGCGGACGCAGGGTTGGTGCGTCATGGGGCTGATGAATGTGACGTATTTGGCGAGTTTGATGTGATGGATAATGTGGCGGTAGAGCAGTGGTTTGCCGCTCATGAACGCAGTTTTGAAGACACATTACTCATTCGCCGTAAAGTCAGTGCCCAAGGGCGTTCAAAATCGTGGATCAATGGCGTGCCTGCCAGTATTGGCGAGCTAAAGTCCTTGGGGGCGATTTTGGTAAATATCCATTCACAGCACGCAGGACTGGAACTGTTAAAACCGCAATTTGTGGTATCATGGCTTGACAGTATTGGCGGTTTGGGCGATTTGGCAAAGGCGACTGCGGGGGCTTATCACGCTTGGCAAGCCCTAAAAAAACAAGCCCAAGACCTACACAATCAGTCCGCCATGCGAGCCGATCGTATGGCACTGTTGACCGCCAAATTAGAAGACATCGCCCCCCTGCTTGCGGTAAATTTTGCCGAGATAGAAAGCGAATATGACGAGCTGTCCGACCTTGAAAACCTGATGCAAAGTGCCGTACAGGCGGTGTCAGCCCTTGACAGTGACAGCGATACGCCAAGCGTTAGCAGTATGCTTGCCAGAGCCATTAAGATTTGTGATAATCACGCGGATAAATCTCGAGTATTTGGCGAATGTAGCACGCTACTAAGTGTTGCCCAAGAACAAATAGGTGACGCACTCGGCAGGCTTAGCGATTATGCCGAGCAGTCGCTCCCTGATGAACAGCGTCTTAATGAATTAAATGAGCTCATTAGCCTAGCACATCATCTGTCTAATAAATACCATACGCCCATCAGTGATTTGATTGCCGAAGCGGACGATTGGCAAGCTGAATTGGACAAACTTTCGGCGCTACCTGACAGCGATGTCATGGACGAAAAAGTAACAAAGGCATTTGCCGAGTATCAAAAAATTGCCCAAAAATTACACAAGGCACGTACCGACACCGCCCCTAAAGTGTGTCAGGCATTAAGTGATAAACTCATTCCCTTGGCACTGCCAAACGCCCGCTGTGAGTTTAGCTTTAACCCCAAAACGCCCGAGCAGTATAACGCCACAGGGCTGTATGACATTGCTCTGATGTTTAGTGCTAACGTGGGTATGCCACTACAAGCACTGCATAAAGTGGCGTCAGGTGGCGAGCTGTCTCGTATCGCCCTAGTCATGCAAGTGATGTCCGCTCAAGCAGTGGAGGGTAGTGATACCGTGTATCCAACCTTGGTGTTTGATGAAGTGGACGTGGGGATCAGTGGTGGCACGGCTCAAGTGGTGGGCGAGATGCTTCGCAGCCTTGGGGCGTATCAGCAGACGCTTGCCATTACCCATCAAGCCCAAGTTGCCGCCGCCGCTCACCGCCATATCCTTGTACAAAAACAGCATGGCGAGCAGACGACCAGCACCCTACAAATCATCGAAGGCGATGCCAAGGTCAATGAACTGGCTCGTATGTCGGGGGGTGTGACCATTACCGATGCCACCATTGCTCATGTGCAGGGGCTGATAGACGATATTGCCAACAAAGATAAGACATAGATAATGACCCAATTACCCAAAAACTTAACTCATTATTTTTTAGTGCCCAGCCCAAGTATGGACGATGAAAGGTTTCGTGACGCTTTGATTTATATTTGTCGCCATAGCAGTGCAGGGGCGTGGGGTTTTATTGTCAATCAAACGCACCCGTTTTTGTCGGTAGGGGGACTGCTTGGCGAACTTGATCTGCCCAGCTCTTACCGCACCATCAGCACACCTGTGATGCATGGTGGTTTTATGCGTCCTGAAGCAGGTTTTGTGCTACATACAGGGCAACCCAATTTTACGTCGTCATTTGTGATTGGCGATAATGTTTGTTTGACCACCAGTAAAGACGTGTTAAAGTGGATAGCTGATGACGGCTTGTCGTATTATTTGGTGTGTATGGGTTTTTGTAATTGGGCAAAGGGGCAGTTGGAACAAGAGATTTTGGCAAAGGATTGGTTTATTTGCCCTGCCGATGCCATGACAATTTTTGGCGATGACTTTGATAAACGCTTACCAAAAATTCGCCGTAAACTGCATTTGGCTACTGATGATTTGGAGGCTAATGCGGGCAGCGACATTGAAATAGAGATTATGGGCAGAGCCTAAGGAGACAGCCATGAACCAAATCAGCGAACAATACACCATGCGTTATATCAATGGCTTTGTTGCCTTGATATTGCTTGCCGTCATATTTATCATGGGGCTAGGCTGGGCGTTGTCCAGTGGCAATTTTTCTTTGGGGGTTATTGTTGTCCCTGTGGTGCTTTTGGCGACCCGTTTTCGCATTGTTCAGCCAAACACTGCATTGGTCAGTACCTTATTTGGGCATTATGCAGGTACGATCGTTCGGCAGGGCTTTTATTGGATCATTCCTTTTTATACAGTACAAAAAGTCTCACTACGTACCGCCAACTATGTGACCCCTACGCTCAAGGTCAATGACATCTCGGGCACACCTATTGAAGTGGCGGGGGCGATTGTCTATCGTATTGATAACCCTGCGGCAGCGGTGTTTGATGTGGAAGATGTGCATGATTTTATGCGGGTGCAAAGCGAGAGTGCGGTGCGTTCCTTGGTGTCGCATTATCCTTATGCCAGTGCCGATGGTGGCGACAGTTTGGGTGGTTTGTCGCCTGCGATTTTGACTGCTTTTCGTAATATGGTGCAAGAGCGTGTGGAGCAAGCAGGCGTGCATATTGAAGAAGCCCGCTTTACCCACCTTGCCTATGCCCCCGAAATCGCCCAAGCCATGCTTCGTAAACAGCAAGCCGAATCGGTGCTGGTCGCTCGTCAAACCTTGGTTAAAGGGGCAATCCTGATGGTAGAAGGCACGGTTAAAGAACTAGAGCGTCGCCAAATCGTCCGCATGAGTGATGGCGAAAAGGCAAAACTCATCACCAATATGATGACCGTGCTACTGTCCGAAGAAAGTGCGTCACCTGTGGTCAATGTCAGTGGGGACTGATAAGCGATGAATGACATGGTAAATGACAACACAAGTGATAGCCCTGAACTGGTTTTAGCTTTAGACTTTGGCGTAAAAAAAATGGGCATGGCACTGGGTAACAGCATCACCCAAGACGCTCGCCCCTTTGATATTTTGGCGATGGATAACGGGCAACCCGACTGGGATAATCTGCTTGGCATCATTGATGTTTGGAACATTGCCACGATCGTGGTTGGCTTACCGCTTAATATGGACGGCACAGAATCGATGCTTACCAAACGAGCCAAAAAGTTCGCCAGACGCTTGGCTCATCGTTTGGGCGAGCGTCACAGTGATGTGCCTGTTTATTTTTATGATGAGCGTCTTACGTCCAAAGAAGCCAAACAAATGGCGTGGGAGCTAGGCTGGATAAAACATGAAACCGATCCCATTGATGACCTTGCGTCTTGTGTTTTATTAAACAGCTATTTTAACGCCCCAAGTTTGGCGGTCTATGTGGGTAGCTACCACGATAATCCACAAAAAGGTAAAGCATGAACACCAGTCCCCACACCCGCACCGAGCAGGTCATCACTCACGCCTTACGCCTTGCCAATGTCAGTGTTTATTTGGGGCTTTTGGCGGTGGTGTGTTTTTGTGTGTTTGGGACGCTTGCCAGTTTACCTGCCTTTAAGGACAGCACGCTGATTTATTTGGCGTTTCATTATTTGACGTATGCGTTGATAGGGCTGTCCATGCCACTAAATATGTATCAAATTTTTTTGCTCTGGCGTTATCGTATCATACAACCAGCGATATTATTGATTGTCACTGCGGTGGGCGTGGGGCTACTTTTGTTCGCTGTGGCTTTGCTATTATTACAAGGGGCAGGTAAAGCATTTTTTATGAGTTTATTTTTAGCAATGATAGCGTGGTTTGCCATGCCGTTTTTATTTCGGGTAAATTTTAAAAAGTTTTTGACGTTTTTGCAAACCAAAGGTTCTTAATATGACAAATGATACGGATAACACCAGCCACACCCCAAACCACACACTAGACACCCTAGGGCTGATCTGCCCCGAGCCTGTTATGCTACTACACAAAACCATGCGTCAGGCGACATCGGGCGACATCATTGAAGTGTTGGCAAGCGACCCTGCCACCCAAAGAGACATTCCCAACTTTTGTCGTCATTTAGGGCATACCTTGCTTGAACAAAGTGCCGATAACGACCGCTTCCGCTACCTTTTGGTTAAAAAATAGGCATTAAAATGAGCAAAACTCGTGCAACCAAACCCCGCCTACCGTATTTGACCCTAACCGACAGCGATCCGTCTTTTTTGACTGAATTTCGTATTGCCATGCTTGCCCGTGGGCTATCCACTCGCACCCGTAACGCTTATATTCGGGATTTACGGCTGTGTATGGCAAGCACTAACAAGCCCCTACCAACTTGGCAAGAAAGCGATGTTTTGGCGTGCCTAACCTATCTTAGCGACCACGACAAATCGCCCAGAACACAGGCTCGTATGCTTGCCAGTTTACGCCAGTTTTTTTTGTGGCAAGTGGGGGATGGGGTGCGAGATGATAATCCTTGCGAGCACGTCAAAAACCCCAAAGCCATGAAGCCTTTACCTAAGACGTTGTCTGAAGATGACATCACCACGCTGTTAAATGCCCCTGATACGGCAACGCTTTTGGGGGTGCGTGATCAAGCCATGCTTGAAGTCATGTATGCGTGTGGACTGCGGGTGTCAGAATTGGTCAATCTGTCGCTAGATCAGCTAAACCTTACGTCAGGCTGGCTACAAATCACTGGCAAGGGCAATAAAATGCGTCTGATACCGCTGGGCGAATATGCCATGGAAGCGGTTAAGGTGTATTTGATGCAGCGTCCCGAATTTCTTGCCAAGACCGATAGCGACTGCCAAGCGGTATTTTTGACCGAGCAGGGCGGATACATGACACGGCATAATTTTTGGCATTTGATTAAAAAATATACCGCCCTTGCCAATATCAGCGTGGCGGTATCGCCCCATACCTTGCGTCATGCCTTTGCCACGCACCTGCTCAATCATGGGGCGGATTTGCGTAGTGTACAGCTTTTATTGGGGCATAGTGACCTATCCACCACGCAGATTTATACCCATGTGGCAACCGCCCGTTTGCAAAGTTTGCATGAAGCTCATCACCCTAGGGGCTAATTAAACAGCCCTTTGTCTCATCACTTCATACAGCACCATACCTGTCGCCACGCTGACATTTAGGCTTTGTGGGCGGTTTGGGTTGTCGCTCATGGGGATATACACCAAAGTATCGCAATACTCTTGGGTTAGCCGTCTCATGCCTTTGCCTTCTGACCCCATGATGACCGCCACTTTGCCCGAAAAATCGCACTGATACAGGGGCAGGGCAGTCTCATCAAGTGCCGTACCAAACACAAATACCCCTGCATTTTTAAGTTTATCCAATGTGCGAGCAAGGTTAGTTACTGCCAGCACCGCCACGCTTTCTGCACCGCCGACAGAGACCTTTGCCACCGTTGGGGTCAGTCCCACGCTTTGGTGTTTGGGGGCGATGACCGCTGACACGCCCAAGGCACTTGCCGTACGCAGACACGCCCCAAAGTTATGCGGATCAGTGATTTGATCCAGCACTAAAAAAGTACAATTTTGTTGCCCTAAAAACTCATCAAGATCATCATCACCGCCCATGGCTCGCAGACGTGCCGATAGCACCACGCCTTGATGTTGGCTAGAACCACAAAGTTCGGTTAGGCGGTCTTTGTGGGCGGTTTGCACTGATATGCCCATGGATTTGGCAAGGTTTACAATCTGTTGTTGTTCGCTGTTGTGGTGCGTGTCGTCATAGCTTTGCACAAACAGTGCCAAAGCGTCTTGTGGGCGGACGGTCAGCAGGGCATGGACGGCATGAATGCCATAAAAATGCGGGGTGGATTTGGGTTTTTTGTTGGATTTGGGTTTTTGGTTCATGGCGGTGCTTTATAAAAGAATTTGGGTTATTTTGGCAAATTGACAGACGAAAGTAAATCAAATTTTACGCTTGCCCTTGAAAAGTCGCCCGTTAACCTTTATCAAGTTAAGGATTTGTTAGGAGCATGATTATGAGCACTCAAGAAACCGTAGAAAACCAAACCGACCTTATGGCGGGCGAAACTGTGGGCGAAACCGATGAGCTACAAGAGCTGATCGCCACCATTGAACGCCTAGAAAGCGATGTCAAAGAAGCCAAAGAAACCGCCGCCCGTGCCAACGCCGAAAGCTACAACGCCCAACGCCGTATGGAGCAAGAAACCGATAGAGCCAAAAAGTTTGCCCTGCAAAATTTCGCCAAAGAGCTACTGGACGTTGTCGATAACTTGGAGCGTGCCATTGACAGTGGCGAAAAAAGCGGTGCTGACGAAGCGTCTTTAGAAGGCATTCGCCTAACCCATAAATCCTTGATTGGTGTATTAGAAAAAAATGGCGTCACTGCCGTGGGCGAAGTGGGCGGCAGCTTTAACCCTGATGTTCATGAAGCGGTTGGCATTTTCCCTGACGCAGAAAAAGACGTGATTGGGCAAGTGCTACAAAAAGGCTATACCTTAAATGAACGTACATTGCGTCCTGCCATGGTGTTGGTCGGGGCATAAAGTAAATCTTAATTTATCAATTTTACTAAACATTGACAAAAGCCAATATTGGATCACATCCAAAGGGCTTTTGGGGATTTTGTTTTTAATTTCAAGCAGTTATTTTAAATAAAATTTTTAAAAAACTTTAAAATTTCCCCTTGAAAAGGCAAAATCCACACAGATATAGCACACATCAAGACGGACTTATCCACATTTATACTTTTATACTTGGTAGATTAGATAAGCCGTTTTTTATTAAACTTAATTAATTGGAGAAATTATCATGGGTAAAGTTATTGGTATTGACTTAGGTACAACCAACTCTTGTGTGGCGGTGCTTGAAGGCGGTAACGTTAAAGTCATCGAGAACGCTGAAGGGGCAAGAACCACCCCGTCTATCGTTGCGTTTAAAGACGATGAAGTATTGGTCGGTCAAGCCGCCAAACGCCAAGCGGTGACCAACCCACAAAACACATTATTTGCCGTCAAACGCTTAATCGGTCGTCGTTATGATGAGCAAGCAGTACAAAAAGACATCGGTTTGGTGCCTTATAAAATCGTCAAAGCCGACAATGGCGATGCGTGGGTAGAAGCAGGTGGCAAGCGTCAAGCCCCGCCACAAATCTCTGCCGAAGTGCTAAAGAAAATGAAAAAGACTGCCGAAGACTACCTAGGCGAGCCTGTGACCGAAGCGGTGGTTACTGTACCTGCTTACTTTAACGACAGCCAACGCCAAGCCACCAAAGACGCAGGACGTATCGCAGGTCTTGACGTGAAACGCATCATCAACGAGCCAACCGCTGCTGCCCTTGCCTTTGGTATGGACAAAAAAGAAGGCGATCGCACCATTGCTGTGTATGACTTGGGTGGTGGTACTTTTGACGTGTCTATCATTGAGATTGCCGACGTGGACGGCGAACAGCAGTTTGAAGTGCTTTCTACCAATGGCGATACTTTCCTTGGTGGTGAAGACTTTGACATTGCCTTGATTGACTACCTAGTAGAAGAGTTTAAAAAAGAGCAAGACGTCAACCTAAAAGGCGATCCGCTAGCCATGCAGCGTCTAAAAGAAGCCGCCGAAAAAGCCAAAATTGAGCTGTCATCTGCCCAATCTACCGAAGTAAACTTGCCTTATATCACAGCAGACGCTACAGGCCCTAAGCACCTTGTGATCAATATCAGCCGTGCTAAGCTAGAAGCCTTGACTGAAGAGCTGGTGGCTCGTACCATTGCCCCTTGTAAGATTGCTTTAGAAGACGCAGGACTGTCCGCTAGTGAGATTGATGATGTAATCTTGGTGGGCGGTCAAAGCCGTATGCCTTTGGTACAACAAAAAGTACAAGCGTTCTTTGGTAGAGAACCCCGTAAGGACGTAAACCCCGATGAAGCGGTGGCAATGGGTGCGGCGATTCAAGGGGCGGTACTGTCTGGCGACAAAAAAGACGTACTACTGCTTGATGTAACCCCACTTACCCTAGGTATTGAGACCATGGGCGGTGTGATGACGGCAATCATTGAAAAGAACACCATGATTCCTACCAAAAAATCACAAGTGTTCTCAACCGCTGCCGACAACCAACCTGCGGTGTCTATCCAAGTGTATCAAGGCGAGCGTAAAATTGCCAACCACAACAAACTGCTTGGCAACTTTGACCTAACCGACATTCCGCCTGCCCCCCGTGGCGTGCCACAGATTGAAGTAACCTTTGACATCAACGCTGACGGTATCATGAACATCAGTGCCAAAGACAAAGGTACAGGCAAAAGCCAATCAATCCAAATCAAAGCCGACAGCGGTCTGTCAGAAGAAGAAATCGAGCAAATGGTGCGTGACGCTGAAGCCAACGCTGAAGCCGATAAGAAATTTGCCGAGCTTGCCAACAGCCGTAATGAAGCGGACGGACGCATCGCAGCGGTACAAAAAGCCCTAAAAGAAAATGGCGACAAAGCGACCGATGAAGAAAAACAAGCGGTAGAAAACGCCATTAAAGAGTTAGAGCTTGCAACCAAAGAAGATGACGTAGAAGCCATTAAAACCAAGCTAGAAGCCTTGGATAATGCCTTCTTGCCAATCGGTTCAAAAATCTACAGCACCGAAAACGCAGGTGCTGGCGACTTTGCCGAGCAAGCCAGCCAAGCCAAACCTGCCGACGACGGTGTGGTAGATGCTGAGTTTACCGAAGTTAAAGACGATAAAAAATAATCGCTGATTATTTAAACGTTTAATTTAACGCCTAACAAATAAGCACTCGTAAGCGGGTGCTTATTTTTTTGATTTATTTTTGTGATAATAATTGATACCATAATAGCTAACAAAACATTTGGGATAACTCATGAACATCAAGCAACTTGTCAAAGCCAGTAACGTCATCGCCCTAATCGGTATCGCCCTGCTGATTTATTGGGTGTTTGGGCTGATTTTAATGGTGGTGTTTGGGCTGCGGGTGTTTCGTGAAAACTTAACCGAAATGTTTGCCATGAGCATTATGGCGATTTTGGCGGTGCTGATTGGTTCGTTGATTGTTAATATCATGCTTAATTTGACCCGCATTGCCGATAAAAATCAAGACGATCAAACCCCGTTAAAATTTGGCAAAAAGCTATTTACAGGGGCGATATTGATCTTTCCTTTGATTGCAGGGGTGTTGTTTACGGGCGATTATCTTAGTAGCCAAAAGAAAAAACAGTATCTGATACAAAGTGCCGAGCAGTTGGTCGAATATAATCATGCGTCTTTAGAGATGCTTGGCGAGTATCGTTTCACTGGAACATATGTTAATGAGTTAAGCGAAAGAATACGTTTACTTAGCAATCAAATGCAAAACGTTGGACAATTAGTAATTATTGTCCCTGAGACAGTCAGTGGCACACCCGCTTATTTGGGTTTTGGTTTTCCTGTCTATAATGACACAGGACCAACAACCGTTGCACCGCCCAAATCTTTTTTGGATAATGGCGATGCGATTGTACATGAAGAAGTGGGGGCGGATAATGCTATCACAACGTATTATTATAAAAAACAAAGCTACTTATATAAAACCGATTTAAATGAAAAGACTTATTTAGATAAAGTATTTAGCCAAAACAGTGATGAGATTTATTTTGATGCCCATGACGGCTCATATCAAGTGTTTTATCCTTATCAAGTCAATGGTAAAACCGTGGCGGTGCTGTATTTTAGTGATTATATGCGGTATGGTAAAATTGGTAGTTGATTGGTAAAGTACATTGGTAAACCATAATGACTGATATTTTAATTGTTGAAGACGACCCCGCCATCGCCGCCACGGTCAAATTTAGCCTTGAGCGTGAGCATTATAACGTGATATGGGCAAACACCAAGGCGGACGCATTGACACAAATCGCTACCATGCCCACCTTATCGGCTGTGGTGCTTG
>RRZU011559433.1_pt1 | contig 10808 bp, 7 predicted proteins | sample 2165561 | NCBI WGS metagenome assembly RRZU01 (sample SAMN10456909, study PRJNA506462) | wastewater metagenome | isolation source: wastewater sludge | place: USA: Moscow, Idaho | reverse complement strand
ATCTTGTACACTTAAACAATACCATCTTCTGGTTCGACTGCATAGGACTTGGACTGTTCGTTGTCGTAGGATACGAAAAAGCGATGGTTCTCGGATATCCGGTTTGGGTATGTGTTTCCATGGCTACTATAACCGGTATTGTAGGAGGTATGGTCAGAGATATTCTGATTAATGAAGTCCCGATCATTTTCACTCAGGAACTCTATGCTGTTGCTTGTATTTTAGGCGGGATACTGTTCAGTGTATTGAACTATTTTCAGGTAGATCTGATTATTACGGAAATTGCGACGGCAATATTTGTTGTTGTGGTAAGAGTAATAGCCACTAAATATCATCTGAAACTTCCGATACTTAAAGGAGAGGACTGATGTAAGGAGTGGGAGATAGATCAACTGTTCAGTTCGCGTTCCAGGTCTTCCAGCTCTTTTTTTATCTTTTCCAGCCTGTCTATAATCTGTATTTTGCGGGTTTCTTCATCCCGTTTCTGTTTCAGTGTTTGTCTGGCACCTTCCAGTGTCAGCCCTTTTTCCTTGACCAGGTGGTACACTACCGCGATGTTTTCAATATCATCTTTTGTATATTGACGGGTTCCCCCTTCGGTCTTTCGGGGGTTAATAATATCGAATTCGGTTTCCCAAAAGCGCAGCAAAGACTCATTTACATTAAAATGAGCTGCAACTTCCTTTACAGAATAGTACAGGCGATTACTTTTTTCGAAATCGATTTTCATAATTATCAATCCATTACTTGTCCGTGATTTGCCGCTATCTGCAACATCTTGTCATATTCTACAGGACTCAGATCCATGAAGTAATATTTCGCAGGGTTGTCCGGTTGTCCTTTTACAAGCACCTCGTAGTGAAGGTGCGGCCCTGTTGATTTTCCTGTATTTCCTACCTCACCGATAAATTCTCCACGGATGACTTTTTGTCCGGCTCGGACTTTATAATCGTTCAGATGGGCATAAAGCGTCTGATAACCATAGCCATGATCGATAATAATACATTTGCCATATCCCTGCTTCCAGTCAGAAAGGACTACTGTACCATCGGCAGTAGCATATACCGGAGTGCCTATATTGGCCGTGAAGTCCATCCCCGCATGAAAGCGCGCAGTACCGTAAATAGGGTCTATACGCATACCGTATCCCGAAGCCAGTTGTTTCAGGTATCTGTCGGGTATCGGTTGTATGCTTGGTATATGTTTGAGTCGGTCTTTTTGTGTTTTCGCAAGCTCCAGAACTTCATCGAAAGAGTTAGACTGAATATAGATTTGTCTCGATAAATAATCCATTTTCCTAGTCGTTTGTATTACCAGGTCGGCATTCGATAAATCAGTCAGGTAATCGTACCGGCTGTCACCTCCTGCACCCGAATTGCGGATAGAAGAAGGTATAGGGTCGGCATGGAAAATGGCACGGTAAAGATTGTCGTCGCGCTGTTGAATGTCTTTCAGTACATTATCTGCTTCGTCCATGCGTTTCGAGAGTAGTTCGTATTGGGCGTCTTTGAGTCTGTCGTTCTTCTTTTGCTCTTCTCCCCACGGGGTTCCCACAAAATAAACAAACGCAATCAACGCTGCTATACCAACAATGATACCCGATAAGAGGTGTCGGAAAACGACAAAAATTTTCTCCTTTAAACTAGGGTAAATTCTTTCGTATGTGAGATTCTGAGGATTGTATCGGTAGTATACCTTTCGCTTCATTATTTAAAATCGTGATAATTATAGTCACGAGTTCGACAAAAGTAAAGTTTTTGGATTATTTTTGCAAATCGTTTACATTAAAGAATATAAACAGACTTGTAACCGGGTTACAAGCAATTTGTAATTAATATGATGACTTCTAAAGAAATTCGTGATTCATTCAAATCGTTTTTTGCTTCTAAAGGGCACCAGATCGTAGCATCGGCTCCTATGGTTATTAAAGGAGACCCTACATTGATGTTTACTAATGCGGGTATGAACCAGTTTAAAGATATTATACTGGGTAATGCCCCTGTCAAATATCCACGTGTCGCGGACTCTCAAAAATGTCTTCGTGTGAGCGGGAAGCATAACGACCTGGAAGAGGTGGGACACGATACATATCACCATACGATGTTCGAAATGCTTGGTAACTGGTCTTTTGGCGATTATTTCAAGAAAGAGGCGATAGAATGGGCATGGGAGTATCTGACCGAAGTGCTGAAGCTGGATAAAGACCGTTTGTATGTAACTGTTTTTGAGGGAAGTTCCGAGGAAGGACTTAGCAGAGACGACGAAGCGGCCGGATATTGGGAAAAATATTTGCCCAAAGAAAGAATACTGAACGGCAATAAAAAAGATAATTTTTGGGAAATGGGCGATACAGGTCCATGTGGTCCCTGCTCGGAAATACATGTAGATATCCGTTCCGATGAGGAGCGGGCAAAAATAGACGGAGCTGCACTGGTGAACTCGCATCCGGATGTGATAGAAATATGGAATCTCGTGTTTATGCAATACAACAGGAAGGCAGACAAATCGTTAGAATCTCTTCCTGCGAAAGTGATTGACACAGGTATGGGATTTGAGCGCTTGTGTATGGCGGTTCAGGGCAAAGTATCGAACTACGATACCGATGTTTTCCAGACTATAATCAAGGCTATCGGCGAATTGACAGGACATAAATACGGACAATACAGCAAGGTTGATATCGCTATGCGTGTGATTGCCGACCATATTCGTACCATTGCTTTCTCGATTACAGACGGGCAATTGCCGTCGAATGCCAAGGCCGGTTATGTGATTCGCCGTATTCTTCGCCGTGCGGTGCGTTACGGATATACATTCCTCGGTCAGCAAAAGGCGTTCATGTATAAGTTGATTCCGGCGTTGATAGAAACGATGGGAGATGCTTATCCTGAACTTGTTCAACAACAGACACTGATAGAAAAAGTGATGAAGGAAGAAGAAGAGTCTTTCCTTCGCACGCTCGAAATAGGTATTAAGCTGCTGGATAAACAGATTGCTGACAGCAGGGCTAAAAATTCTGCTGTATTAAGCGGATCGGATGCTTTCACTTTATACGATACTTATGGTTTTCCTCTTGATTTGACGGAGCTTATTCTGCGTGAGAATGAAATGACGGTAGATCAAAAAGGCTTTGACGCAGAAATGCAGAAACAAAAAGACCGCGCCCGCAACGCTGCTGCCGTGGAAACCGAAGACTGGGTTGTACTCAAAGAAGGCAACACTGAATTTCACGGATATGATTTCACGGAGTGCGAAACAGAAATACTTCGTTACCGTAAGGTAAAACAAAAAAATAACGAGTTCTATCAGATTGTCCTTAGCCAGACTCCTTTCTATGCAGAAATGGGAGGTCAGGTAGGAGATAGCGGCTGGCTGATAAACGACGACGAGAAAATAGAAATAACCGATACAAAACGTGAAAATAATCTGGCAGTCCATTTGTCGAAGAAACTTCCGCAAGATGTGACCGCTACTTTTACGGCACGTATCAACACAAGCAACCGTACGGCGACCGAGTGTAACCATACTGCGACCCACTTGCTCCACGAAGCTTTGCGTGAAGTACTGGGAACACATGTCGAGCAAAAGGGTTCTTTTGTTTCTCCGTCTGTTCTCCGCTTCGATTTCTCTCATTATCAAAAACTGACTGATGAGGAGATCCGTAAGGTGGAACGCTTTGTGACTGCTAAAATAAGGGAGGATATAGCACGTGTTGAAAACCGTCATGTTCCGATCGAAGAAGCCAAGTCGATGGGTGCAATGGCTCTCTTTGGTGAAAAATATGGCGATGATGTGCGTGTAATCAGCTTCGGCGATTCTGTTGAACTTTGTGGAGGTACTCATATTTCTTCGACAGGGCGTATAGGCTCGTTCCGTATTATAAATGAAAGCTCTATTGCTGCCGGTATACGCCGTATAGAAGCTATTACAGCTGAGGCCTGTGAAGATCATTTCTACGCACAGCAGGATATACTGACAGAGATTAAATTTTTGTTGAATAATGCTCCTAATCTGACGCAAACGCTTCGCAAGTTTTTCGAAGAAAATAGCGGACTCAAAAAGCAAATGGAAGAGTATGTGAAGGAGAAAGCAGTTCAGGTAAAAGAATTGATCATTAAAAACAAACGAACAATCAATGGTATCGATGTTTTTGTTATGAGAAACTCAATTCCTGCGGAAATAGTCAAAGATATTGCATTTCAGATCAAAGGTCAGTTCCCTGCAAACAGTGTATTCATAGGGGCTACCGATGCCGAGAATAAGCCTTTGCTTACAGTTATGCTCAGCGACGATTTGGTGAAAGACCGTGGGCTGAATGCCTCTCAACTGGTTCGCGATGCGGCCAAGCACATCCAAGGAGGGGGTGGGGGACAACCGCACTTTGCTACTGCCGGAGGAAAGAACTCCGAAGGCCTGTCAAATGCTCTCGATGAAATTATGAGCAAGATAAAATAAAGTCTTATATGAAATAGCAGAATCCGAAGATTCTGCTATTTTTGTATTTAGATATCTAATATTTTATACTATGAAACGAACACTCGTTACGGTATTGAGTATTCTCTGTACTCTTTCAATTTATAGTCAATCATTAAATGGAAGTTCCGAATACAGGAAGATTTATCTGTCGATAAATGCCGGATGGGATTTTGTACAGGGTACTTCAAATACGACTTTTTCCGATAATTTCACCTTACCTCTTACTAAAAGTGGATTTACTCCGGGGATTGATGCTGCTTACTTTTTTACGAAAAACTATGGAGTAGGTATAAAATACAGATTTTATAAGAAAAGTTGGGAATCTACCTCTATCACCGAATATACCGAGCCAGGCTATGACGGGATTGTTTATAATATTCAGGGCTGTTCGTTTAAAGATGAAACCCATATGGTTGGCCCTGCATTTTTTGCCCGGTGGTCTTTAGGTGATTCGAGATGGACGGTATCAACCAATGCCGGAGTGGTCTATGTGCATAATAAAATATCAGAAATACTAAGTGCTACAGCAATTCGTTATGTGCCAAATGAACCGGTTTTTGGGCCAACTGACCCTAATAACTCAACTGCGTTAATAGATTATGGCGACCTTTCAGGCGGTACTATCGGTTTTGCTTTATCGGCAGGTATTCGTTATCAGATTTTGCCGTTTTTGGGTGCCGGAATATCGGCCAATGGACTTTTTGCTTCGATCTCAAAGATGGAACCTGTCGATGTTTCCCGCAAGATAAATAGGATAGGTGTTTCGGCGGCAATAGATATCAGCTTTTAGTAAAACGGTTTTACCAGATTTTTGTGCTCCCGAAGCCGATGCTTTTTAATGCTCCTATTCCGAAGGAGACACCTGCGCGCACGAAGAATTGTTCTTTTCCGGCTGTCACGTTAAAGTCGTAGCCTGCTTTTATAAAAAAGAATTTATAGTCGAGATATACGTTCGGAGTTATTACAATTCCATCTTCGCCATGCCTGAAATTGAAAAGATATCCGGCGTCGCATCCTACAAGGAACGTGCAATTACTATCGTTGATAAACGACTCGCTGAGAAATGAACTTATCTGTATAGGTTTGATGTTTAAGCCTGCAACAGGTGAGCTCCCTCCGGTGTAATCTACTCCACTCGATACGAAAGAACATAACATGTTTTTTTTGTGCCAGACAGGCATAGAAGCATTCGCCGCAAACTGAAAATCGTTGCCTTTGCCCCTGGCATCTGCATATTGAACCCCAGCTCCGATGAATTGAGCCGAACAAGCAAGGGGTAGTAACAGTAATAGAAGTACTATTTTGACTATTTTCATTTGTAACGCTTGATTTGTATACAAAAATACGTTTTATTTTTGAAATCAGATAAATATTGATATCAGAAAACACTGGAGACTCGCTGAACGATATTGCACAACTGATGTACCGTATTCAGTTTCAGCTCAAAATCTGTATATTCGGGCGATGAGTTTAATGAATGGCAGACTATAGAGCCATTTTCCGCATTCTGCTCTGCTATCTGCTTACACAATATCGTGTTGTCGAGTACAATGATCCAGTTTGGAAAATCATCGGTATGTAGTTTGTTGCGCCAATGTTCCTTACTCAATTCGCGGGCGAGTACGATATCTCCATTGCATAAGCTGCGCTTGGTGTCATCATCCATACTATCTCCTTTTATCTCAAACGCAAAATAACGTCCAAGACCTATTTTATCGACGATAAAGTCAAATTCTTCAAACTCCCCGCCGATAAATTCTGCATCACGGTATTCGTCTATATACTTGGCATAGGCTTTGACAGGGATAAATGGAACTCGCATCCTGTACCGGCCATTCGGCATTTCATAGTATTTTACCCCCGATTTTGTGACCAGATAAGGAGCCTCTCCTTTTATGCCTTCACTTCGAGCCATTTGCCCTTCACCATCTGACAGCCACTGCTCGTTTACATTAAAATAATTGGCAAGAATGGAAATATTCGATTTGTTCGGGTTGGTTTTCCCCTCAATATAGTTTGCTATGGTGCCTTTTGTGATGGATGTGTCTTTCCAAATCCGATATGCTGTAACACCTTTCTCCTCAAGTAAATATTTTAATCTGTCTTTGAACTCCATCTTTTATAAGTTTCTAAAATAAAGAATGAAATATTTTTGTTAATGCCCTTTTTGAGATAAATAAGAAAGGTTGCCTTTTAGCAACCTCTCCTATATCTTGTTGTGATGAAATTATATCCCTTCCAGTTCGTTCAGGTTTTCATCTATCGCTTCTATCTTTTTCACCAATAAGTCCAGTTCATTCTTCAGGTTCTCAATCTTATTGTTTACATCCTTAAGCAATCCGCTGGCTCCTTTCGACGAAATGGACAAAAAATTCATATTGTTTTCATACGTCTGTAGGTCAGCTTTCACTTTGTTGTATTGGTGCAGCAGGTGATCACGTTCTTTATACAAAGACCGTTTAGGGTTATCCTGCTTCGATAAGTTGTCTTTGATATTCGATTTAAACGACTCGAATCTACGCTCTGTTTTATCCATCTTGAGCCTGTCGTAATGAGCATCTACTGCCTGATGGAACTCTTTGTATATTTTGTCTTTCTCTCTGAAAGGAACGAATCCGACATTGTGCCATTCGTCGGCAAGAGCGCGAACTGTTGCTAACAATTCCGATGGATCAAGAGATAGATCTACATTCTTAATTTTTTCTATAATTTCTTTCTTCGCAGCCAGATTGTCCAACTCTTCTGTTTTTTGAGAAGATTCATTCTTTTTCTTTTGTTCGAAGAAATAGTCACAAGCCGACACAAATTCTTTCCATATAATATCAGAATACTTTCTTGGCACAGGGCCTATTGTTTTCCATTCTTTCTGAATAGTGATGAGTTTATCTGCTGTCGATTTCCAGTCGGTATTATCTTTCAATTCCTTTGCCTGCTCACACAAGGCACGTTTTTTATTCAGATTCACCTCCATTTCGTCTCTGACACCCTTGAAAAACTGGCTTTTCTTTTCAAAGAATGCATCGCACAAAGAACGAAATTCTTCAAATATCTGGTTATTTACCTTCCTAGGTACAAAACCGATGGTTTTCCATTTTGACTGAAGCTCGATTACGTCCTTGCTTTTCTCGTCCCAGTCTTTAAATGATGTAAGTAGGCTGTAATCGATCGCTTTTAGAGCATCACAAATTGAAGTTTTCGCTACTAGGTTCTCGTCTTCTTTACCTTTGAGGGATTCGAAGTGTACCTGATAGTTTTTATTTATGGATGTGGATGCATTTTTGAAGCGAGTCCAAATTTCTTCACGCAGTTCGCGTGATACAGGGCCTATTTCGCGCCATTGCTGATGGAAATTCTGCAATTGATGAAAAGCAGATACCGAGTCCGATTCTTCCATCAGTTTTTCTACCGATTCACAAATAGCCGTTTTAAGCTCCAGATTCTTTTTGAAGTCGTAATCGCGGAATTCGTTGTTGATTTTAATCAGGTCATAGAATTTTTCTGTGTATATCTGATACGATTTCCACAGTTCCTTTTCTTTCGACAGAGGCACCGAAGTTATTTCGTTCCATTTCTGTTGCAAATCTTTAAATTCTTTGTACAGCTTATTGAAGTCATCGGAACTTTCGGTCAGCGTCTTTATCGAATCAATTATTTGTAGTTTCTTATTATAATTTTCTTCTTTTTGTCTTTCTTCTTCGGCAGCCAAATTAGCCCGCTTCTCCTTGATTTCGTTGAGGAATGTTTTCAGCACATCTTCACTAGGGTCAGGGGTCGGAGTGAATGCTTCGGCATCGTTGCCGGCTTCAACGAATTCAGCTTTTTGGGCTTCTATACTGGCAGAACGTAATTTATAGAATGCTTGTTTAAGAGATTCCACCTCTGCACGTGAAGGCACACCCGATTGAGACGATAGATTCTTCAGTTTATCTATAATCTCTTCCTTGGTCAAAGAAGATGTATTCTTTGTCGGAGGTTCCGGAATGGTTTCCGATTCCGCAGATTCACTCTCTTTTGTATCATCAACATTCGCAGAGCTTTCAGTCGTTGCCTCAATTACAGTTTCTTCGATTACTGCATTGTTTTCTTCAATATCTGCAGGAGTTTCGTCAGCTACTTCAATTGTTACGACACTTTCTTCAACATTTGCAGATTCGATGTTTACTTTCTCTTCTTCTGTTGATTCTACGTTTGCTCCTTCAGATAGGTTATTCGCAGGCAATTCTGGATTTAGGTTCTCGTTCATATAGTTAGTTTTTTTGTATAGGGGCTAGCCCGATGCTTTTCACTTCACACGGCAAATTAATAATTTTTTTTTGTTATTTCAACTATTTGATGGTAGCTTTTTTCAGTATAAGGTAATAATAGCCCTTTTATAGTCAAGAATTTCGTTCTTCTTCTCTTTGTTTCCGTTTCTCTTCGGCCTGTTTCTCTTTTTCTTTCCGTTCTTTTTCTTTCGCTTTTTCCTTGTCCTTTCGCTCTTGTTCTTTTTGACGCAAGCGTTCTTTTTGTAGGCGTTCCCGGTCTTTTCTGTCGGCCTCTTTTTGTTTGCGGGCATCTTCCTTAGCCTTAAGCGTGGCTTTGGCTTCATCCTTTTTCTGTTGCTCTTCCAGCCTGCGTTGTTGCTCGGCTGCTTTTTGAGCTTCTTTTATCGAATCTTGTGCCGCTTTCTCCGATCTGGCAATAGAGTCATTCTTCGCCTTTTCTACTTTTCTTATCGAATCCGTACGATTTTTTTCGATGGCTTTTAATTCTTTTTCTCTTTGTTTGCGTTGCTTTTCTTCTTCTTTCAGTGCTTCTTTTTCCTCTTTCGTCAGCTTCTCTTTATTCTTGCCGAAGAGGTTCTTGATTCCGTCAACAGGATTATTCAGAATGCTTTCCACGCCGCCGACTACTTCGCCAATCTTTTCCAGTTGGTCTTTCGACAAAATGTCGTCAGCTGTTATTTCTTTATCGTTTACAGGTTGTTGTTTCTTTTCTTCCTTCGGTTGCTGATTTACGGGTTTAGCCGGTCTGATGTTTGTTTTAGCCGGTTGCTCAGGAGCTTTTTCCGTTTCTGTACTTTCACCTTTTTCTGGTTCAACAGCTTTTGGAGTAGTTTCTATATTATATTTGCCCTCTTTCCAATAAGAAATCAACTGTGGCAGAAGGTCGCTATAATGTTCGTCAAAGAACTGGATATACTTATCCAAGCCAAGCCGGGGCATCACAGTCGTATAGTTTTCGGCAGAAATAGGGACAATAAAAATAGAAGGGTCAATCTTCTGAATCAGCATGTTCTCGTTGAAGGCTTTATTCAGATAAGACCTTATGGTTGCAAAAGATTTAAAACCTTTTACCTGCAACACCTCGTATGGAGGGTCGGTGTCGAAACTCAAATCGTAGGTTTGTATTACATAATTTGAGAAGTTGTAATCGGCAACCTGATAGAGCAGGTCGTTGCGGTCTATTGTTTTTGGTTTGAACATGAACAGAAGAATATATGGCACATCCAATGTGTCGGAATATTGCAATGACTTTCTTTCACCTGTTTTTGTAGTGTCACTGCTTTCATAGGCTTTTTCCCAATTGAAATCCGTTATCGGAGAACCGTCGGATAGTATAATCTTACCTTCTTTTACCCTGTTCAGTATCTCGGTGGCTAAAGGTGTGACATCAGCTTTGGGGTAATTTTCCGTCAAAGAGGTCAGGCTGGTCATAAGTCCCCCGGCATCGCGAGTTTGGGCATATGTGAGAGCATTTAGCAGTGCGAAGTTCGGCATCAGGTCGGTGAACGGATATTTGGTGTTCATCGCCTGATAGTTTCTCCTTACTGTTTCAATGTCGGCTTTCCTGTATGCTTCGTACGCCTCGTTGTACAGCGAGTCCTGTAAGTTTGCCATATGCCTGAAATTCCAGACATAGTCCGGTTGCGACATTGGCGTAGCATATTTTCCGTTAGGAAACTCGGCCAATAATTTAGAGCGATACAAAGACATCATATTGTCATTGCCTTCCTGCATATAGATAAGCAATAGCTGATAATATATTTCCTCTAGGTTTGGTGTAGATGGAAAACGTTTGATATCTGTATTGAATGCGTCAATGGCCAGATCTGCATTCATAAGTTTGTCTTTATATATCATACCCATATTGAACAGGGCATTTTCTATCAGTTCGTCCGACTCCCTTATGGCTTGGGGTGTCAGAGGAAGCTGCTGCAAATAATAGTCAACCGAATATATATCTTCCGATACAGAGGCTTTATTCTCAGATTTTTCAGCCAATAAACTGTCCGTTTCATTAGTCTCGCCTTCGGTTTCAGCTACAAGAGGATCGTCAAATCCGGAAGCGACTTT
>RRZU011184125.1_pt1 | contig 10808 bp, 9 predicted proteins | sample 2165561 | NCBI WGS metagenome assembly RRZU01 (sample SAMN10456909, study PRJNA506462) | wastewater metagenome | isolation source: wastewater sludge | place: USA: Moscow, Idaho | reverse complement strand
TCACTCTGCAAGAATTTGCCGCGCATGGCGCGCAATTGCCAGATGGCGTGCCGCAATTGGGGCAAAGCGGCAAGTTGGCCTTGATCGAACTCGAAAACGGCCAGACTGCTGCGCCCAGCTATTACGCGGGCACACAAAACTTTTACGTGATTACCCGCTACAACAACAGCAGCTATTACGCCAAAGCGGTGATTGATCTGGGCGAGGCTGTGCGACGAGCGATGTGATCGCGGTCGCTGTTGCTACTGCGCTGCGGGCGCATTTCAGGGAATAAAAAAGCCACGACGAGTCGTGGCTTTTTTATGGGGGGCGAAACGCCAGTGCATAGGATCAGCCTGCTGCATGGGGCGCATCAGGTGTTGGCGGCACATAGCCTGCTACCTGGTCGGCGCCAGCGCCAAAGAAGTGGTTTTCCATTTGGCGCAGCAGGTATTGGCGGGCGCGGGCATCGGCCAGGTTCAGGCGGTTTTCGTTCACCAGCATGGTTTGGTGACGCAGCCAGTCTTGCCATGCCTGTTTGCTGACGTTTTCCAGAATGCGCTGGCCGATGGGGCCGGGGTAAGGCGCGCGATCCAGCCCTTCGGCCTCGATACCCAGTTTGACGCAGTGAACCATGCGAGCCATAGATGTTCTTCCTTTCAAAACCATGCAAAACGTGCTGCCGATTGTAGAAGGCGGGCAATACACGCAAGCCGCCAACGGGTTTGCAGCCTGCCTTTATCCGGCAGTGCCGGGCAGGCCGTCGCGCAGCGCCAGCGCCCGCTGCACATAGCGCGCCAGCATGTCGATTTCGAGATTGACCAGGCTGCCGCTGCGCAGCGTATGCAGCGTGGTGTGTTGCATGGTGTGCGGAATCAGGTTGATGCTGATGGTGCAGGCCGCTGGGGCGTCTTCGACCTGGTTGATGGTTAGGCTCACGCCGTTGATGGTGATGGAGCCTTGGTAGGTCATGAAAGCGGCCAATTCAGTTGGCACGGCAATTTGCAGCAAGTGGCTTTCGCCTTGGGTGCTCAAGGCGCTGACGGTGCCGATGCCGTCCACATGGCCGCTCACGATGTGGCCGCCCAAGCGGTCGTTGGCGCGCAGTGCTTTTTCCAGATTCACGATGCCCGGCGTGCTCAGCCCTGTGGTGCGCTGAAGCGACTCGGCAGAAACGTCGATCGTGAAGGTGCTGGCGGCGCGGTCAAAAGAGGTGACTGTCATGCAGGCGCCATTCAGGGCGATGCTGTCGCCGTTTTCCACGTCATCCAGATAGCCCGCAGGGGCTTGTATTTGCAGGCGCTTGCCGTGTGCGGCGCTGTCGCCCAAAGGTTGAACGTGCGTGATCTGGCCAATGCCAGTGATGATGCCGGTGAACATGCAGGTGCTTCTTCCAGAAATTTCAGAAATGCGGGAGGTGCCAGCAATGTAACGCATGCGCTGTACAAGTGGCAAAGGCGCACAAGGGGCAGGGTGATGGTCGTGATTGCCATTTGTGCGCCGTGGTGCTCTGTAGCCGTGGAAAAAACAAAATCGGCTAGACTGCATGCGCTGTTTACTCCCTATGCCATGCGGTGATGGGGCGCAGCCTGCCTGTGATGCATTTTTTGAATTGCCTGCGAGTCAACGCCATGTCTTCTGCACTTGTTCCCAGCTCTGCCGGAGCCAACCCTTCAGCCAATGCCGATGCCGCCGAGCTGACGCATTTTGGTGATCTGGCCGATCAGTGGTGGGACGAGCAGGGCGCTTTTCGCACGCTGCATGCCATCAACCCCTTGCGGCTGGAATGGATCAGCCGCCATGTGCCCCTGCAAGGGCAGAACGTGCTGGATGTGGGCTGTGGCGGCGGCATTCTGGCCGAATCAATGGCGTTGGCCGGTGCGCGGGTGCTGGGCATTGATCTGGCCGAGCCATCTTTGCAAGCGGCACGCGCCCATGCAGCGGCGCAGCAGGTGCAAGCGCTGAATTACCGCTGCATCAGCGCAGAAGATCTGGCGCGCCAGCAGCCACAGAGCTTTGATGTGGTGACGTGCATGGAGATGCTGGAGCACGTGCCCGACCCCGCATCGGTGGTGCAGGCCTGCGCCGATTTGGTCAAGCCGGGCGGCTGGGTGTTTGTGTCCACCATTGCGCGCAATCCCAAATCCTTTCTCATGGCCATCGTGGGGGCCGAATACCTGCTGCGCCTGCTGCCGCGCGGCACCCACAGCTATGCCAAGTTCATCCAACCCAGTGAGCTGGCACGCCATGCACGCCAGGCTGGCTTGCATGTGGTGGGCAGCGAAGGGCTGCACTACAACCCGATCACGCGCAATTACTGGCTGGGGCGTGGCGTAGACGTGAACTATCTGCTGGCTTTGCGCAAACCCGAAGCCAATTGAAGCAACGAAACTGGTTCAACGAAGCGGAACCAATGAAACATACACCATGAAAATCGAAGCGGTTTTATTTGATCTGGACGGCACGCTGGTAGATAGCGCGCCCGATCTGGGCGCAGCGGTCGATCAAATGCGTACGCGGCGTGGCTTGCCCTCGTTGCCGGCCAGTGCATACCGCCGCCCGGCTAGCGCGGGAGCGCGCGGTTTGCTGGAGGCTGCGTTTGGCATGCAGCCCGATGATGCCGAATATGCAGCCTATCGCGATGAGTTTTTGGACATTTACGCGCAGCGGCTGCTGCAATTGACCCTGCCTTTTGGTGGCATTGCCGACATGCTGCATGCGCTGCGGCTGCAGGGGCTGCCTTGGGGCATTGTGACCAACAAGCCCGCCCGTTTTGCCGAGCCGATTGCACGCGGGCTGAACGAATTGCGCGATGCGGCCGTTGTCATCAGCGGCGATACGCTGCCGCAGGCCAAGCCGCACCCCGCGCCCTTGCTGGAGGCCGCGCGCCGCATGGCTGTTGCGCCGCAGCGTTGCCTGTACGTTGGCGATGATTTGCGCGACATACAGGCCGCCCATGCGGCAGGCATGGTGGGCATGGCCGCTTTGTGGGGCTATCTGGGCGGTGCCGATGTGGATACCTGGGGGGCTGATGTGCAGGTGCACCAGCCCGCTCATGTGCTGACTTGGCTGGCCGATCGGCATCGGCAAGAAGGAGCTTGAACGATGAAAACCAACTTGCGGCATCTGCTGCATACAGGGTTGCCCCGTTGGTGCAAAGATTCCATGCGGCGGCGCAGCGTACCGTGGCTGCTGGCGCTGGTTGCGGCGCAGGCCACAGCACAAGAAGTGATGGCACAAGCGATAGCACAGGTGGGCGATGCGGGGCGGGCGACGGTGGTCGCAGCAGAGGCGGTGCAGCCAGCTTCTGCCGCCCAAGCCGTTACCCAAATTGCCGCCCCCGCTTGTTTTGACGAGGCGCAATGGCAGGCGCTGCAACAAAGCACGGCAGCACACATGACAAAAGACGGAAGTGCAACGCCGCATAAAGCCTTGCTGTATGTCTGGTCGCCGCGCATGGTGTTTTCGGCCATTCATGCGCACGACGTGCAGCAAGAAGCACAGGCGCTGGGGTTGCGTTTTGTGCCGGTGCATGATGGACGTTTGCCGACCGAAGAAGTGGCGCATGCCTTGGCCGTGTTGCCGCAAAAATTGCCTGTGGGCAGCGTGGCACCCAAACCGCACCCGTTGCAATCTTCGCAGGCGCTGTGCGCTCCCAGCCTGGTAGAGCGCGATGCTTACCGGCACTTTCCCACTGCATGGGTGGTGCAGCAGGGTAGTTTCCATCCCGTGCCGCTGGTTTCGGCCATGCCGCCGCAGTTTTGGCGCATGGGCCTGCAGCAGCGCTTGCAACAAGCAGGATCCTCTCGACAACCGACGGACACGGCCAGCTCCCCATGAAACGGTGCCGCGCATGCCTTTTTATGCCTCGCGGCTTGTTGTCCCATCATCCTTATCGTTTCAACGATTGATCCAACAGCATGAACAAACAATATGAATAGACAGCATATTTTTCCATTCGCTTCCCGCATATCCGGTATGTTCCGTATGACGTGCATGGCTCGTGCAACGCCCGGCCGTTATGGGGCGTTGCTGACAGCCTTGGCAGCCAGCGTGCTGTTGCCGTCGGCATGGGCGCAAGATGCGCGTCCTTCTGCTCATTCGGTTGTGCGTCCGGCTGCCACAACCAACTCCGCATCTATATCTGCATCTGCCGTAGCCGATGGGCAAGCCTGTATTGCCCCCAGTACGTTTGTGGAGCTGGGCGCGGATGTGGCTGGTACCGTCAAGGATTCGGAAGGCAAAGAGAGCGTGGCGCTGGGCATGTACGAGCGCATCAGCCCCGATGGGCGCTATGTGCTGCGCTCTTTTTCGGGGCGCAAGCTGGGCGATGTCAGCCTGCTGGAGCTGCCCGCTTTCGACGGAGCGGTCCTGGCCGCGTACTCCACGCCCCTGAGCAATGAGGCTTTTCCCGTGCAGGGCACATGGCGCTATCTGGTCAGCATCAGCGGGCAGCATTACCGCTTTGCAGATGTGCTGCGCGAAGGCGTCAAGGCCAAGCCCCTGTTCAAAGGCGGCATGACCGGGTTTTACGCCGTGGCGTCTGAACTGCCGGGCAGCCGGCCTGACGAAATCCGCATCCGATCGGTCAGCTGGCCCAACGCCAGCGGCAATACCGATAACCAGGGTATTGGCGCACTGGCGGCGCGTACGCTCACGGTCGATACCGCCAAGCACCGCATCACGGCCGATAGCGGTGTGCAGTATCTGTGCCGCCAACGGGTTTCGGAAGATGGCAGCATGTACGCCTTGCCCATGATCTCGGTCGATGGCACCGAATATGCCGCCATGCCGCAAATGCCCGTCAAGGGCGCAAGTACCATGCGCATCTTCGGCTTTGGCAATAGCGACAACGGCTGCGAATTGCACGAAACATTCCAGCACAGCAGCGGCAAAACAATCTTTGGTTTTGCGCCGCGCGATGGGGCAGGCGCCGATGTGGCTTACGAATACCGCGGCCAAATCTGGTGGTACAGCCGTGCGCTGAAACAGGCATTCAATCTGGCGCCGCCGCCGCAAGTGGCGGGCGAAGATTTGCTGGCCAGCGCCTTTCCGGGCATGACGCGCGATGGCCGCGTGATTTATGCCAGCACCTTGCGCCATTGCGACAGCAACAACCAGAATTGCAGCCTGAAAGTGGGCTACACCATTGCCGATCCGTACCAGAGCAGGGCGTTTCAGGCGTACCGGCAGGCGCACCCCGAGCAAACCAAACATCTACCCGCCTGCATTCGCCGCAGCGACGTGCTGAAAGAGCGTGCAGCCTTTGCCGAGCTGCACGGCTTGCACCTGCCGAAGAGTAAAGCGCAAAGCAAGAATGGGGAATAGACAATCTTGAGTGTTTCGACAAGCTGTTCTAACGACTGAAAACCACCCCCACCCTGACCCTCCCCCGCAACAGCAGGGGAGGGAATTTTTTTACGTTGTGTCTTTGTCGCCTCTCTCCCGCCAAAGGCAGCAGAGAGAATGAACGGGGTGGGCTTGCTGCCTCAACCTTTCGGTTCATTCCCCGTAGCGGGTGCAGTTACGCCCAGAAAGAAAAAAGATTGAGAATTTGGATTCTCGGAATCTTGGGAGCGCAGTAAAGGCCAAGAAAAAGGGCAACTATGCAGTTGCCCTTTTTCGTGCGGAGCTGTCGAGGCAGACCCCGTATCAAGCACTTGGCCAATCAACTGGCTGCGCGTGCAATGATGCCCTTGTCGTTGTATGTCATGGGGGGCAGGCGTCGTGTTTCGTCGATGGCATGTTCGCCTTTTTCATACAGCGCATTGGCGCGGCCCACGATCAGCGGGTCGGGCATGCCGATGTTGTCCATGTCTTTGTTGGCATAGGGCACTTTGTTGAGCACGTAGCGCATGGCGTTCAGGCGGGCGCGTTTTTTACAGTCGCTTTTGATGACGGTCCAAGGCGCATCGATGGTGTCGGTCTCAAAGAACATGGCTTCTTTGGCGCGAGTGTAGTCGTCCCATTTGTCAAGCGATGCCTTGTCGATGGGGCTGAGCTTCCATTGCTTGAGTGGGTGCAGTTCGCGTTCTTTGAAGCGGCGGCGCTGTTCTTCGCGGCTGACCGAGAACCAGAACTTGATCAGGTACACGCCGCTGCGGGTGAGCATGCGCTCGAACTGCGGCGCTTGCAGCATGAACTCGCGGTATTCCTCTTCGCTGCAAAAGCCCATCACACGTTCGACACCCGCGCGGTTGTACCAGGAGCGGTCGAACAGCACGATTTCGCCATGTGTGGGTAGATTGCGGATGTAGCGCTGGAAGTACCACTGGCCGCGTTCTTCGTCCGTGGGCTTTTCAAGCGCTACCACGCGCGCGCCCCGCGGGTTGAGGTGTTCCATGAAGCGCTTGATAGAGCCGCCTTTGCCGGCGGCATCGCGCCCTTCAAACACGATGACGACGCGCGCGCCGGTTTCTTTGACCCAGGCTTGCATCTTCAGCAATTCGACTTGCAAGAGGTATTTCTGCTTCTCGTAATTGCGGCGGCTCATCAAGTTTTTATAAGGGTAGCCTCCTTTGCGCCAGTTGGGCGCCAGCTCGTCATCGGGCGAGACTTTGGATTTGCCTTGCGTGGCTTCGGTTTGCTCCAGCATGCGTTGAATGGCGGCAATCTCGTCTTTGGAGCTGCGGCTGAGCAGAATCTGCATCGCTTCCAGTTTGTCGTCGGTATGTTCGAGAATGCTGGCAATGGCGACTTCGCGGCGCGTCAGCGCCTTGTGCGCTGCGTTGTGTACGGCAACTTTGGTCACGTTGGCAGGTGCCGTATTGCCCAGCACCACATCGCCCGATTGCACGCGGCGCGGTGCGGATTTGCTGCGTGTAGCAGGCCGGGAAGAAGATGGGGTGGCGGCCTTGGTTGTTGTGCGGGCAGGGGGCGAGGTGGAGGATGATTTGGATGTAGCCATAGCGTGATACCAAGAGGAGTGAAGAAACAGGAAAACGGAAAACGGGCGCGAAACAAGTGCAAGCGCAGGTTGCGATCGACTGCCTACAGCTTCTTGACCAGTACCTGGCTTTTTCTGTCCCAATTGTATTTGCGCTTGCGCGCTTCGGGCAGCCAGGTGGGATCTACCGCGGTGAAGCCGCGCTTGATGAACCAGTGCATGGTTCGGGTGGTGAGCACGAAAATGCTTTTCAGCCCCATGGCGCGGGCGCGTTGTTCGATGCGGCGCAGCAACTTGTCGCCATCGCCCTGGCCCTGTGATTGCGGGCTGACCGTGACCGAGGCCATTTCGGCCGTGCCGTCTTCGGGGTAGGGGTATAGCGCAGCACAGCCAAAAATCACGCCGTCGTGTTCGATCACAGTGTAGAGATGCGCATCGCGCTCGATCTCGTGGCGCTGGCGTTTGACCAAGGTGCCATCTTCTTCAAAAGGATGGATCAATTGCAGAATGGCGCCGACATCTTCGATGCTGGCTTCGCGCAGGCTTTCGAGCTTTTCGTCCACCACCATGGTGCCGATGCCGTCGTGCATATAGATTTCGAGCAGGATGGAGCCATCCACCGCATAGGGAATGATGTGGCTGCGCTCTACGCCGTTGCGGCAGGCCGTGATGCAATGCCCCAGATAAAAGGCCAAGTCGGTTGGTTTTTCGGGGAAAGGCAGTTGCTGCAAAATGCGCTCGGCGTCGGCCAGCGGCAGCTCGGTGTCGATGGGGTTGCTGTCGCCAGCAGGCTCCAGCGGTTTTTCAGGAATGCCAGGCACTTCGGCCACAAAGATCAGCTTGTCGGCGTGCAGTTCGCTGGCAATGGCTGTGGCCACGTTCTCCATGCTGAGGTTGAACGCCTCGCCCGTGGGCGAAAAACCCAGCGGCGAAAGCAGTACGATGGTCTCTTGGTCAAGCAGTTGCTGAATCAGCGTGACATCCACCTTGCGCACCAGGCCGCTGTGGTGGTAGTCCACCCCATCCACAATGCCCATGGGGCGGGCGGTGACGAAGTTGCCGGATACCACTTTGACCGTGGCACCCGCCATGGGCGTATTGTGCAGCGCCTGGCTGAAGGCGGCTTCAACCTCGTAGCGCAGTTGGCCTGCGGCTTCCAGCACGCAGTCAAGCGCCACGGCGTCGGTAATGCGCACGCCCTTGTGGTAGCGAGGCTGCTGGCCTTTCAGCGCCAGTTGTTCGTTCACCTGCGGGCGAAAGCCATATACCAGAATGATCTTGAGGCCCATGCTGTGAATCAGCGTCAGGTCTTGCACGATGTTGGGCAATTTGCCCGCTGCAATGGCTTCGCCCGGCACGCCCACCACCAATGTCTTGCCGCGGTGCATATGGATGTAGGGCGCAACGGATCTGAACCACGGAACGAAAGTGAAATTGAAAATGGCAGACATGGCGATGGGTTGAAATAAACAGGCTCGAAAAAACAATCCAGACAAGCAGGCGACGACTACGGGTTGCAGGTAAGCATTACGGGCAAGCCAATGCCTGCTGCGCTCTTATTGTGCATGGATTTGGCGGGGCTGCCACAGCCTTGCAAAAAAGTGCAAATAGACACCATCCTAAAGGTTGTTTGATCGGCTGCTTTACGGTCCTGTTTTATGAGATGTTTGCCTGAAGCAACAGCCCATACAACAACCGAAGCAGCCACCGAAAGGTTGTTGCTATAATTGGCACCCTTGCGTCACGAATGGGCTGTGTTGTCATGCCCCGCGTGGCGTATTGTCCTGTTTCAGGTGCCTGTGCGCTGCCGGTATGGCTGGCAGCCAAGGGTAAACGGGAACCGGGTGCGCTGGCATGCATGCGTTGCAACAACGCCCATGCATCTGCCAGCAAGGCCCGGACTGCCCCCGCAACGGTGAGCAAGTGCGGGTGCATCATGCGCTGCATGGCAAGAGCATGGCTCTTGGCTTGGCAGGCAGTCACTGTTTCGTATGGGCGCTGCGCCCACGGCCGCATCGATACGGCGATACGAAATGGGAAGGCGATGCATCAAAACTTGCAAGTCCGGATACCGGCCTGAAGCGTGTGTGTTGGCGGCAAGAGGGTTGCAGCCAACAAAATCTGGTCGTCTGCGGGGAAGCAGGCAAGCTATGTCAATGACCGAACCATGCTTCTTGTTGTTGCGCTGCCGCGCCACTGCCGTATGGCAGGGCGTGTCGTTGCACGGGCTGCATGGCGCGCATGGTCTGGCGTGCCCTTGCATGCAGCGCGACCGTTTTTGTCTTTGACCATTTCATGAATACTTCTTTGCGTACCTTGACGCTGGCTGCGGCCGTAGCCAGCTTGTTTCCTGCCGTTGCCCAAGGGCAAACGGCACCCGAGCAGCAAACGGAAGAAAGCCCCCCGGTTGTTGTGACAGCCAACCGTGTGGCACAGCCTTTGACCGATGTGCTGGCAGACGTCACTTTGATTGATGAGCAGCAAATCCAACGCAGCGGCGCGGTGAATGTGGCTGATTTGCTGGCCCGCCAGCCGGGGCTGGAGCTTTCGCGCAACGGCGGGCCAGGCACGGCTAGCAGCCTGTTTATCCGTGGAGCCGATACACGCTTTACCGCGGTGTATATCGATGGTGTGCGGGTGGATTCCCAATCCACCGGTGGCGCACCGTGGGAAGCCATTGCACTGGGGCAGGTGGAGCGCATCGAGATTGTGCGCGGTCCGGCTGCGGCGGTGTATGGCTCTGATGCCGTGGCAGGCGTGGTGCAAATCTTCACCAAAAAAGGCGAAGGTGGTTTTTCGCCGTATGTGGGCGTAGGTGCGGGCAACCGCCGTACTGGCAAGGTCGAGGCCGGCTTTTCGGGCAAAACCGGCGCGGTGGACTATTCCTTGGGGATCGAGCGTGCCACCAGCCGGGGCTTTAACGCCAAAGATGATGGCAACCCCGACCGCGACGGCTACCGCCAAACCGCCGTCCATGCGCAACTGGGCTGGCAAATCAATCAGGCGCACCGTTTGGATCTGACCGGCACGTACAGCAAGATGGATGCGCAGTATGACGAATTTGGTTCTACTACGAATGATGACCACTCCATCAACCGCCTCAGCACCGTGGGCGCAACCTGGTCAGCCCAATGGACGCCGATATGGAGCACGCGTCTGTCGGTCAATGAATCGCGGCAGAAATATGAAACGCAGCCCTCTCCCTATCTGACGGAAACCCAGCTGCGCAACTACCTGCTGCAAAACGAATGGAAGCAGGGCGACCATACCTTTACCGCTGCATTTGAGCGCCGCGAAGACAAATTGACCAACACCTCTGTTCCTAACGGCAAACAGGATCGTTATCAAAACGCCGTGGCGCTGGGCTATGGCTACAGCAACGGCCCGCACACGGTGCAGGTGAATGTGCGCCACGACCGCGACAGTGAATTTGGCGGCAAAACCACGGGCGGTGCGGCCTATGGCTTTGCTTTTGCGCCAAACTGGCGCGTAACGGCAGCGGCTGGCACGGCGTTTCGCGTGCCTACGCTTTATCAGCGTTTTTCTGAATACGGCCAAGCGGGCTTGCAGCCGGAAGAAAGTCGCAATGTGGAACTGGGGCTACATTGGCAGAACCAAGGTAACCGCTTTGGCCTGACGGCGTATCACACCCGTATCCGCAATCTCATTAACTTTGGCGCGGCAGGCGCGTGTGCGTCTTTCTGGGGCTGCTATGAAAATACGGGGCGCGCCAAGCTGCAAGGCGTCACACTATCGGGCGCATACCAGTTGGGCAATGTCAATTTGCACGGCTCGCTGGATGTGCAAAAACCGCGCAAGGCCGGCACCGGCAAGCTGTTGGCCCGCCGTGCGCGGCGCGTGCTCAAGCTGGGGGCTGATACCAAATTCACGACTGGCCGAGCGAACTGGAGGGTGGGGGCCGAAGTGCAGGCATCCAGCAGGC
>RRZU012287544.1_pt1 | contig 10809 bp, 11 predicted proteins | sample 2165561 | NCBI WGS metagenome assembly RRZU01 (sample SAMN10456909, study PRJNA506462) | wastewater metagenome | isolation source: wastewater sludge | place: USA: Moscow, Idaho | reverse complement strand
TCTTATTTCATATTTATCTAAATTAAATTGAGATATAGCAGCTTTTGCTACTTGCCCTCCAGTTTCTCCTATAGAGTCTGATAAAACATATACTATAATATTTTTATTATTCATATTTTCCTCCTAATCACCAGTACCTAGTTCAACAAAAAGTTTTGTTATTGTAGTCTTAGTTATTCTTCCCAATACTTTAAAATAAACCTTACCATCATTTTCTATCTCTTCTACTATAGGTAAACTATCCACTTCATGGTCTATGATCTTTGTTGCTGCATCCAATATTGATTCCTCTAGATAGGTCATAACAATATTTGGCATTCTTGTCATTATCACTCCAATAGGCGTTTTATCTAATTCAAAACCTCCTAAAGTACTTTTTAGAAAATCTTTTCTTGATACAACACCAGATAGATACCCATTTGTAGTTACAAATACACTGCTCATATCTTCTAAAAACATAGTAACTATAGAATCATAAATACTGGTTTCTTCATCTACAACAACAGGTACAGATTTTATATCATTTACCTTTATCTCTTGAATTTTTTCTGATATAAAGCTAAAACTAGTCTTTCCAGTATAAAAATACCCTACTTTTGGTCTGGCATCTAATATTCCTGACATGGTTAAAATTGCTAAATCAGGTCTAATAGTTGCACGAGTTAATTTTAACTCTTTTGCAATATTCTCCCCAGTAATGGGTTCATTACCCTTTACTATATCTATTATCTTATCTTGTCTTTTAGTTAGTTTAATTTTAATCACTGTCCTTTTTATACAAGGCTTGTTTTATATTATCTAACAATCTTTGATAAATCACAAATTTTCAACATATTATCAGATATTGTCTTCAATAAGCTCAGTCTATTATTTTTAATATCTTCATCGTCAACCATTACCATTATATTGTCAAAGAAATCATCAACTGGTTGTTTTAAGTCAATAAAAATTTCCAATGCTTTCCTATATTCTTTATCATTTAATAATTGATTATAATCTTCAATCATATTATTATATGCATTATATAATTCAATCTCTTCTTTTTCATTTAATAATTTTATATCTATTTCCTTGACTTCTCCATCTTTAGAAATATTTATTACTCTATTAAATGTTGATAGTACATCTTCTAATCCATCTTCATTTAAATATGCATTTAATTCTTCTGCTCTAATAAATAAATCATATAAGTCATCTATATTTGTATTTAACAATCCATCAACTATATCATATCTTATACCCATATCTATTAACATATTTCTAAGTCGTCCATTAAAAAATTCTATTATTTCATTTTTAATTTCTCTATCATTAAATATTAAACTATTTTTTTCTACATAATTATATAAGGCAGAATCTATTAATGAATTTAAATTTAAATTTAATTTTTTATCTAATAATATATTTATTAAACCAATTGCCTGTCTTCTAAGTCCATAAGGATCTTGAGAACTTGTAGGTTTTAATCCAATTGCAAATAGTCCTGCTATTGAATCCATTTTATCAACAATACTCAATATTGCACCAGCCGTTGTTGTTGGTAGTTTATCACCTGCAAATTTAGGTAGATATTGCTCATATATTGCTAATGATACAATCTCATTTTCACCTGAGTGCAATGCATATTCCATCCCCATTTTACCTTGTAGTTCTGCAAATTCATCAACCATTTTTGTAACTAAATCTGCCTTTGATAAATAAGCTGCTCTATCTAAATTATCCTTTGTAGTATCACCTACTTCTAGATAATCTCCTACTCTATTTCCAAGATTTCTAAGTCTTTCAACCTTATCATATACTGTTCCAAGTTTATCTTGATAAATTACATTTTTTAATTCATCAACATATTCTTCCAGTGGAATAAGTATATCTTCTTCATAGAAAAATTTAGCATCTTCTAATCTTGCTCCCAAAACTTTTTCATTTCCTTTTATAACAGAATCTAAAAATTCATCATTTCCATTTCTTACAGTAACAAAATATGGTAGTAATATATTATCATTATCTACTACTGGTATAAATCTCAATTGCTCCTTCATAGGAGTTATAATAACATCATCTGGTAATTCTAAATAGGATTTATCAATTTTACCTATCATAGGTGTTGGATATTCTACTATATTAGTTATCTCATCTAATAAATCTTCATCTAATAATAGTAATCCACCTTTACTCTTAGCCAATTTTTCAGACTCATATTTTATTATTTTCTTTCTCTCAGCTTGATCTACTAAACAATAGTTCTTCTTTAAAATATCATAATAATTATCTACATTATCTATTACTATATTTTTCTCTCCTAAGAATCTATGCCCTTGTGTTATATTTCCAATTTTTATTCCCTCTAAATCAAATTCAACTATTTCATCATTGAAGATTGAAACTAACCATCTTATTGGTCTTGCAAATCTAATGTTTTTTCCACCCCAAGTCATTGTCTTTGGAAAACTAATATTTTTAATAATATTTGGCATCTCTTCTTTTAATAATTCTTTTGTATCCTTGCCTTCTTTTACAATATTTGCATATACATATTCTTCCCCATTCACTTCTTCCAAAGTTATATCATCTATTGTAATTCCTTTGCCTTTCATAAATCCTTCTAAAGCTTTTGTAGGTTCATTATTTTCATTAAAGGCAATTTTTTTACTTGGACCTTTTTGGCTATCTTTGATTGTTTCTTGTCTATCTGAAATTCCTTCAATTATCAAAGTCAATCTTCTTGGAGTATTATATAATAATATATTCTCATAGCCTACTCTACTACTTTCTAATACTTTTCTAGTATTGCTTTCTAATTGTTCAAGGGCTTGTGGAATATGTCTTGCTGGTAATTCCTCAACTCCTATTTCTAAAAGATATTTATTACTCATATTAATTTACCTCCTTTTTAATTAGAGGATAACCCATTTCTTCTCTTTTATTTAAATATGATTTAGCTACCTCTCTAGCTAAACTTCTCACTCTACCAATATAAGCTGTTCTTTCATTTACAGATATTGCACCTCTAGCATCTAATATATTAAATACATGTGAACATTTTAATACATAGTCATAGCTTGGTATTGGAAGATTATTTTTAATTTGTTCCTTAGCTGACTCTTCATATATATTAAACAATTCCTTTAATGTACTTGCATCTGCTTTTTCAAAGCTATATATAGATTGTTCAATTTCTGATTGTAAGAATATATCTCCATATTTATACTCAGCATTCCATTGTATATCAAATGTACTATCCACATCTTGTAAATACATTGCAATTCTTTCAAGTCCATAAGTAAGTTCGGCTGATTCTAACTCACAGTTAATACTTCCTACCTGTTGAAAATATGTAAACTGTGTTATTTCCATTCCATCTAACCAAACTTCCCAACCTAATCCCCATGCTCCTAATGTTGGTGCTTCCCAATTATCTTCAACAAAGCGAATATCATGTTTTAATGGATCTATTCCTATTGCTTTTAAGCTTTCTAAATATAAATCTTGTATATTATCTGGAGAAGGTTTTATAAGCACTTGTAATTGATGATGTTGATATAATCTATGTGGATTTTCTCCATATCTTCCATCATCAGGTCTCCTTGATGGCTCAACATATACAGCCTTCCATGGTTCTGGTCCTAATGCTCTTAAGAATGTATGTGGATTCATAGTTCCTGCACCTTTTTCCACATCATACGGTTCCAATATTAAACAACCTTGTTCTCCCCAATATTGAAATAGTTTTAAAATTAAATCTTGAAAATACATTTAATCCTCCCCTTAAAAATTATTCTAAAAAAAGACAAAGAAACCCTAAATCCCCATAGGGACGAAAGGTTTCTTTCGCGGTTCCACCCTATTTAATATCTATAAATAGATATTCTCTCTTGTAAAATGCTCTGAAGTGCCATATTAATATAAAATTAATCTTCATCAACGCAATATAAATACTTTAATATAATTTAACAAATCTAAATCTCTTTGTCAATCAGATTTAATCTTTGTTTTCATCTTCATCATCTTCAAATGCCTCTTTTGTTCTTTTAACACCTTCATCTATTGAGTCATTTATGCTAACTACTTCTCCATCTTCTTTAACAATCTCTATAGTACATTTCGTCAACAATGCCAATCCTAAGCCTAATAATGCAGCTTGTACAGCTATTATAGCTCCTGCCGCTGCCAAAGTAACCGGAATATTTAATATTATTTTATCATCTTTTTTAACTATGATCTTAGTAACATTGCCTTCTTTTATCATTTCTTTTATCTTATCTACTAGATCTTCACCTTTTTTAGAAAGATCTTCAGAATTTTCTTCCTCTTCTAATAGTACTATTGCTTCCACTACATCTCCATTAGTCTTTTCCAAAGCTTCCTTTGCTAATTTATAGGAGGCATTTGTTCTAGAAACTACAATATCTATTTTTTCAATACTAATATCCATAATATCTACTCTCCTTGATTAATTAAATTATACATATTTAATGAGTTAAATTTATCTCTATCTAGTTTTGACAATATATATTTTACCATAATATTATGCATTATAAATAAATTGTTTTGAGATATTTCAATATTATTTAGCTTATCTAATTCTTGAAATAATAGCTTCCTAAATCCATCTAATTGTAATATATCAATATTAAATGCATTCACATCTTGAAAATAACAATTAGGGCAAATAACCCCACCTAAATCTATGCTAAATCTAAAATTATTATCTAAGGAAGAATTACATGATGAACATCTTTTAAAATTAGGTCTATAACCTAAAAAAGATATAAATTTTAATTCATAAGCTAGAATAAATTTTAAAAAATCACTTTCTAAATCAGATAATATCTTTAATCCTTTCAATAGTAAGTAAAATAATATCTCCTGTGTCTGACCTTCCATTGTACTAATATCTACTAACTCAAGCATATAGGAGCCAAACATTAATCTATCCATATTTTCTCTAAGTGAATAAAATGAATTTACAATATCCGTATCATTTATATAATAGAAACTTTTTCCCTTATAAAGAGTATATTTATTGTGAAAAAATAACTCTGTATTAGACATAAGTCTAGACTTTGGTTTATATGCGCCTCTAGCCATTATAGTTATCTTTCCTAGCTCTTTTGTATAGAGTGTTATAATTTTACTACTATCTTTAAATCTCATCTCTTTTATAACTATACCTTCAGTTTTTTTATAACTCATATTATCATCCTATAAATATCCAAAACGTTTTATTTGATTTTCCTTTTCTCGCCAATTTTTTTCAACTTTAACCCATAATTGTAGATTAACTTGACTTCCCAATAGTTTTTCTATATCTTCCCTTGCATTTTGTCCAATTTTTTTAAGCATCTTTCCATTTTTACCAATGACAATTCCCTTATGTGATTGTTTTTCAATATAAATAGTTGCAAATACATCTATTAAATCCTTATCTTCTCTTTCTGAAATTTTATCTATACCCACTACAATTCCATGAGGTACTTCTTCATCTAAACTATTTAATGCTTTTTCTCTAATAATCTCAGATATAATATTTCTTTCCGGTTGGTCAGTAATCATATCTTCTGGAAAATACTGTGGACCTTCTTCTAATATATTTTTTAAACTACCAATATATTTATCAATATTCTTACCATTTATTGCAGAAATAGGTATTATATCTTCAAATAAATCTAATTTATTATACATATCTATAATCTCTGCTAATTCTTCCTTACTTGTTTTATCTATCTTATTAATTAAAAGCACTATTTTAGTATCTACTGTCTTTAAGATATCTATAATATAAGAGTCTAATTTACCAATAGATTTACTATTATCAACCATATAAGTTATTAAATCCACTTCATTTAAAGTGCTCTTTGATATTTTAAGCATATATTCTCCAAGTTTATTTTTTGGAAACTGTACTCCTGGAGTATCTAAAAATACTACTTGAAAATTTTCCTCAGTATATACTAATTGGATTTTATTTCTTGTAGTCTGTGGTTTATCAGATATTATTGATATCTTTTCACCTATTACTCTATTTAATAATGTTGACTTACCAACATTAGGTCTACCTATAACTGTTACAAAGCCTGATTTATACATAATATTCCCCCTATTTTAAATCATCTGGACCAAAACTATATGGAAAGATTTCACTAAACTCATATATTTTAAAATCATCTTCTGATTTTGCTATAATAATTTCTATATCACAACTAAATTCTCTAATAAACTGTCTACAAACTCCACATGGAAAACCACCATTTTCTCCTGCCACTATAGCAATCTTTTTAAATTTTTTATAACCTTCTGATACTGCTTTTACTATTGCTGTTCTTTCTGCACATATAGTGGGTGAATATCCTGCATTTTCAATATTGCAACCTGTGAAAATCTCACCTTCTTCTGTTAAGATCGCTGCTCCAACTTTAAAATTTGAATATGGAGAATATGATTTCTCTTTTGCTTCCATTGCCTTTAATATTAAATCTCTATTTTCCATTATACACTTCCTTTATAATAATGATAATTGAAATATTAATATCCCAATTAATGTCCCTAATAATCCACCAAAGATTACCTCTCTAACTGAATGTATCTTTCCTTCAATCCTACTTTCTCCAACTAAGATTGCCAGTCCAAAAGCCAGTATTGTAACTAAAGTATTCTTAGCTAAAAATGTAATTACCGTTGCAGTACAAAAACTTATAGATGCATGACCACTTACTATACCACCTTGAAATGGAGTACCACCTTTTTCTGAAAATATAGTTTTTATAACTATGGTAAGAATTATCACCAATGCCAATGCTACAAAAGTTAAGTGAATTGGCGTATTGGTTATTTTAAAAATAACCCTATCACCTATTAAGGTTATTTTATCAAAAAACAATAGATATCCAACTATCACTGAATTAATAGCTGCTATTAATACTGCTCCTGCTGCCACATCTTTTGCAACTTTTGCCAATGGATGATATTTATCAGTTATTAAATCTACAGTTTTTTCCACTGCTGTATTTAATAATTCTGAAATAATTACCAATGCAATTGCAAAGAAAATCATTAGTAATTCCATCTTAGTAAAATTAAAAAATAGGCTGGAAATTATAACAATAGTTGCCATACTAAAATGTATTTTCATGTTTCTTTCTTTTTTTAACGCATATATTATCCCTTTAACTGCATAATTAAAACTCTCAATTAGAGATTTTGTTTTCATAAAAATCTCCCTTCTATCTAGCTATTCCTAATTTTTCTAATACTATATCTTCTCTGTTTCTCATCATAATTTTTTCTTCATCTTCCATATGGTCATATCCCATTAAGTGAAACATGCTATGAACCGTTAAATATACCATCTCTCTTAGAAAACTGTGATTGTATTCTTTCGATTGTTCCAGTGCTTTTTCCACTGAAATTACAATATCACCTAGTATAATATTTGAATCAAATTGCATTTCATCATCAACGGGAAAGGACAATACATCTGTCTCTCTATCAATACCTCTATAATCTCTATTTAATATTTTTATCTCTTCATTATCTACTAATGATAGTGATATTTCATAATCCAAATTTTCTTTTTCAAATAATAATGATTCTTTTACAGCCTTTTCTATTTCAATTTTTAATTCATTTGATATATCTATTATATCTTGTCTGTTGTCTGTGAATAATTCCATTCTACACCTCTTCTTCATCCATATCTGGATACTCTATTCTTTCATGAAAAGTTCCCATAAAAGTTTCTACAAATGCTTTTTTAATATTATTTATATCTCTTAAATTTATATCACATTCACTAAATTGTTCTTCTCTTAATTTACCTTCTATTATTTTATTTATCATTTCCTCTATATTTTCTTTTGTTGGCTTCTCAATGGATCTAACTGCTGCCTCTGAAGAATCTGCCATCATTACTATTGCTGATTCTTTTGTTTGGGGTTTTGGACCAATATATTGGAAATCCTTTTCTTCAACATTTGGATTTTTTTCCTTAGCTTGATAATAAAAATACATTGCCTTTGTATCTCCATGATGTTGAGATATAATATCTATAATCTCTTTAGGTAATTTATTCTTCTTAGCCAATTCTATCCCATCAGGAATATGTCCTAGTATTATCTTTGCACTCATCTCTGGACTTAAATTATCATGTGGATTACTCATACCAATTTGATTCTCTTTAAAGAAATAAGGCCTATTTAATTTTCCTATATCATGATAATATGAGCCGACTCTTGCAAGCATAGCATTTGCTCCTATATCTGTCGCAGCTCTTTCACTTAAATTGCCTACTATTATACTATGATGATAAGTTCCTGGTGCCTCTAATAATAACCTTTTTAAAAGTGGTTGATTTGGGTTTGATAACTCCATTAATTTAAGTGGGGTTATTATTTTAAAGATATTCTCCCATATTGGTAAAGTTCCTAATATTAGTACCCCTGAAATAATACCATTTCCAAATCCATATAATGATCTAATCATTATATCTCTAAGTTCTAAATTTCTTGTCATACCAAAAGCTACTATTGATATAATATTTAATATACCTACTAATATCCCCTTTATCATTAAATCATATCTCTGTTGATTCTTAGTTATAACGCACGATCCTATAAATCCACTTAATAAATACATTGCCATAGGACTTATATCCATTTTTAAAATTATTCCCATAACTAGAGTTATAAATAAATTTGCGGCTATTCCCAGTCTTATATCAACTAATAATGCAATTAACATAGAACCAACCGCTATTGGCATTAAATATATGGAAATACTACTGAATAAATCCGATATTATTATGGTTCCATAAATTATTAATAATATCATTATTAACTTATTGTCTTTTAATATATCTTCATTAAATAATTTTATATATCCATATACACCAGAAGAGATTAAAAGTATTAAAATAATTACTCCAATAATTATTTTTATATTCTCTTCTTTATTTTCTTTTAATAATCCTAACTCTCTAAGAATATCTAATTTTTCCTTTGTAACCTTTTCATCTTTACTAAGTACTACTTGATTTTCCTTTATCATAACTGGCTCTAAGTTTGCAAGTTTTTCTTCAAGTTGTAAATTAGTTGCCTCTTCATCATAAAATTTATTAGGTTGTATAACACTATTTAATATATCCGTTCCCAAATCTTTTTGTATATCAGAAAGATTTGATTGATTTACTATTTGTTCCACTGTTGCTTTTGTTATTCCAAGCTCCGATGCTTCAACTCCCTTACTCATTACTTGACTAATTATGTCATCAAGCACCATCTTTATATCATCTAATTCTTTATCATTAAGTTCAAAAATTTTCCTATAATCTTCTTTTGTAATAACTACTGTAGTTTCAGAAGCTAGTAAATTAATTTTTTCATCCATATCTAATTCTTCATTTTTATTATGTTTTTTTGCACTATAAAAAAAGTCTGAAATATTCCCCTTCATAGTTATTTGAACCGAAGGATTTTGTTTGTATATTTTATCTTGAGATTTTTTTATATCTTCCTCTAATTTTTTTGTCGCAGCCTTATCTACAATTTCTTTATTTGCCCTTATTTCAATAGGTGACTGTTCATTAATTTTTAAGTTTAAATCTCTTATCTCTACTTTACTTACAATATGTAAAAAAATAGCTAAAGAGAATATCATCATTATTAAAAAACTTTTAAAAGATTTTTCTTTCATTACATTATATAGTTTAAAATCTTTATTTTTTAATCTTTTTGGCAATTTAATACCTCCTAGTTTTTATCATGTTTCTCATAAGCTTCTATTATTCTTTGAACAATGGAATGTCTTACTACATCTTCTTTTTTTAGATATACAAAATCAATTCCTTTAATATCTTTTAAAATTCTTGAAACCTTTAATAATCCAGATTCTCTACCTCTAGGTAAATCTACCTGTGTTATATCACCTGTAATAATTGCCTTTGAACCATGTCCCAGCCTTGTCAAAAACATTTTCATCTGTTCATCAGTAGTGTTTTGAGCTTCATCTAATACTATATATGCTGAATCCAAAGTTCTACCTCTCATATATGCAAGTGGAGCCACTTCAATTATTCCCTTATCCATTAAATTTAAATAATTTGCATAACCAAGTATATCAAAAAGTGAATCATACAATGGCCTTAAATATGGATCTATTTTTTCTTGTAAATCCCCAGGTAAGAATCCTAAGTTCTCCCCTGCTTCAACTGCTGGTCTAGTAAGTATAATTCTATTTACTTCTTTTCTCTTAAAAGCTGAGACCGCCATTGCCATTGCAAGATAAGTTTTACCTGTTCCTGCTGGCCCTATTCCAAAAACTATATCATTTTTCTTTATACTCTCTATATATTTACTTTGTCCCAATGTCTTAGCTCTTATATTCTTACCCGTAGCTGTTATACCTATTGATTCTTTTAATACATTATTAATAAATTCTTCCTTGCCATCTTTTATTAACTTTATTGAATAGTCTAAATTATGTTCTGTTAGATTTCCTTCGCTCTCTATTATCTCAATTAGTTTTTCTATTAATTTTTCAACAAAATCCAATGCTATTTCTTCTCCTGTTAATACTAGTGAGCCTTCTCTTAATCGCATATCTATTTTAAAAGCATCTTCAATTTTTTTTGTATTTTCATCTAATTTCCCAAATATTTCTTTTATATATAAATTATTATTTACATCAATATTTCTTGTCTCTATTTTTCCTCTCATACTATCCGCCTTTCATATTCTATAATATTGATTATAACATATCTTAACAAAATAAATGAAAGCATGTTAACATGCTTTCATTTATTTTGTTAAACTTTTT
>RRZU013400597.1_pt1 | contig 10810 bp, 16 predicted proteins | sample 2165561 | NCBI WGS metagenome assembly RRZU01 (sample SAMN10456909, study PRJNA506462) | wastewater metagenome | isolation source: wastewater sludge | place: USA: Moscow, Idaho | reverse complement strand
GTTCCTCGCTGCTACGTCATTTTACATACCGATTAGCGTCATTTCGCTCACCGACGGCGTCATTCAGCTCACCTATCGCTTCTTACAAACCCCCTGTAAACCCGCATAAATACTGACGTTGTCGACCGGGTAACCGCAGTAACCGCTTAAATTTCATTTCTTACGCGCGAGAAGATTTTTGTGTATATATCAAAAAATATTAAACCGTATATAGGGTAGTACTTCCAGGCGGTTACTGCGGTTACCGCGGTTACTCGGCATCGAACGGAAGTTCGATTTCTTCATCTTCTTTAACCTCTCTAAATCCCTCTGTTGAGCCATTTGTCGGAATATCTTCTCCATTATCTTTCTTTACGCAGATGCTCCGTGCAACATTGCCGTTAATCTTTACCAATTTAGTCACATGATTCTTGTCATGTATCAAAAGACCGTTGTCATTCGCCCAGAGCTTGAAACCTTCAGCTGAGAAGTTTCCTTCCTTTGCCATTCTCTTGTACGCATTCATCAGGATATACACGCAGTCATCAGCTATCTTTCCCCATATCTCGCCTTTGTAATTGCCCTGATCGTCTGCCTGAAAGTTATTCATCCTGACGCCAACCTCAGACATTATGTATTCATAAGCTCTTTTATTCTCGCTGACGGCTCCTACGTCCTTTAGGTCATTGAATAGCCTGTTAAAGTCAAGGTATATGCCGTCATGGAATATCGTATCTGTTGCAAGTTTGTCCGCCGTGAAAAGTACGCTGAGCGGTATGATTTGCTTTTCTTCCTTTTCAACTCCCTGTTGCTTTGCATATGCCCTTATCTTTTCAGCGTAGTCCTGCTGCATTTCAATGAGCTTGTCTTTGCCAAGGTCTTTCACTGCCTGAACAAAAATTTTTCCTGCAAAGCCGTAATTCTTTTTCAGCGTTCTCACTGCACTGTTGCCGTCTGCAAAAATCTTTCCGCTGTCGGACCGTATATCAATGATTCTGTTTATTGCTCCGCCCTTCATGTTATCTGCTGACAGAGGACGTTCCATATTGGTCAGAATGACGTTTTTCCATGTCAAGGCATCATTTATGCCTAAATCTATATTACTTCGTTCCTTGCCTTTTCCGGCGCACAGGTGATATACAAGCGTTGCAAAGTCATCAGCATATTTCTCTCGCATCTTTGACAGGTCATCCAGTGCAAGCGGCAGATGATTAAGTACGTTCTGCCTGACTTCAAGAACCGTAGGTGTGGCACTGCTGTCTATCAGGTATTTGCCCTCTTCCGGGCTTGCCCAAATTGATACTGCCAACATAAGTGCTACCGTTTTTCCTGTTCCGGTCTCGCCCCATATATCAAGGATAAAAGGCAGATCATCCAATACCGATAACAACACGCTTGCAAAACTTCCAGCCATATACACCTGTGGCTCAATTCGTCCGGTCTTGCGAACTTCAAGCGCAAGTTTCAGCCACTTCTCATAATCGCCACACTCTGTTATTGATTCAATCAGCGACTTAAATCTGCTTTTCTGTCCGAACTCAATCTCGTTGTCATAAGGTACGAAAGAGTGTTGAATCCATCCGAGTTTACTGGATGATGATGTGAATACGATCATGTCCTGATTGAGATTTTCAAACTCGGACAGATATCTGACCAGTGCCTTTGCAGTCTCTGTCGTGACATCTACGCCGTACTTAGCAAGCTGGACTATCCTTGTGTTTGATACGATTACCAACTTATCGACTGTCATTTCTTTCCAGCTCTTATCGGCATAATATGCAATCGTGACCTGTTCTTCACTCTTTTCAGCATCTATGAGCCTTGCCTTGATAAGTATTGGATGGTGACTGGCAATTATCTCAGTTCCCATAGGTCCGAATGTTCTGATGCCCTGATAGTTCGCAAACCAGTTGCCGCAATTAAATTCTCTTCCGTCTCCGAAATAATCAAAAGCTGTCTGATTGCCGAGACATTCGGTCGTATCGTTCTTGCGCTTTTCGACTTCTGCCTTTTTGTTTTCCGCTTCAACTATCTTTATCTGGTCGTAAAAGGCTTTTACAAGGTTATCAAACGGCTTGAGCTGCAAATGAAGATCGCTTACACGCTGTCTCAGATGATTCAACATTTCCTGCCGGTCGAGTAAATCATCACTTGCATCAAATATCTGTACAAGTGTTTCCTTGCTCATTGCCTGTTCAGCATTCATATCATCAATAGTTACTAAATCCATTGTTTTTACTTCTCACCTCTTCCCCAGTTCCGCCATAATTTCATCGTATCTTACAAAATCCTTTTGCAGATTATTCATTGCTTCGCACCATACATCACTAAATGGCACTGTTGCATTTTTCATATCCATATCAATAGTTATTTCACTGTTCAGCAATCGAAATTCTTTCCGGAGTAATTCTTTTCTTTTTTGCCTATCTTGCTTTGCCCTGTGAGCCTTGTATTGGGCGAATTTAGATTCGATAGTGGGCTTTTCAAATGTTCCGCCCAAGGAATAAAAAGCTGTCTTAAAATCGCAATTATCCATCTTCCTGATAAAATCAAAGATATTTCCGTCTTCTCCACATCCGAAACAATGAAAGCTGTCTTTATACAATTTCATGCTTGCGGTCTTCTCTGAATGAAACGGGCAGCTAATGAAGCCTGAGCGATTTATTCGTATGCCATATCTGCTGACCACGTCTGCCATTGAGTTATTCTCTTTTACTTCATCTATGGTCATTGCTTAGAATCTCCACTATTCTTTCTCCGGTTTCATCTTTTGTACAGAAAAGGAACGTTACATTATATCTGTCTCTGATTGTGCATAAGCTCTTGTAAAGAGAAGTACCGGTCACTGCCTTTGTCTGTTCAATCGTTCTTGTCATCCTGCCGTTGATCTTTTTCCAAACTGTCCGGGTACTTCGTGGATTGACCCATGTAAAAACATCTTCTATGTTCTTTATGTCACTGCCATGCTCACACAGAATAACAACTTTAATGCCTGCGTCCATTGCCCTGACAAGCTCTGCCTTGAATCTCTCATGTTGCTGGCAGACGTTTCCGCATAACTCCTGTAAATCCTTTTTCCGGTCAACCACCATCCGCGCATTGTCTAACGACTGGTAGTCACCTACGAACAATTTTGACCGGTAATATTTCACATCAAGCTTATCAAATTGAGATTTTATACGTTCCCATTCACTGTCATGCTCACGGGTATCTACGATTATGTCCATCATTCTTCTTAATTAAATGGAAGCTCGGAATCAATATCTGCCGGAACATTTACAAAATTATCATCCTTAACTGCTCCGCCCACCTTTGCTTTGTCCTCGTCAGGCAGCATCTTTTCATCCGGTATCTTTACGTCTGCAACCTTGTCAAGTGAAACAAACCATCTGAGCTTGTTTGATACCTTTTCTTCGCCCTTATTATTGACGTAGTGCTCTGCCCCGAAGTTGCCGCCTATCTTCTTCCCCTTGAACTGTGAAGCAAAGTTGTCACCCCACTGTGTCGTGAATCCTGCATTGCTATGTTCTATGCAAGTGATAAACGTCTTGAATGATCTGCTGCACTTTCCCTCTGCATCTTCTGTCAAAATGTAGCTTGTTCCACCTGACGGCCACTTCTTGTCTGGTCTGATATCATCATCAAAGGACTTCTTGAAATATCCTGCCTGCTTATCTGACTGATCAAAGTCAAAGAGTACAACAATCATATCTTTACCACTCTTGCTCTTTGTCTCGTTTACCTGCTTGATTACCATATTGTGTCCGCCAAGTGCTGGTGGTGTAAAATCTCCGCTTGCACTTGCTTCTTCATATCCCTGTGGCTTATTCATTGTTTTTTTCTCTCCTTTTAATAGTCTTTCATTGCATTAAGAACCTGTGTTACGTCATTATCCATAGTCAGCTGTAACGCATCTTTTGGTGATTTTGCTGTACTGAAATTGGCCTGTGTTTCAAACTCGTGCTTACCGTCTACGGTCTTGCATAAAAGTACCCATGAGAACTTGCTTTCCACACATATCTTGTCGAGCTTGCGTCCGGAAGTCTTCATCTTTGTAAAGAGATAACCGTTGTCGTCATGGTCTGTCTGCGTATGTGCCGTGAATATCACTGTCAGATCATCCCGTACAGTCAGTGCATAATCAATGAGATCATATATTGACTGTGCAAGATCGTTCCACTTGTCGTACCCTTTTTCCTTAGTTTTCCGCATATCCTCGGCAACCATGATGCCGTTCAGGGTATCGATCACTACTACCTTGTACTTTTTCAACTTTTCGTCTTCATTCAGATGCTTCAGACAGCCAAGCACTGCAGCCGGTGTATCTGTCTTAAAGTAGTTGTTAATTTCTTCGTTGTACTGTTTTCTCCAGCCTTTCCATGAAAGACCCTTTTTATCAGTATCAATGTAGAATGTTGTTGCTGGATCAAGTTTCTCCATGCTTGTTGTTTTGCCGGAACCGCTCTCACCCATAATAAGTATTGATGGCATTACTCTTCCTCTCTTTCTTCATATGCTAAATGTTCATTTGCTCACCTCTATTACTCTGCTTGCCCACATATCCGCCGTATGTAAAATCAGATAAAGTGGTGTCTCTTTGCCGGGGATTTCGTACTTAAATGAGCCGTACAGACCGTTGTGCATCAGAATAGCCCAGTTCTCTTCTTCGGTCAGTTCAATGTACTGTCTTGCTATTTCCACTGACCTGATCTCGTGATCTATATACAACAGGTCTTTATTTGTCTCAAAGGGCTTCGCTTCGCTCTGCTTGTATTTCTGCTCCGGGCTTTCCTTTGTCGGCTTGCCGTCCTTTATCATATTGGGTACATAGTTTTCTTTTCCGTAGTCTCCCATTTTGCCTAAGTCGTGAAGCAAGGCAACTATTACAATCGAACTATCAGGTATCTTTGCATCCAATGCCGCATTCAGGTTCCGGCATATCTCCAAGACATTCAGAGAATGCTCTGCCAGTCCACCGCTTACACAAAGATGCTTGTCTCCTGATGCCGGTGCTATGAAAAATCCGCCTGCATTCATCATATCTGTCAGCATCTTCATCGTTGGTCTCTGCGTATTTATCAATTCCGATATAATCAACTCCCGTGCGTTGTCTCTCATTCATTCTGTCCTTTCTCAATCGCAACTATCGCCAATAAGTATTGTTATTTTTTCCGGCTCTATCTTTTCCAGCCCGTAATATCCATATCCGCATTTGATTGCAGAATTTATTATGTATTCCTCAACATAATCTTCTGCACTGATATGTCCGTGCATTGGAAGTTTTCTAAGCTTCTCATACTGTTCAGCAGTTATTGAAAGTTCACACATCTGCATTTTTGTTTTCTTTCTCTCTATCCTCTTTTATCAGCTTGTTTCTAAATTCATGTACTTCCTTTGGCATTTCATATCCGATTATGTCGCGTAATTTTACGTCAGCACATACAGCGCAAAGATTGTGAGATGTGTTATACCCAGCATTCAGATAATCCATATCCATGCATTTGATGTAATCAAGTGCCATATTCAGTCTCATTGATGCTTCAAGTAGGCTGTTATATCTGTCGGGTGCTATCTTTACATATTCCTTATCCATTGATTTTTTCTCCGTTCTGTCCTATAATTAGGTTGTGTTTTATTGTGTTTTATTGGACTGATTACTCTGCCAAGTGTCAGTCCTTTTTCTGTGTGTCAATGCTGACAATGCGACCATCATTAACGTTAATCTGTGCTCCATTGCATGCTAATTCGATTAAATCCTCTAATGTCATATCCATTCTTTTCACCTCACTTTCCACAAAAATAATGATTGCCATGCTTAAATGCTTTAGTCCCGTACTTCCCGTAGTTCCCGGAAGTAAAGTAAATCACTTCGCTGTTTGTACGGTTCTTAAGTTCTTCTTGTACTATCCGGTATACCTGTTCAGACGGTTCAACCTCGTTTATCCGGTTGTCCGCTACCACGCTGAATTGATTAGGCTGTTCGATTACATCCCATATGTTGTCCGGGAAGTCTGCATCATCAACCCTGTTCAGCACTACATCACATACAAGCCGTTGTCCGTATTCGCTTTGATTTCCTGCTTCTGCCGCAATACAGCAGGCAAGCAATTCCAAACTATCGTAGTAATGTTCTTCCGGAATGTTGTCCAGAGTGGCTTGCGGAGTATGTATCAATATCATTGCCGGCATCTTGTCATTTGCTCCGACTGGCTGAACAAGTAAAATTGTGAATAACAGTGATAAAGCTATCAGTCTTTTCATACTGTCTCCTCGCTGAGCTGTTCAAGATATTTGTCAAATTTCTCGGTATCAATCTGCCACTTTCTGCCGTACCGTGTCTTGCAGGCAAATTTCTGTCTCCTGTCATGGCACATAGTTAGCATTGTGTACTTGCCAATACCTGTCTCTTTACATACCTGTGAATCTGACATTATCTTCTTTGAATAGGTCATGTTTTTCTCTCCCTTCTTAATGGACTTTTACTTTTTTCAAAGCTCTGCAGCAATCGTTACGGCGTTTTCTATCTTCCTTTATTTCTAATCTCCTTTCGTCAAGTTTTAATTTCCATAATTTGTACCTATCGCAAGTACTGTGGCATCTTGTGTTGTGATCGTTACATTCAGCACACGGGCAGCCGGATTTGTTCTCATGATTGTTAAATGGCATCTCTATGCAATCTCCCTTTCAATCATTGGCAGGATTGCATCTGACTTTAAGCTGTCATACAGAAACAATCTTCCTTTTGGCGTCCAATACATATTTGTTGCACATCCAAGAGAACCGTCCTTACGTACAAAATTTGTTGTCTTACTGCTCGTATAACCGCAACCTTCATATCTCGTGTAAAGGAACCAGCGGTCACTCTGCTTGAACTGAATACCCATTTCATGAAGCAAATCATTGAACTTTCTTGCACTCATTCCGTAGTCTTTTGCTATTTCAGTTGTTGATAAAAGGGTGTTACACTGGAGCACCAGATCGTAATATGCTGCTTTCGGCTGTAAACTCTCAATAAGCTGTGACTTTTCTTCTATCTGAGAACCGAGAAAATTGCATCTGTCTTTCAGGCTGATTATCTGTGCATCTGCTACTTTCAATGCCCTTGCCATAATCTGCTCCGGTGTGTTCCATGCCTTTTCCAAATCAATGAAGTATTGGCGGCACTCTTTGCCTTTTTCCGAATGGCTCATCATGCAGATGTGCTTTGCCATATCAATGGAAATTATGTAGTCTTGTAACTCTCTAATCTGAACACCTCCGTTATTCTGAACCTCCGTACTCGTAAGTACGCTGGTGAAATCATCACCTTCTGTAAAGATATCTTTGAACTGTTCAAACCATGCTGAAAATCTCTTTTCAATCTGCAATGTTTCATGTAAATCTCTTGCTGATACTGTCTGTGTGTCTGTGTTTACTTTTATAATCTCGTTCATCCTTTTCCTTTCTACGGTTTATCCGTATTTTTAGGGCAAAAATTAAGACCGCTATATGGTATGCCGTATACATCTTCAATCCTTTTTATTACTGGCACATCTGGAAACGATTTTCCACGTTCGTAATTGCTAAGCGTATCAACCGTGATTCCTATTAACTTTGCGGCCTGTTCCTGCGTATAGTTCTTGTTTACTCGTGCGCTTTTAAGCGTTATTGAAACGACTGGCTTTTCATCAACTGGCATTTTCTTATCACCTCCTTTTCTTAACTGTTGCTATTATAAAACGGTTTAACCGTAATGTCAACGGTATTTCCGTAATTTTTTTAGAAATTTATTGTATTATGTACGAGATTGCCGTATAATTGCCTATACAGGAGGTGTAATATTATGGACAATGAATTAGGAAATAAAGAAATAATGGGTGAACTACTCGGCAATTGAATTGCCTGAGCATCTGATGTGCAAAACATTGTTTTGTAGATTCAGGGTGCGTCCATGACACCAATACTGTTTTTTACGCAGCTACTTTTGCAATATAAGGTTCTTTTATGTTGCTTTGATTTAGTACAATTTTACTTTGTATGGAAGACAGATATAAACGCAGGATAGTGAACTACTCCGACTTATAGAAGTCGGAGCTTCCTGTTTCAACCACTACTGCGTTGGCTACGATGTTACGTAACTCAATGTCTTACAATTAAAGGCGGAAAGCCCACTCCTTTAGGTGTGGGATGGATAGCCTAAAATAATATATAAAATGTGTATAAAACTATTGCAAACATACACATGTTGTGATATATTAATATTATGGAAAATAATTATAGACATACAAACACGACGGTATCTTTGATAAATTATCATTTTGTTTTTTGTCCAAGATATAGAAGAAAGATTTTTCTGATACCTAAAGTAGAACAACGATTTAAAGAACTGGTCAAATTAAAATGTCAGGAGTTAGAAATTGAAATCATAGCAATAGAATGTGATAAAGACCACTCTCATATGTTCTTAAATTGTCTACCTACGTTAAGTCCATCAGACATTATGCAACAAATAAAAGGATATACAAGTAAGATTTTAAGAGAAGAATTTTATCAACTTCAAAAAATGCCTAGCCTTTGGACTAGAAGTTATTTTGTTTCAACTGCTGGAAATGTTTGTAGTGAAACGATTAAACAATATGTCAAAAATCAGAAAAAGAGGTATTGATATGACAAGAGAAGAAAAAGAAGATAGAAAATTAGAATTGTTTGATAACATACTATTTGGAGAAAAAATGATAGCAAGAGGTGAGGCAACAAGAGAAGAACTTCAATCACAATTTGATGAGATAGAAAAAGAATTAAAAAAATTAAATTAAAAGCGAATAATATTATAGAAAGTGAGGTGAATATTTATGGCAAATTTTGTGGTTCAATTTCCTTTAAAAACTGAAAAATATCAAGAAGATATGTTAGACAAACGATTTGAAATCGGAAGAAAAATATACAATTCTTTGGTTAATGTAACACAAAAACGATATAAAGAAATGACTAAAACGAAGAAATATCGTAATCTTATATCTTCATTATCAAACGACAAGAAAAAAGATAAAGATATTTGGAAACAAATAAATGAAATGCGTAAACAATACGGAATGTCTGAATATTCATTTCACGAAGATGTAAAGAAAATGCAAAAACATTTTAAGGACAACATTGATTCTTTCACTGCTCAAAAAATAGCAACCACATTATGGAAGTCATATGATAAATTGTTTTTTGGCAATGGAGATAAAATACATTATAAAAAATATGATTCATTAAATTCTCTTGAAGGAAAATCTAATAACACTGGGATTCGTTTCAAGGATGATTATTTGATTTGGAACGGATTAAATATACCAGTGTTAATTGATTATGATAATTATTATGAATATCAAGCAATGCAATGTGACATTTCTTATTGTAGAATGCTTAGAAAATTTATTCATAATAAAAATCACTATTATATTCAGATTGTATTTAAAGGAAATCCACCTGTAAAAGTAAATACAGATACTGGTGAGATAAAGCACACTATTGGATATGGTGATGTTGGTTTGGATATTGGTACTAGCACCGTTGCTATTTCAAGTGAATCAGACGTAAAAATATTAGAACTTGCTGATAAAGTTCAAAATATAGAAAATCAGAAAAGGCTTCTTCTTAGAAAAATGGATAGGAGTAAACGTGCTACAAATCCTAACAATTTTAATGAAGATGGCACAATAAAAAAACAAGGAAACAAAAAAGTAACTTGGAATAAATCAAATCATTATATTAAATATCAAAATCAACTTAAAGAATTATACAGAAAACAAGCAGATATAAGAAAATATCAGCATGAATGCTTAGCAAATTATATCATATCACTTGGAAATAATGTTTTTATTGAACCTATGAATTTCTCAGGACTTCAAAAGCGTTCTACTAAAACAGAAATTAGTGAAAAGACTGGTAAATTCAAAAAGAAGAAACGATTTGGTAAATCGCTTGCTAATCGTGCACCTGCTATGTTAACGACAATCATAGATAGGAAATTAAAATATTTTGACACTATGTTATTTGAAATAAATACCTATAAGGCAAAGGCAAGCCAGTTCAATCATTTTGATGGCACTTATAATAAGAAATCATTGTCTCAAAGATGGAATGATTTTGATGGTATAAAAATTCAAAGAGATATGTACAGTGCTTTTCTGATAATGAACATAAATAATGATTTAGAAAGTTTTGATATTGATAAATGTAATAATAGATTTGATAATTTCAAGAAACTACATGATATAGAAGTAAATAGATTAAGAGGATGTAAAAATCTTAGTAGTATAGCAATATAAAAAGAGAATAAATAAATAGGTTTAGACATGAACCTAATGCTATCGCTAATTCATTCAATGGAATGATTGGTAGTAAAAGTCTTAATGAAACAGATTAGTCTTATATGCTTTCGAGTATATTTGGAAGTCTACGTAGTTAAGAACCCAACGTGCTTTAGCCGTTGGAGTGTCAGTAGAACAACAAAAAAGAGCCTGCCCCGATGCACCGGGACAAGCTCCGAAAAGATATACCTCATGAGGATTCATCTTTTTATCATTATTATCGGCAACCGCCTTTGCCTTTCTTTCCACCTTTTTTACATGCCATCGTAATCACCTCCCTTCTAAAATTTTGGGATCTTCTTAACAGACGGACACATCTGTTTGAACCAATATGTCTTATCGTCTGATGATAAACTGCTACCTAAAAGGAACGCACTTGCTTCATTCTTTGTCACACTGCCATTCCCATCAGTATCGGCATCATTCTTGTACTGATAGTACTCATATACTCCGGCATTGCCTTTGCTTGACTGTATAGCCTTTGCCTTGTCACT
>RRZU011279639.1_pt1 | contig 10811 bp, 11 predicted proteins | sample 2165561 | NCBI WGS metagenome assembly RRZU01 (sample SAMN10456909, study PRJNA506462) | wastewater metagenome | isolation source: wastewater sludge | place: USA: Moscow, Idaho | reverse complement strand
CCATGCTTAAGAGCAGCGGACTTTGGATGTCTTCCAAAGTGCTGTATTGTATACTCCACCTGGCATTTTCAAGTGTACCACTCATATATTCTGAACGATAATTACGCCCTGTTGCCCATGTGGTAAATACACGTTCTCTTAGATCTGTTTCAAATAAGTTTTCTTCTGACAGCACATATCTTTTTTCGATGGCCATCTGATGATCAAACTTTGAAAAATCAATATACACCGATAAAGTTTGAAAATCGGTATCGAATCTAGGATCTGTTTCGGTAAAATAGATGATAATGCCTTGGTCAGATATACCAAAAGGCTGGTTATCATCGATGCCATCGAAAGGTGCCACTAACTTCCCTGGATTAAAGCTAAAAAAGTCGTTCTCTTCTTCTGTCATCCCCGATTGCTGAATTTGATCCATAACCGCTTGATTGATGGCACTTTTATAATCGTAACCGTCTACAAAGAGCGATTTAAGCGAAATCTGCTTTCCCGTATTGAGATCAAAATTGAGATGTTTGGCTGCGGATACAAATACATTTGTTTCTGGTGCCTTCGTTTTTGAACCCGACGGCTTTATATCTGAAAAACCATACACCTGAACACTGAGAATGTGGTTATAACTGAATGTGGTATCTGCGTAGAGATACAGGTCATTGACTTTCGAATCCGCACCGATGAGGGTTTTAATGCCCCGATATCCAATGATGGTTTCAGGTTCAAGTTTTGACCTAAGTGCCTCAACTTCTTCTTTGATGGTTTGATTGATTTTGTCTTGAACGAATTTTGATTTAAGCCCGCTAAAAGAAACATAATTGATGCGAACGATATCAGATTCATCACTGATTGATTCAGATTTTAAATCGTTTCTCACATAATAACCAAGATCATCCGGTGCAGAGACGTTTTGCCCGATGGCTATGTCATCGGTTTGGGTGTCTGAAGGATTTCGTTTATCACCACATCCTGTAAACGCCATCGAAACCACCAACAATAAAAGAAATAAGATGAAATTATTTTTTATCTTTATGCACTTTAACATACCCACTTTCCTCCATCAGTTCTTGTCCTTCTTCGGACAAAATCCATGATACGATTTTTCGAACATCACTGTCTTTTGGTGTATCCTTCCTCATCACAGCATAGTACGCGGTCGTATACGGATATTTTCCTGAAGTTATGGTCTCAGCGTCTGGATAAATACCATCCACCGATAGCAGTTTCACAGCATCGTTCCCCCACATATCCACGACGAAGTAATAATAGGAGTAACCGATGGCAGATGCGGTGTTTTCATAGTTCGCCACCGCATCGATGAGCATTCCCATTTCTGCGACGATTTTTTCTTGTGGCGGGTCGACGGGTGTTTCTCCGTTCATGACCATGTCTAAAAAGCCCGTCTGGCTTCCTGAGTTCACAGGTCTTTGATAAGCGATGATTTCTGTATCACTGCCTCCCACGTCCTGCCAGTTGAGGATTTTACCAGAATATATTTCTCTTATTTGAGATTGTGTTAATGTGTCCACAGGATTTTCCTTATGGGTTAAAAAGACGAATCCTTCACTCACGATTGGAATCAGTTCAAGCTCGACGTTATTTTCCTTTGCCAGTGCGAGTTCTTCTTCTGAAGGCGCTGTTACAAAGATAAGGTCGACCTCTCCGTTAATTAAGTTCACATAGGCTTCATGCGTTTTATTATGGTGAATATACGGTCTGACTTCCTCAAGCGTTTGTTCTGTCAACTTTGCGGCGACGGCTTCTGAAAGGGGAATCGTAACTGTAGAGCCATCCACTTTTGGGTAGCTCTCTAAGTCAAATTTGGGAGGTTCATTTTTTTGACAGCCAGATAAAAGTATAATGATCACCAACAAAGCCATTAACCCAGTCCTTTTTTTCATTTTCATCTTAAACCTCCATTTTGATATATCTTAGATATGTAAAATCATGTATAATTTTATGTGTATTTATCATTTACTTTACCTCAAGGAGGTATACCGATGGGAAACGAACAAAATTTCTATAAAGCCCTATTTGATGCCATTCCAGATCCCATTTTTTATAAAACCATCGACGGAATTTATAAGGATTTTAACATCGCCTTTAGCCATTTTTTAGGCTTAAGACCCGATGAAATTATAAATAAAAGTATCTCAGAAGTAACACCCAATGAGATGGCAGCTGTCTATGCCAACGCCGACGCCGAACTGCTTAAAAATAAGGGCGTTCAAACATATGAAACACGATTGCTCTATGCAGATGGTACCTTTCACGACATCGTCACTACGAAAGGCATTCATTATGATGCAAATGGTGAGCCTATGGGCATCATCGGTATCATCCATGATATTTCAGATAAAAAAGCAGCTGAGAGAGAAATTATTCTACTTCATAAAGTAAAAGATATCTTTTTATACATTAATCACCAAATGCTTCAATTTCAAAGTGAAGAACAGCTTTTACAAGCATTTTTAGAACAGCTGATTCATATGTATGATCCTTGTGAACAAGGTACTGTACTGGCATTAACGCCAAGACACACGCTCGTCGTCATCGCTCAAGCCGGCTATAAAGAAAACTTAGTCGAACATTTCGAAATTCCTTTTGAAGAGAGTTTTATATGGCAAGATTCACCCGGAAACATCTACGGTGCTCATATCGTCAACGACATTTCTGAATATGTTGCTAAAGGCGCTAAAGAAGTAAGTATCCCCGAAGCTGAGAGACCCATCTCATCCACTTTGGTGGTCCCTATTTGGATTAACGACGCTCTAAAGTGGATCATCGCGCTGGACAGTTCAAAAAACCACATTTATGACGACACCGACCAAAAGGTAGCAGATTATATCTGTGCTGAATTACCCCTTTTATATAGAATTTTCGACTTATACCTTAAAACCCTTCAAATGTCTCGATATGAGAGTTTAACTGGACTTATCAACAGACGTTATTTCGATGAGGTTTTCGAAGCATTTGATATTCAGCACCAGTCTAATCAGGCACCTTATATGATGGTGATGTTCGATTTAGATGGCCTTAAAACGGTAAACGATCTCTATGGCCATTCGGCAGGAGATGCTTATCTCATCGCGTTTTCTAATTTCCTTCGTCAACTCACTGTAGAAGGAAAACACATTGCCCGTATCGGCGGAGATGAGTTTGTAGCATTATTTGACGGCGATGATCGAGAGACGCTTTTCACCAGACTAAATCAAGCCAGAGAACAGTTTAGAACCCTACCCATCAAACATGAACAGCATGTCTTTTTTGGCAATTTTAGTTATGGTATCGCTCAATGTCCAAAAGATGCAACAGATAAGAGCAAGCTCTTTCAAATATCGGATTTAATGATGTATAAAGACAAACACCGTTAAATTCACAGGAGGTAACATGGAACATCTTGGCGGAAATAGTTATTACTTTAACGCACGAACGGCTTTCGGTGGCTATAAAATCGGTCATCAGCTCATCTTAATCGACTCTGGCAACGATGATTCCAGCGTCAAGAAAGCGATTAGACCATTTGGTGATATCCACATCGCAGCCATCATCAATACACATTCTCATGCTGATCACTGCGGGGGGAACGCCTACATTCAAAAACAATTTGCTTCTGACATTTATGCGCCAGAACTTGAAAAAGCTTTTATCGAAAATCCAATCTTAGAACCGACGTATCTCTTTGGTGCATCGCCACTAGAGGCCTTAAAGAACAAATTTCTATATGTAAAGCCTTCGAGGGTCACACACACCCTTGTTGAAGAAGGGTCATTTCAAATAAAGATGGGAGATAACACTATTGATATGTTCGCGCTTGCCTTACCGGGTCATTCTCCGAATCAGATGGGATACATCACCCCTGATGGTATCGCCTACTTAGGAGATGCACTGGTTTCTGAAGACATCACTCAAAAACATCCCTTGATTTTCACTTTTGATGTGAAAAATCACCTAGAAAGTCTCAAAAAGCTTAGAACGGTAAAGGCAAAAGGTTATGTCATCGCTCATGGTGGCTATTTTGATGAGATTGAACCTCTCATCACAGCCAACCAAGAGGTGCTTTTGTCCACACAAAAGGAGATTCTAAACTGTCTCCAGCAACGTGAATGCACCCTTGATGACGTCCATGAACATCTGGCTCAGCTCTATCACTTGGAAGAAAATATCTCACAGGCTTATTTGAACCGCTCCGTCATCATGGCGCATGTGAAATACCTCATCGAAACATCAAAATTAGAATTGTTCATCCAGCGCGGTAAAATATTGCTTCAAAAAATCTAGTTTAAGCGCTTTCAGTGGCGTTTTTGGTTTGCCGATGGCTCTATTTTTCGTAAAAGTGCCATGCGCATCAGAACCACTGGTCACATACAGGTGATTTGCTTTACAATATTCTAGATAAAACGCTCTGCTGTCGGCATCATCTTCACGATAATATGGACTGTAGCATTCGATGCCATCCATACCCAATGCGACCAGCTCATCTAAAAATGTCACATCTAAGCATTCTCCTTTTAGATACGCAGGAGGATGCGCCAGCACCAAAGTATAGCCTAGCGCTTTTAGCTTTGGAATCATCGTTTGGTAACTTGGGAACACCATGGGTGTTCCCATTTCTTTTATGAGGTCAAATACATCGTGCATATGCTTCACGACACCTATCTCAAGCAAGTAATTCAAAGACTTCCAGCCACCCAGACTTTCTTCAGGCGTATAGGCATCATAGGCATCCACGCTGACTTTTGAAAACTTAGATTGGAGATAAAGGATCAAAGCACGGTTATGAGAGTCCCTTATGTTTTGATTTTCGTTTAAAATATCTAACAACTTTTCATCATCGGTTCGTACACCATAGGTGAGGATGTGAAGTTCTACATCCCCCCATGAGGTTGAAATTTCAACCCCAGGCAAAAAGCAGATCGCCTCACGGTCAGCTAAATTCTTTACAGCTTCTATAGACGCAACCGTATCGTGATCCGTCACTGAAAACAACTGTATGTTTTTTGATTTTAGTTCTTCTATAAGTGCCTCAGGCGTTTGTGTCCCATCTGAAGCACAGGTGTGCATATGGAGGTCAACGAGTGCCTCTTCATTTAGTGTCTTTCTGTTCAATGCAAAACTCCTATCTCATCTTACGTATTCTGTTTCTTAATCGATGATAACTCACATAGATCATTATGGCGATAATACATAAAATACTGATCGCTGAAACGATGATGATCTCCTGATACGGCAAAAACAGGTTTACATGTCTGTATAAGATCGCTACATAACCCCATAGAACCGCAAGCCCATACACCACATCTTTAAAACGATATATGACGAAGCTCGAAATTAAAACGCCTACGCCGAGTAAAAGACATGTCCAAAGCACATCATTGCCTTCAAACCTTATTCTGACGAACCAAACGGTGATGTTCGCCATGGTCGCCACAGTGACCCAACCAAAATAAAACGACAGCGGCATTTGAATCCATTTTCTTTCATTAATGGTGAGCTTCGCCGTATGAATCAGTCTAATACATCTCGATAATGCAAACAGTAAGATGATCATAAAGAACACTGAAAACCCGATTTCGTTATAATGCCACGCTAAAATCCACATGGCGTTGATCACAGACGAAAAAGAAAACCAGTTTCGAAGCTTTTCCACCATGGCTGCCGTTTCAGGAGAATAAAACGTGTTTTTGAGTTGGTAAAACACAAAACCAGCCAACCCCAAATAGATGACCATCCAAATAGAAAAAGCGTAATTGGCAGGTGCAAACAGATTTGGGTACATCTGCAGGACTTCCCCTGTGGTCATATCGTTGAGCTTGAAAATATTGGCAAAGGCGTTGGTCAATATCATAAATATAAAGGTGATGACCACCAATCTCTTGGTCATCTGAGAGTCGTTTTTTACGTCGTTCGTGCTCATGGTTCTTAAGCCTCCATGTCAAGTTAATCCCGATGAAGTGCAACTTTGCATCTTCATCAAGCCTATTATATCAGTTATTTTAATAAATACGTTTAAATCCCTCTGTTTCTAATGAAACTTTCATAAATTAAAGCGACTCTAAATCGATGCCGAGTTTGGTCAGCTTCTTATAGAGCGCTGTTCGATGTATGCCTAGTAAATGAGCCGCTTCAGAGCGATTTCCGCCGCACTGATCGATGGCTTTTAGGATGAGTTCTTTCTCAATTTGGTCCATAGTTTCGTACAAATTGTGCTTCATGTCCAAAGGAAAAATCACGTTCTTTTCTAAAATGTGTGGCGTTCCATCATATAGGCTATCTGGCAGATCTTCCACTTCAATACAGGTGGACTTAGCTTGGTTGATGGCGCTCTCGATGACGTTTCTCAGTTCTCTAACATTGCCTGGCCAAGCGTACTGATCCAGCAAAGTCTGCGCTTTAGGACTAATCTCAGTGGGCGTGTTAGGGTATTCCTTTGAAAACTGTCTTAAAAAGTGTTGAGCGAGCAGCAGGACATCTCTTTTGCGATCTTTGAGTGGCGGTAATTTCAGATGGACCACGTTGAGCCTATAGTAAAGGTCACTTCTAAAACGTCCAGCTTTCACCATCTCTTGTAGGTCCTCGTTGCTGGCTGAGATGAATCTGACGTCTATAAGAATGCGCTGATTGCCACCCACCCTTTCAATTTCTCTTTCCTCAAGCACACGAAGCATCTTGGCTTGCATCTCAAAAGGCATGGCGCTGATTTCATCTAAAAAGATGGTGCCTCCGTTTGCCAGTTCGAACTTTCCGATGCGGCCATGGGTGGATGCCCCTGTAAATGCCCCAGGTTCGTAACCAAAAAGCTCAGACTCAAACAAATCTTTAGGGATGCTGGCGCAGTTGATTCTGACAAACGGTGCATACCGTCTCAGACTGCCTTCGTGAATCGCATGGGCAAAATATTCCTTACCTGTACCACTTTCGCCTTCGATATACACACTGGCGTTACTTTGTGCTGCCTTACGTGCGTTGTTGATGATGGCGATCATCTGTGGGTCAGCGCTAAGGATTTGCTCAAAAGTGTATTTCGCGAGGTTGAGTCGCTTCATCTCTTGGTTATATTTCTTCACATGGGCCTTCATCTGCTCCAGATGGTCGGCCAGATGCTTTACTTCGAGGATATCTTTAAACAAGATGGTGCCTACCACACCCACGACTTCAGCGTTGCGTATGATGGGAATTCGAGACGTGACCACTTGATGCCCTCTGATGTTTTGGACGTCTCCGATTTCAGGAATCCCCGTTTTAAGGACGATGTGGAGTCGCGTATTTTCCATCACTTCTGTGACGTGTTTGCCGATGACGTCTTCCTCTTTCACATCCAAGAACTTTTCATATTTAAATTTGATGATTCTGCCGTCTTTATCTATGATGATGAGACCTTCATAAGCCTTTTCTATAAACTCATCGAGAATCTCCATCTCCCATTTGAGTTCTTCAAACGTCTTTTCCATGGTCATCTCCTAAACCTTTTTTATCTAATGCCCTTTCGGATCAACACTTCAATATCCTGAGGCGTCTTTGCCACGAAATCAGGCTCCAGAGCCAAAAGCTGATTTTTATCGATGATGGTCCAGTCTACCAGTACAGAATAACACCCCGCATTCTTCGCGGTTTCGATGTCGTGACCACTATCCCCTGCAAACAGCGTTTCTTTTAACACTTCTGGCATCCGATCTTGAGATATGCCAAGCAGTTCTAGAGCTTTATAAATTCCCTCTTCATGCGGTTTCGGGACGATGACGTCATCCAGTGAAATCACCACATCGATATAGGGGTCGAGTTCAAACATCTTCATGCCGTGATGAATACCGTGTCTGCCTTTATTAGAGACGATACCCGTCTTTATGCCTAAGGCTTTAATGTGCATCAGCATCTCTTCGATGCCATCAAAAATCGTGGTCAGTTCATCTTGAACTGCGCGGTAAGCGATGCGATATTCTTCCACCAGTTGGGCGTTAAGCGCTTCGTCATCACCCGATAAAAGTTTCATCTGCTCTTGGATGGGTTTACCTAGGATTTCGTTGAGTTCAGTTTCGTTAAATGCCGCTTGGCGATGTGCGATGGCCACTTTGTTCAGAGACTGGATAATCGCTTCGTTTGAGTCGATCAAAGTACCATCGAAATCGAAAAGTGCTATTTTTATACTCATGATTATGCTCCTTGTGTATGTTGATTCATTTTGTAATTTTTATTCTCATCTACTATATCACACTTATCCGTTTTTGTGTAGCCATATGGATACACATCGATTGGGTAATGCAAAATAAAAAACGTATCCATGGCACCCTATATACCACACATACGTTTTTTATACGTTTTATACACTTTACTCGAATGAACGAAAAAGGACTCCCCTCTGAAAATCCCATGAGCCATTTTTCGTTTGAGGATTTTTACTTTATTAAAGCATTGGCTTTAAGTCTTTAGAAATGATCAAGGTTGCTTCTGTCGCAGCTTGAACTTCTTCGACGCTGTATTCTGGATTGATTTCACTAAGCACTAAACCTTCTGCCGTTACTTCCAGAACCCCCATCTCAGTGATGATCTTGCTGACTTTTTTTGCACCCGTTAATGGCAAAGTACATCTTTTAAGGATTTTAATCTCACCTTTAGCTGTATGCGTCATAGCGACGATAACTTTTTTAGCACCACCGACCAAATCCATGGCACCGCCCATACCTGGGACGAGTTTACCTGGAATCATCCAGTTTGCTAAGTTACCCTCTTCATCCACTTGAAGCGCCCCTAAAACTGTCGCATCTAAATGTCCACCTCTGATGATGGAAAAAGACATAGAACTGTCGAAGAAACTGCCACCTGGGATGATCGACACGGGCATACCGCCCGCATTGACCAAATTCATATCGATGTCATCTTCACTTGGTGCTGGGCCAATACCCGTAAATCCATTTTCAGAATGCAATATAATTTCTACGCCTTCTTCGATGTAATTTGGCACCAATGTCGGAAGGCCGATGCCGAGGTTCACCACGTCGCCATCTTTAAACTCTTTTGCAACGCGTTTTGCGATGATATCTTTAGCTTCCATGTCTTCCTCCTATGCCTTCACGATATATTTGACGAATAAGCCCGGCGTCATAACGAGGTGTGGATCAATCTCACCTGTTTTAACGATTTCTTCTGCTTCAACGATAACCACTTCAGCAGCGGTCGCCATAAGCGGATTAAAATTACGGGTCGATTCATGATAATACACATTTCCTTTTTCATCGACTTTCGAGCCGAGAATCAAAGCCACATCTGCTTTTAAAGCTTTCTCAAGCAAGAACGTCTTACCATCGATGATGAGATGATCTTTACCTTCAGCCACTGGTGTGCCCACGCCGATCGGTGTCAACACGCCACCTAGGCCTGCGCCACCTGCACGAACTTGCTCAGCCAAAGTGCCCTGCGGCACTAAAACCACATCTAACTTGCCTTCGTTCATCAAGCGACCGGTCTCTTTATTCGTACCGATGTGCGAAACGATGACTTTTTTTGCTTGACCGCTCACCACGAGTTTACCGATCCCTCTATCGATGAATCCCGTGTCGTTGCCGATGATGGTTAAATCTTTTATGCCTTTTTCGATGATGGCGTCGATGATTTTATGTGGGCTACCACAGGCTAAGAACCCGCCAATCATAATGGTCATACCATCTTGAATACAATTTATTGCCTCATCCATGCTGATGACTTTCTTCATAAACAACCTCCGTATTCATATTTGCCATTTTCCTGTCATATCTTATATCTGTGCTTCTCTGTTGAGCTTATGCTCTTTCTCTATGTTCTATATAAAAGCAATTTGTGTGCCAAGTTGTGATGGCATTCAAACTTAACTGTGCTCTTTTATTTTTATTATAACTAAGCGCTGCTATCGCAATGGTTACATGGGAATCTATCACATAAAAATGCTTCTCCACTTTAAGTTATACATGAGGGATAGGCATGACAAGAACACGAAATGTGTACCTTTTTAGCTACACTTTTAAATCACACACTTTTTCCTTCATTAATATGTATCCATTTAGCTACAGACATATCTGTTAATTTTATAGATTAAAGGGTATAGATGAAATGTGGGAGGTGATCGTATGATCGTCTACAAATGGGATGAACATTTAAAGACAGACCATCAAAGAATTGATCATGAAAATCGAAGTATCATCGAACGTGCGCAAGCGTTAAGCGATTCGATTTTATATGGAGAAGACAAAGAGAAGATTCTTGAGGATGTTTTTTTACTGAAGAAAGCCGTCCTAGCGCATTTTGAACAAGAAGAAATGATGCAACAGTACAGCAATTTCAGTGCTTATTACGACCATAAAAGCAGTCACGAAAAATTTATGAAACAACTGAACAAGTTGCTTCATCGTATCGTTAACGAGCCCAGTGGAGAAGCACAAGCAGCTGAACTCAACACTTTAATTTCTAAAACCTATTATGATCACATTCAGACTTATGACCAAGACGCAGCAAAATACATCATGCGCAGGGATTATTATCACAATTGAATGTTGCAATAAAAGAAAAAAGCTTCTGATCGAGTAAAGATCAGAAGCTTTTTGTTTATAATTTTTTCCACTGCGCACCCTCAGGTGTATCAATGATGGCGATGCCCTTGGCTGTGAGTTCATCTCTGATCTCATCAGCGAGTTTCCAGTTCTTAGAAGCTTTGGCTTCAGTTCTTATCTTCAGTTTTGCTTCAATCCACTCAGCTTCATCCCCTTCGAGTTCTTGAGAAACTTCCTCTAAAGGTTTAAGCAAATCCAGTGAAAGCACTTGATCCATGCGTCCGATGAGCTTAACTTTTT
>RRZU010850833.1_pt1 | contig 10811 bp, 13 predicted proteins | sample 2165561 | NCBI WGS metagenome assembly RRZU01 (sample SAMN10456909, study PRJNA506462) | wastewater metagenome | isolation source: wastewater sludge | place: USA: Moscow, Idaho | reverse complement strand
CGCCCGCACCGACAGCGCCGGCAGGTTCCCCTGCGACACCGCATAGCCCAGCGCCGCCAGTTCCCCGGCAATGTCATCAAGCAGGCGGTCCAGCGGCAGCTCGGCCACCGCCTCGTCCTGTTCCTGCGCCTCTTCGCGGACCAGCCGGATCGCGCTGTCGGCGATGCTGTCCAGTTCGGCAAGATCGGCCAGCCATTTCTCGCGCTCGGCCTCGTCCTCGATGAATTCGGCGCGCAGACGCATCCGCGTCATCGGCGTGCGCAGGTCGTGCCCCGCCGCCGCGATCAGCCGCATCCGGCTTTCCATCGCCACCCGCAGGCGCGACGACAGCCGGTTCAGCGCGCGCGCGGTGGCGCGGGTTTCGGGCAGGCCGGTTTCGGGGATCGGCGCCAAAAGCCCCTCCATGCCGATCCGGTCCGCCGCCCCTTCGAGCAGCCGCAGGGGGCCGGTGATGCGCGTTGCCGCGAATACCGAAACCAGCACCGCGCCCAGCGTGATCAGACCCATCCAGCCCAGAAAGATCCGCTGTCCGCCGCGTCCAGCATCTGGGTCCAGATCTGGGTGCCGGGCAGGTCGGGCACACCCCCGGCCGGGGCGGGGCCAAGCTCAAGCCCCATCTCGGCGGCGATCCCGGGCCGGGCCTGCGCCAGCCGCGTGATCAGGGTGATCTGCCGCGCCACAGGCATCAGCGCCGCCTCGGGCAACGGCCGTTCCAGCAATTGACTGGCCACCAGCGTGGCAAGCCCGACCACCGACAGGATCGACAGGATCAACAGTGTCGCTATCTGATTTCTAAGCGATTTCATGCGTCTGTCTGCGTAACCTGAACCGGGATCGCAAGCTGATAGCCGCCATTGCGCACGGTGCGGAACAGGGGCGCGTCGCCAACGCTGCCCAGCTTGCGGCGTAGCCGGCTCATCAGCAGGTCGATCGAGTGGTCCATCGGCCCGCGGTCGCGCCCCTGCGTCAGCTCAAGCAGACGGTCGCGCGACAAAAGCCGCCCGGGCCGTTCCAGAAAAGCCATCAACAGATCGAATTCCGCGCCGGTCAGCTCGATCTCGGCGCCATCGTCGCGGATCACGCTGCGCCGTTCCGGGCTGGCCTCGAAGTCGGTGAAAAGGAACAGCCGGGCGCCCTCGGGGGGATGACCTCATGGGGGCCGGCGCGGCGCAGGACGGCGCGTATGGGGACGGTCAGCTCGCGCGGGTTGAAGGGCTTGCCCAGATAATCGTCGGCGCCGATCTCAAGCCCGATAATGCGGTCGACATCCTCTTTCAGCGCGGTCAACAGGATGACCGGGACGCGCGGGCGGCGGTCCTGCATGCCGCGACAGATTTCCAGCCCCGAACCGTCGGGCAGCATCACATCGAGCACCACCAGATCGGGCAGGGCATCCTCAAGCCGCGCCAGGCATTCGCGCCGGTCCGACGCGACCGACCCCCGCAAACCCTTGGGATGGATGAGCCTGTGCATGAGCTTTCGGATCGCCCGACCCTCTGATGCGCCGATATTGGCGGCCATATCGATCGAGGTCTGGCTGGGAACCTATCTCCGGCGGGGCGTGAGCGCTTTTTTGCGGAATATGCGCTGAACGAGTTCAAAGCCGACAAGCTTGGGGCGCTGATCGAGGATCGGAACGAGCATCTGATCGTCTCCGAGAACGAGGAAGGCCTTGATGGGTTCATTCGCCTGAGCCACGGGAAACAGGCACCCGTCACGGATTGTTCCCTTTTGTTCCCTTATGGAAATCTCGACCCTTTACGTTCAGCCCCGCCACCATGGCCGGGGTCTTGGGCGGTTGCTTCTGGAACAGGGGCGGAAACACGCACGCGATCATGCCTGTCCGTCGGTCTGGCCAACCACCAACTCTGAAAATGCGCCGGCCATAGGCTTTTATCTGAAGCAGGGTTTCGAAAAGGTCGGAACCACGCATTTCCAGATCCGGGATAGGGCCTATTTGAACGATGTGTTCCGGCGGACGGTCCGGCCATAAGCGGTGGCATGTCGCGCAACGCCTGAAACGGGTCCCGCCTTGTCGTGCGCCGATGCGCGGGTCTGGCCGGCGTCACCGAATTGTCGCGCGGGTGACATGGGGATGTCATGCGCGCCCGCTAGGCGGTGGCACGCGCCGGTTCCGGTGCGGGATTTCAGACATTCGAGGGCATCATGATTTTCACCACCCGTTCGCTGACTGCCGGTGCGTCCCTGCTGGCGCTGGTCTCGACCGCCGCGGCGCAGGACCGCCTGCCACAGGCCGACGATTCCTATTTCATCGCTGCGCGCGAGCAGCTTGCCCGCAAGATCGCCGATCAGCCGAATGTGGGCCGCGCCAAGAACATCGTGCTTTTTGTGGGCGATGGCATGTCGATCCCGACCATGACCGCCGCCCGCATCTATGAGGGGCAGAGCCGGGGCGTGGACGGCGAATCGAACGTGCTGTCGTTCGAGGAGCTGCTGCCTTATACGGCGCTCTCCAAGACCTATACCCATGACGGTCAGGTCGCCGATTCCGCGCCGACCGCGACGGCCATCGTGGCGGGGGTCAAATCCTCGAACGGCACCATCGGCGTCGATCAGCGCGCCAAGCCCGACGATTGCGCCAGCCAGAAGGGCACCGAGGTCACCACCATCTTTGAACTGGCCGAGGCGGCCGGACTGGCGACCGGGATCGTTTCGACCGCGCGCATCACCCATGCCACCCCCGCCGCCACCTATGCCAAGGTCGCCGGCCGCGACTGGGAGGCGGATACCAATCTGCCCGAGGGCGCCGGCGGCGTCTGCAAGGACATCGCGGCCCAGCTGGTCGACTGGCCGGCGGGCGACGGGTTCGAGGTGGTTCTGGGCGGCGGGCGCGCCAATTTCATGCTTGAGGATCAGAAAGACCCCGAGGACGAGACCAAGACCGGCAAGCGCAAGTCGCGCGATCTGGTCGCGGAATGGAAGGCGCACCACAATGACGGCGCCTATATCTGGAACAAGCAGGAATTCGACGCGCTCGACCCGGCGGCGACCGGCCGCGTGCTGGGCCTGTTCAACGCCAGCCACATGCAATACGAGGCCGACCGCGAAAAGGATGCCGGCGGCGAGCCGTCGCTGGCGGAAATGTCGTCCAAGGCCATCGACATGCTGTCGCGCGACGAGGACGGTTTCGTGCTGATGATCGAGGCGGGCCGCATCGACCATGCCCATCACGCCGGCAATGCCGCGCGCGCGATGGTCGATACCGTGGCGCTGGCCGATGCGGTCAAGGCGGTCTATGACAAGGTTGATCCGGCCGAGACGCTGATCATCGTCACCGCCGACCACGCCCATACCTTCAACATCGCGGGCTATCCGAAACGCAATAACCCGATCCTCGGGATCGCGGGCATGGGCGATGACGGCAAGCCCTATACCACGCTGGGCTATATGAACGGCCCCGGCGCCCGCATGGACGAGCCGCGCGCCGATCTGAGCGGGGTCGACACCACCGATCTGGACTTTCTGCAACAGGCGCTGGTGCCGCTGGGCGAAAGCGAAACCCATGCCGGCGACGATGCCGCGATCCTCGCACAGGGTCCCTGGGCGCATCTGTTCCACGGTGTGGTCGAACAGAACCTGATCTATCACGTCATGGATCAGGCCACCGGCCTTGCGACCCGCGCCGCGCTTGCCGCGAAATAAGGGCCGGGATGTCCGGCCGCCGCACCCGCAAGGCGCGGCGGTCGATCGCCTTTTCGGGACTATTGCCATGACGACGCGCCGCGACCTTTTGACCGCGCCCCTTCTGACTGCGCCCTTCTGGCTTTCATTGCTGGGCCGGCCGGCGCTTGCCGCGCCCGAGGTGCTGAAATTCCGCGATCTCTATCTGCGCGGCCGCGACCTGACCCCGCGCGCGCAGGGCCTGCAAGGGCAAGAGGTCGAGATGGTCGGCTATATGGCGCCGCCGCTGAAGCCCGAGATCAATTTTTTCGTGCTGACCCGCTTGCCGATGTCGATCTGTCCGTTTTGCGAATCCGCCGCCGAATGGCCCACCGATATCGTGCTGGCGCTGACCGATGATCCGGTGCGTCCGGTGCGTTACACCGACCTGATCCGGGTCTCCGGCCGCTTTGAGACCGGGTTCGAGACCGATCCCGAAACCGGCTTTGTCAGCTTTCTGCGCCTGCGGGCCGCCCGGTATGCGCGGCTGTGATGGGTGCGGCCGGGGTTTCACGCCAGCGGGATCCGGTCTTGGGACCCCAGGGTCCGGGACTGCGCGTCCTGGGCCTGCGGCATGGATTTGATGGCGGCATGGCGATCGAGTTGGGCGAGCTGTCTTTGTCGCCGGGGGCGCTGGTGGTGCTGACCGGGGCTTCGGGTTCGGGCAAGAGCACGCTGCTTTACCTGTTATCCGGGCTGATCGCGCCACAGGCGGGACAGGTGCTTTGGGGCGGCACCGATCTGGCGCGATTGTCGGAACGGGCGCGCGACCGCTGGCGGCGGCAGAATGCCGGCTTTGTGTTTCAGGATTTTCATCTTCTGACCAAGCTGTCGCCCCTGCAAAACGTGCTGATCCCGGCGGGCTTTGGCCGCTTTTCGGCGCGGGCGCTGCGGGGGCGGGCGGAAACGCTCTTGGCGCGGTTTGGCGTGCCCGCCCGGCCACGCGCCGCAGTTTTGTCGCGCGGCGAACAGCAGCGCACGGCCTTGGCGCGCGCCTTGCTGGGCTATCCCGCGATCCTTTTCGCCGATGAGCCGACGGCCAGCCTTGATGCCGGGGCGGGGCGCGAGGTCGCCGATTGCCTGCATCAGCTTGCCGGCGAGGGGCGCCTGATCATCGCGGCCAGCCATGATCCGGCGCTGATCGCGCGGGCCGATCTGCGGCTGCATCTGGCCCATGGCCGGATCGGGGGCGCGCCATGAACCCGCTGCCATTCGTTCGCGCGCTTCTGGCCCGCAATCCGCGCACCGTCTGGCTTTTCGCGGCTCTGGTGGCGCTGGCCTCGGCGCTTGGCATCGCCATCAGTGCGCAGGAACGCGCGCTGCGACAGGGGTCGGCCCGGGCGGCGGACGGGTTCGACCTGATCGTGGCGGCGCCGGGCAGCCAGACCGATCTGTTGATGGCCGCGGTCTATCTGCGCCCCGGCGCGGTCGAGCTGTTGCCGGGGCCGGTCGCGCATCGGGTGCTGAACGACCCCGACGCGGCCTTTGCCGCGCCGCTGGCATTCGGCGACAGCCATGGCGAGTCCCCCGTCGTCGGGACGACCGCAGAGCTGGTCCAGCATCTGGGCGGCGATCTGGCCGAGGGGCGCGTCTTTGCCCGGATGAACGAGGCCGTTGTCGGCGCGCTGGTCGAGACGCCCATCGGCGCGGAACTGGCCATTCATCACGGGCATGGCACGGAACCCGGCGCGGGACTGGATGCCGATCTTGCCGCCGACCTTGCGGCCGCGCCGGCGCATCACGATGACCACCCGCAAGGCGCGCATGGGGACCATCACGAGGGCGACCATGAGGGGGTCCTGGTCACCGGGCGCATGCGTCCGACCGGCACGCCCTGGGACCGGGCGGTGATCGTGCCGGTCGAATATGTCTGGTCGGCCCATGTCATGGGCACCGGCCATGCGCCGGGCGACGACCGCATCGGCCCGCCCTGGCAGGCCGAATTGATGCCGGGCCTGCCCGCCATCGTCATGAAGCCAGAGGGCATCGCCGATGCCTATGGCTTGCGCGCGCGCTATCGCGACGCCGAGACCATGGCCTTCTTTCCGGCCGAGACCCTGACCGGGCTTTACGACGTGATGGGGCAGGCGGCGCAGGTCATGCTGGCGCTGACGCTTGCGGCACAGATACTGGTCATAGCCGCCATTCTCGCCGGCATTCTGGCGGTGCTGGGCTTGCAGCGGCGCAGTTTCGCGGTGCTGCGCGCGCTGGGGGCGCCGGCAGGCTATGTGTTTCTATCGGTCTGGCTTTATGTCGCCATCATGGTGATGGGGGGTGCTGCGGTCGGGCTGCCGCTGGGCTGGGCGGCGGCGCATCTGGTCTCGGCGATGGTCGCGCAGCGGACCGGGATCGCCATCGTGCCCATGCTTGGCGCGCCCGAGCTGATGCTGGCGGGGCTTATGGTCTTTTGCGGGCTGGTGCTGGCCTTGTTGCCGGCATGGCTGTGCTATCGCCGGCCGGTGGTCGAGGCGCTGCGCTAGCGCGCGTCGGGTTCCGTCGGCGTGATATGGACCGCCCGATGCGCCCCGTCCGATGCGTCCAATTGCCTCTTTCTCAGCCGGGCGATTTCTGGCATTTGTCTGCGCGGTTGGGCGGATCAGGGCGGTTTGCCCGCGCGGGACATGCTGTGAACGGACGCAATGACATCGGCCCGGCGCGCAGACGCGCCGTGGCAAGGGCGCGGGGCGGGATGCATCCGCTGCGCTGGCTCTTGGTCGTGCCGTTTCTGCTGTTGTCGCTGGTGTCGCAGGGCACGATGCTGACGCAGGATGCGCAGGGCGGGGTGACCGTGGTGCTGTGTTCGGGCGACGGGCTGGTCGAGATGGTGCTCGACCCGGATGGCGGTCTGCGCGACAAGGCGCCGGGATCCGCGCATCAACCCTGTGACTGGTCGCTGCATGCCCAGGCCGCGATGGCCCATGCCGATGCCGCGCTGCGCGTTCCGCTCGAGCCGCCGATCCTCCAGAATTTCCGGCCCGCGCCCCCTGATCACCTGCGCCGCGCCGAGATCCTTGCGCCCTCGGCCCGCGGGCCGCCATCCATCGTCTGATCGCCTTACTTTTTCATGCGCGCCACGGCGATGTGCCGCAGCGCCGGATCCTTCGACATCAGATGAGAGCTATCATGCAGAAATCCCTTTCCGTGGCGCTTTGCGCCCTGACGCTTGGCCTTTCGGGCGGCGCGGTCCAGGCCCATGTCACGCTGGAACAGCCCGAGGCGGCGGCCGGTTCGACCTAGCGCGCGGTTCTGCGCGTCGGGCATGGCTGTGACGGCCAGGCCACCCAGACCCTGCGCGTGACCTTGCCCGAGGGCTTTTACAACGCCAAGCCGATGCCCAAGGCGGGCTGGTCGCTGAAGGTCGAACAGGGGCCCTATGCGACGCCCTTTGACAATCACGGCAAGGAAATGACCTCGGGGGCGCGGGAAATCAGCTGGTCGGGCGGCGAACTGGCCGATGACTGGTATGACGAATTCATCATTCGCGGCACCGTCGGCCCCGAGGTCGCGCCCGGTACGGTGCTCTATTTCGCCGCCGTTCAGGAATGCGCAAAGGGCACGGCCGACTGGACCGATGTGTCGGGACGTTCCGACGTGGAAAATCCGGCCCCCGGCGTGACGGTGACCATGGCCAGCGTAGGCATGGATCACGGCCATAATCACGGCGCGCCGGCCCATGACGCGCAGGCCGCCGGCCACGACCATGCGGCCGGGCATGACGCCGCCATGGGCGCCGCGCCCGGGGCGGCGCTGCGGCTGGGCGATCTGACCCTGTCGGGGCCCTTCAGCCGCGCCACCCCGCCCGGCGCGCCCGTGGCCGGCGGTTTCGTGACCATCGCCAATGGCGGCGCAGAGGACGACCGGCTTATCTCGGTGCGCGCCGATGAGATCACCGACCGCGCGGAAATCCATGAAATGGCGATGCAGGATGCGGTGATGACCATGCGCCAGATGCCCGAGGGCCTGCCCATTCCGGCCGGCGCCACCGTCGAGCTGAAGCCCGGCGGCTATCACATGATGTTCTTTGATCTGAAACAGCCGCTGGCCGAGGGGCAGATCGTCAAGGTCACGCTGGAATTCGAAAAGGCCGGCGAGATCGAGCTGCCGCTCGTGGTCGGCCCGCGCAATGCCGGAGCAGGCGGCGACAAGGCAATGAAAGGTGGTGAACATGCCGGACACTAAACAGGGATCGGGCGGTTTGCGCCGGGTGCGCTATGTGCTTTGGGGGCTGGTCATCCTGGCCCTTGGCGCCATTGGCTGGCTGAAATTCGGCGCGCCCGCGCTTGAGGACATGGCCGATGCCGGGACCGCCGCGCTGGGGCAGGGCGAATATCGCCTTGCCGCCACCGATGGCGGCGAATTCACCGCCGAGACGTTGAAGGGACAGCCTTCGGCGGTGTTTTTCGGCTTTACCCATTGCCCGGATGTCTGTCCGACCACGCTGGGCGATATCGCCGGCTGGCAAGAGGAACTGGGCGATGCGGCCAAGGATCTGCGGGTCTTTTTCGTCACCGTCGACCCCGAGCGCGACTCGGTCGAGACGCTGCGCGAATATGTGTCCTGGGTGCCCGGCGTGATCGGCGTTTCGGGCAGCCCCGAAGAGATCGCCAAGGCGGTCAAGGCGTTCCGCATCTATGCCCGCAAGTCGCCTTTGGCGGGCGGCGGCTATAATATGGACCATTCCTCGATGCTGTTGCTGTTTGACCGCAACGGCGAATATGCCGGGCTGATCGGCTATCAAGAGGAAGACGCCCGCGCGCTGGCCAGCCTGCGCAAGCTGCTGGGCAGCTGATCGAACGTTAGATCGGCGGCCCGGACCTTTGGGATCCGGGCCGCCATCCGCCCCGCCTATCCGCCCCCATGGGGCATGCGCGGGGCATCCGCCGCCGATGCACAGGGGCCGGGCGACAAGGTTTCCGAAATGTTTTGGATAAGGCGATTGGGCCGGATTGGGGCGCCATAACCAGCGGTCGCACCGGAAACCGGCGCCCCATATCCGACGTTCGGGCGGAAATCCGGCATTTCATCGCCATTCCCGGTCGATCCTCGCGAATAAATCCCGCCGCGTGGCGCGGATTCGCCCATGCGTTGTTTTCCGCATTCACGAATCGTTGACCGGATGGGGTGAATCGGTTAATTATTCCGAAAGGTTTCGGATGGCGTCCCCAACCGGGAATGCCAGCCAGGCACGGTGCTGGGAGGCACCTAATCTGAGGGAGGACTGCATGACGAAATTTACCCCGCGCGGGCAATGGATGCTGCGCCCTGTCGCGATGGCGGCGCTTATGGGTTGTGTGGCGCTGCCCGCCATGGCCGATGAGCTCTTCTATGTCTCGGGCGGCGTCGGCAAAGAGGCCGAGGTCTTTAAGCAGGTCGTCGCCCCCTGGGAGGAAAAGACCGGCCACAAGGTGACCGTGGTGCCGATGCCGAATTCCAGCTCGGACCAGTTCGCGCAATACCGCCTGTGGCTGGCCGCCGGCACCACCGATGTCGATCTGTATCAGACCGATGTCATCTGGGCGCCGCAGCTTTCGGAATATTTCGTCGATCTCAGCGGGCCGGCCAAGGATCTGATCGGCCAGCATTTCCCCTCGGTCATCGAAAGCCAGACCTCGGATGGCAAGCTGGTGGCGTTGCCGTTGTTCACCGATGCGCCGGCGCTTTATTACCGCACCGACCTGCTGGAAAAATACGGCAAAGAGGTTCCCAAGACCTGGGCCGAACTGAAGGCCACGGCCCAGGAAATCCAGGATGGCGAACGCGCCGCCGGACAGGCCGATCTCTGGGGCTTTGTCTGGCAGGGGAACGCCTATGAGGGGCTGACCTGCAATGCGCTCGAATGGATCAAATCCTATGGCGGCGGCCAGATCGTCGAGCCGGACGGCACGATTTCGGTCAATAACCCACAGGCGGCCGCCGCTCTGGAAGAGGCCAAAAGCTGGGTCGGCACCATCAGCCCCGAGGGCGTCCTTGCCCATAAGGAAGAGGATGCGCGCGGCGTCTGGCAGACCGGCAACGCGGTATTCATGCGCAACTGGCCCTATGCCTTTGCGCTGAGCGCAGGCGATGACAGCGCGGTCAAGGACAAGTTCGACGTGGCCCCGCTGCCGGCCGGCACGGCCGAGGGCGGCTCGGCCGCGACGCTGGGCGGCTGGAACGTGGCGGTGTCGAAATTCTCGACCAAGCAAGAGGCGGCGATCGAGCTTGCGCTTTATCTGGCCTCGCCCGAGGCGCAGAAGCTGCGCACCGAACTCAGCGGCCAGCTGCCGACCGTGATGGCGCTTTACGACGACCCCGACATTGCCGCCGCCGCCCCTCTGGTGCCGCGCTGGAAAGAGGTCTTTGCCAATGCCGTTCCGCGCCCCTCGGGCCCGACGCGCAGCAAATATAACGAGGTTTCGGCCAAGTTCTGGTCGGCGGTGCATGACACGCTGTCCGGGAATGGCACGGCTGCCGAAAACCTTGAAGTTCTTGAACTGGACCTGACCGATATCGAAGGTTCCGGCTGGTAATCCGGCCCATGCGCCAAGGGGCTGGCGAGACCTCGCGCCAGTCCCGTGCCCCGGCCCCCGTGGCCCCATGAGGAGTTTTCGCAATGACTGACCGTATCGCGGGCCATGCAGATGGTCCCAGCCTGCGGCAGCGTCGGCAAAGGGCGGCCTTCTGGTTCCTGGCCCCCATGCTGTTTGCGCTGTTTCTTGTCGCGGCCTGGCCGCTTGGACGCACGATCTGGTTTTCGCTTACGAACACCACGCTGTCGAACCTTTACGGCGGCGAATGGATCGGCTTTGACAATTATCTTTCCATGCGCACGCTTGGCTCGGGCAAGGTGATCTGGCGCGGCACACTGGTCGATCCGGCCTGGTGGAACGCGGTCTGGAACACGCTGCGCTTTTCCTTTGTCTCGGTGTTTTTCGAAACCTGTCTGGGCCTGATCGTGGCCCTGGTGCTGAATGCCGAATTCAAGGGCCGCGCTTTCGTGCGCGCCGCCATCCTGATCCCCTGGGCGATCCCGACCATTGTGTCGGCCAAGATGTGGGCATGGATGCTGAACGACCAGTTCGGGATCCTGAACGATATCATGCTGAATCTGGGCCTGATCAGCCACAAGATCGCCTGGACCGCCAGCCCGG
>RRZU010684422.1_pt1 | contig 10811 bp, 13 predicted proteins | sample 2165561 | NCBI WGS metagenome assembly RRZU01 (sample SAMN10456909, study PRJNA506462) | wastewater metagenome | isolation source: wastewater sludge | place: USA: Moscow, Idaho | reverse complement strand
TCGCCATAGCGACAGGAAATTCGCCCGCAGGCCGCCCAAGCCCATAGCCTCGGTCGTTATGTGCTATTGTAAAAAAAAAAAGAAATGAAGATATTACAAATAATTTTATTAAGTTTTATTTTTACTAGCTTGACATTTTCGCAAGAACAAGTTGAGCAAAACCACGATGATTTATGGGATTTCTACCCATTCACCATTGACTTGGCAGCAGGCGTTTGGACACCATTAGACAAATTTTCAGAATACTATAACCCCTCACTTCAGTTTGGTGGTGGATTTGGATTAATGCTAACAAGAAAAATGAGATTACAATTGTGGATAATGCCAAGACTTTTAGACCCCAAAAATCCGCTTTTATTGAATTTAAACGACTCGGTTGGAGAGTATAAGAAAAAATCTATTGGTGGTTCAGTAGGAGGTTGGTTATCATATACTTTTTATCAAGACAAAAATGCGAGCATGGAAATCTTGACTGGAATAACAAAAGAAGATATCCCAACGACTATTATAAAACCAAATAACAATGATTCAATATCTATATCAGGATTAGGATTATCAATTGGAGTAAATTCCTGGATTAACACATTCGCCAAACTTAATTTTGGTTTAAGAACCATATACACATATTCAACTTATGACAAATCTAAATATCTTGCAAGTTCAATTGGTGGACATTCAATTACTTTTTCATTGGTTTACAGATTCCCGCGAAGGTGACAAGATTTGAAAATAAAGAATTGATTAATGAAAACAACAGCACATAACACGCGCCTAAGCTCATTGGCTGGCTGACGTGCATTTAGCAGGTGTTGCGCCCGCATTCACTTTGTCGCAGTGCGACAGTGAATACTCCCGCAAACCGCCCGTGCCTATAGTCTCGGTCGTTATGCGGCATAGTAAAAAAGGAAAAAGGACAGACTTGTTGGTTGAAAAATCTTTGACGAACTGTCCGGTTTTCGACATAGACAGACAATTTTGTTTTGACAGACTTTCGACTTCGGACAGCTTTTACTGTCGGACAATTCCTCTCAGATTTTCGAAGGAAGAAAGCTAACTTTTATCGTTTTGACTATGACGAATAATAACTAAAGCTAGAGAGATTTGTATTTTACAATTTAAAAACGATTCTTATTTTTTACTTTCATGAACAGACCGTGATTTTAGCTCGCTTCTTGAAATGAATAATGAAACTTTACTTGAAAACTTATGAAAAGACAAATTTACAGAGTATTATTAGGACTTATTATTGGAGGAATTACTGTCTATGTTATTAAAAAATTGGAAATGAAAGGGATAACATATGCTGATTTTTTACCATTAATTGCCATAGCCATTTATTTTGTGTATCAAAATTATCAGTTACAGAAGAAGCAATCGAATCTATACAAAAAGAAAATTGAAGGAATTGATAAGAGCCAAACAGTTGCTATTGACAACTATTTAATTTCTAAAAGCGAAACAGAAAACAACTTAGTTTTAGTTCGAAATGAATTATTTTGGATAGACGAAGTGCATGAAGATTCAATCGAAAATCTATTGGAAAATTTTATTCATGATTTCAAAAAGCTTATCGAGAGCGACAACGTACTCAAAAATAGAATGCAAAGTAATTATTTGGAATTCACTCTAATTGACAACGTAAATAACAACAGAATTCTAGCACAGAAAAGAGTAAATTATGATGAATTGTAAAGCGACAGAACAACAAACTACGACCGCATAACACACGCCTATGCGCTTTGGGCGGCTCATGTGCTTCTGGCAGTCTTTGCGCCCGCATTTCCATTGTCGCCATTGCGACAGGAAATTCGCCCGCAGGCCGCCCAAGCCCATAGCCTCGGTCGTTAGCGGTAAGCGGAAGAAAGAAAAGCGTTAACAATACGCATGGTTTCATGGCGTCCAACCTTGCTATCTGAAATAAAAAATTTATGGTCAAATGCTGCCCATTCGTGATGATCTTTAAATTCTAATTCTAAAAAATCTCTTAACTTATGATAATCCATTTATATATCATAAAGTTCTATACCATTCAGAGATTGCTGTATTCTAAACAATGGATTCGTTTTTAGTTCGTTAATTTCGTTGGCACTATGGTTAGTCCTTTTAGACCCTAAACTTGGGCAGCTTTTACATTTTTTCACGTTGGAATTAAAATAACTACATGTTACACATTGTTGATTTTCGTTTTTCATTTTGTTGAATTTTATAATTAATATTTTAAAATCGAATCTAAGAAACCGCCTAACCGCTAACACTACCCTATGCCAGCGCCTACGTTTAGACAGTATATGCGGTCAGACAGTGGCGCGGCATAGCGCCTGTATGTTAGGCGGCATGCTGTAATTAGTAATTTTGTTTCCTCAAATTTTCGCAATTAAAAATCACCACTAAATGTAAAATAACAAAAAAGAGTCTCCATATTTGTGTAAACCAACACACAAAATAATGAAGACTCCGACACAACACTTTAAAAAAGCATTTATGTGGTACAAAGTTAATGAATTACATTCAAAAGGGCTCAATAAGAGTCAAATTTCTGTTGAATTAGGGATATATCGTTCAACAGTTCGCAAGTATTTATTGCTTGATGAGCAAAGTTTTTTAGCGTGGATTTCAGTTTCACAACATCGTCCAAAGAAGTTAAATGAGTATCGTGATTATGTAAAAAGAACCTTGGAAAGTCATCCCTATTTGTCTGCTTCTCAGGTAGAAGATTGGCTGAAAGAACATTATCCGGATTTACCGTGCGTTCACAGTAAAACGGTCTATAATTTTGTGGAGCAGATACGCAAAGAATTTGCTATTCCCAAAACAGCAATAACACTCCCGCGCCAATATGAAAAGTTGCCAGAGACAGCCTATGGTGACCAAGCTCAGGCAGATTTTGGCAGTTTTCACATGCTCAGTAAAGATGGTGGCAGACGTAAAGTGCATTTTTTTGTCATGCTATTAAGCCGTTCACGTCAAAAATTTGTATATTTTCAAGATAAACCTTTTACAAGCAAATCTACCATTGAAGCACACAATTATGCATTTGAGTATTTTGAAGGTCAGCCCGATAAGATAGTTTATGATCAGGATAGAGTTTTAATGGTAGATGAAAATCTTGGAGATTTGATATTAACCCGTGAGTTTCAACTTTACAGTTCACAAATGACATTTACACCAGTTTTCTGTCGAAAGGCCGACCCTGAGAGTAAAGGAAAAGTAGAAAATGTGGTAGGATATGTAAAGAAAAATTTTCTTAGAGGTCGTACATATACCAATGCACAGGCACTTAATGAATCAGCTCTTGAATGGCTCACACGCACCGGAAATGGTAAAGTGCATGCAGGCACACAAAAGATACCGTTCCGTGAATGGGTTGTTGAACGGGATTACCTGCACCCATATTATAAAGAATCGGTAATAGAAGATAATTTATTGCCCTATAAAGTACGCAAAGACAACACAATAAGTTACAAAAGCAATTTTTACACTTTGCCTTTAAATACATATCAGGGGGCCGATACAACAGTATTTTTGAGTGTGGAAAATGAAACCGTTTATCTTTATGCAAGTGATAAAACCCTTTTGACCACACACAAAGTATGCAACGAGCGAGGTTGCACTATCCGCAATAGAGATCACTCTCGGGATAAAAGCCAAAGTCTGACAACCCTGCAATCAGAGGTGACAGAATTATTGGGCAATATACCTGGATTTAACTTGTTTGTAGAAAATATTTTCAATAAAAAACAACGCTATTTACGGGATAATTTACAGCTTCTAAAAACCAAAAGCGTTGGAATTGAACTACCATTTCTTGAAAGAGCAGTTCAATTTTGCATTGAAAACTCCATGTTTAATGCAAATACACTGATACAAACGGCAGTTCATTATCAAAAACAAAGCCAGGCTATTAACACCATTGTAATGCCACAGATAGAAATTAAAAACACCCTATTTATTGAATCTGATTACAAACCTCAAACCAGTAAAATAAACACCTATCAAACTATAATGCAATGATTGATCATATAAAACAAATTAAACAGAATGCCGATTACCTTCGACTATCTTTAATCCGTAATCAGGCCGAAGGTATTATACATGCCGCCCAGATAGATAAACCAAGCTATTTGGATTATACGCACAATTTATTAGAACAGGAGGTTCAGCAACGAAAACGGTCAGACCTGGAACGGCGCATGAAACTGGCTCGTTTGCCCCGTCATAATGATTTGGCAAACTACGATTACAAAGTATCTAACAGTATATCCGAAAAACAAATGAAGGAACTTCGTCAAATGCTGTGGGTTGAACAGGTTTATAATCTGGTGCTTATGGGGCCAAGTGGAACCGGCAAGTCGTTTATCGCAGCAGGATTAGTGAATGAGGGTGTAGCAAAAGGCTATAAAGCGTATTTTACCACCATGGAGGATTTAATAAACATACTAAGAATGAAAGAAATAACAGCTAATGCCCTTTCTACATACAATCGCTATTTAAAAGCACACTTAATTGCCATTGATGATATTATGCTTTTTCCAATTAAAAAGAACGAGGCTATTGCCCTATTTAATCTTATCAATCATTTACACGAACAGTGCTCGCTGATAATTACTACCAATAAATCACCTAAACAATGGGCTGAATCAATGGACGATGAAGTGCTGGCAACTGCATTATTAGACAGGATATTGTATAGGTGTGAAGTAGTAAAACTGGAAGGACAGAGCTATCGAATGGAAAATCGTAAAAATATATTTACCCCCGAATGAAAAAAGCAATCAGAGCGGTGTTTTACCCCTCCGCTAAAGCTCCGGGATAAAACACCGCTCTGATTATAACAATCAAAACAATCTCTTTTTAAACTGGTGATTATTAATTGCGAAAAATTGGTGGTTTTTTATTTGCTAGTTACACGTTTTCGCTTTTTGTGGTTTAACTTCCTGTTTGAGTTTGCCTATAATTGGAGTAACTTTGTTTTGTTCTTTATTATCTGCCCCTTTGGACTGTTCAGAGTTTGAGGGGGCGTTTTTTTCGTCTTTCATTTTCTTTTTGTTCCCTTCTCTTTCGCTTTGTAATAGTTTTCATTTAATAGTTTTTCAATATCACTTTTACGATAATAGATTTTTCCTGAGATTTGGCTGTAACCAAGTTTTTTTTCATCTCTCCAAACTTGTGCTGTCCGGGAACTAATATCCATTAATCGCATGAACTTTTCATTTGAAATGAATGGATCATCAATCTTCAGATTGCTTTCCTTAATGGCCTCTGTAAGTTCATCAAGTTGTTTGAATGCTTTTTCGTAGTTGTCTTTTAGAACCACTATTTCTTCACGTCTTACTTCCTCTTCGTCAAACTTTTTGTAAATGTCTGCAACGAAATCTTCTAAATACTTCTTGTAGTCCATTATCGTTTTGATTTTTGGGGAATAAATAATGTAGCTGGATTGTCGGAAATTTCGGTACAAGTTTGTTTACGACCAGATTGAATCCAAGAGGTCAACTCAATTTCATTGAAATAAAGTCGTTTTCCCACTTTGGAAAATGGGATTGTACGTTTGCTTACAAATCCGTAGAGTGTAGGCACAGTAAGATTGACGAATTTTGCAGCTTCAGTGATTGACATTGGTCTGTCAGAAGCTCCGTTGGTTTGTTGTTGCGATTTAAGCAACAATTCAAGTGATTCTACTTTTTCAAGTAATAAACTCACCGCTTGGGGGAGTGTTTCGAAAGATACTTTTTCCATTTGAGAATAGTTTTAAAAATTATTCTGCAAATGAAATAGGTGCAAAAAGGTGCAAAAAGTTGGTAGTACTACCTATTTTAATGAATGATAGTCGGTTTTTACTTTTTCTTTATGTAAATGTGAAGTATAACGATTATTTTCTCTTAAAGCAGATTTGTCATTAAGTACTAACATATTACATTTAATTGTTTGAACATTGGTATCTAACCACGAACCTACTTTTGAATGGATTTTAGTATTAGTATAGCCCTGTTCATTTGTTAGGTGTCTGAAAAAACCTAAAAAATCAAACATTGCTACTATGTATGGAGTATCATTAAGCACTAATAAATCTATAAGTTTTGATTGACCATCGTGTGAAAGTGATTTTACTTTTGTAACTTCAAAAAAGCCATTTTCATAAAGATTTGATTTAAGTATTTCAGCTTTGTTTCCTTTTTTATTGTTATCATCCAAATTGTTATTGTTGACACTATTAGCAGAACCATTTGTTAAGCTGGCTTTGAAAATTTCATAAGCACTTTGAGTGGCTTCCTGAAATAAATTAAAATGATTAGAATAATGTTTCCAAACGTGCAAAACATAATTATCTCTGGCAGAACTACCAGTGTATTTCATGTAATTTGGGTACCAATAGGTGTCGTGATAAATTTCACAGAACATTTCTTTTCTTTTTTCAGGAGTATGAGTTTTAAACTGCTGAATTGAAGCTGTTAAATATCTGCTAATCTCATGGTTGTTAAGTGGTTTTATATAGTCATGTAATTCCAGGTTAAACTCGGAAAGCAAATCACCCGAAATAAATTCATTGAAGAAGTTTGGATCAAACTGGTAGGTTTCCCAAAAGTCATCACAATTTTTCCGATAAATAGAAGCGTAGCAAGCAAGATTAATTTCCAATTTATCAACCAGATAAAGTTCTTTGTTTGCGTTTTTTGACCGGAAATATCTAATAATTTCTGAGGTGTCAATGTTGCCAGTGGTAATAATGCCACCATTATTAATGTAATTTTCGGGTAATTCTACCGCAATGGATTTAGTTTCAAGCTCTGTAAAAAAGGAATCACTCTTAAACACATTTAGATTTACATTTTTGATATATTCAGGATTGCCGGTATAAGCATAAACGAGGTCAATAAGCTCTCTGATTTGTTTGGCGAAGCTAAGAAGATTATCTTTGATTAATACTGAATTTTTGTTGTTTTTAAGTATGGTCCTGATTAGTTCTTTCAAACGTGGTTCGTTATTCAATTCGGGTATGGAACAGAATGTGAAATCGAGATTTTGAATTCTAAAAATAGTATCTCCAAAACAAATATCGAAAATAGTTCCAATTACGACAGCATCATCGAAATTGCTCAAAACTGAAATTTCAAAATAATTATCGGACAATAAGCCTGAAAATGGGAGGGTTTCAAGATATTCAATATCTTCGGTGTTAATTTGATTGGTTGAAAAATATGACTCAAAAATATCTAATCCTTTTATATAAACTTCATTTAAAGTGTTACAGTCGTTTGTTATAAGTTCAATGTCTTTATCAGTCAATTTTCTATACATATTTCGGCTTGCTTCTTCCATTGCTGCAATAGCTTCCGGGCTGTTGAACGCTTCATTCATTTCTCTTTTTTCGTCGAGAATTGTGCGTGGTTTTTTATTTGGACTTACAGTAGTTGTGGCATTTTTTATTTGAAAATCTATTGATTCTACAACCTTATAGCATTTGTCTATAAAGTCATCAAACTCATCGAAATCTTCTTTATCTACTGTGTCTTGAAGTTTGAAAAGTTCAGCTGTATGTAACTTCTTCAAAATAAACTCTTTTCTTTTGGTTAAATCATATTCGTTTAATGCCTCAAGCAATAAATCGTTGTAATCTAAATTAATACCGTATTTTTCAATCGACCATTTTCCTGTAAATGGTATACCGTGAGTTGTATAGAAAATGTGTAAATTGTTAAGATTATATCTTAGACATTCAAAAGCATCTAAATAAAAGTCAATTTCATTTCCGATTTGAATAATTTTGACTTTGTATTCATTGAATTTCTTGTCGTTTTGCTTTAGGTTATATAAATCCAGAAAATCAATAGCAAATTCCCATAAATCAACGAAAACAGCATTTGTAATGTTAGTTACGAGTTGCTTGTCACTTTCAATAGGAGCAATAATTTCTTTGTAAGATTCAAAACCAAACATCTGTTTTAATTCCTTCAACTTATCAGCTTTAAAGGGTGGCAAATTGCCACCCTGAAGATATAGATTGAGTATTTGTATGGTTTCTAAAAGATTATCGTTAATCGCCTTAAGTTTTGAAACAATTTGGTTCGTATTATCCATAGAATCGGTGTCAACAAATGTATATTATTAGAAATTCATTAATTTTTTAGTCAAATCTTCAATACTGTCATCTTCAAAACCGCTGAAATAGTTTTGAGTAGTTTTTAAATCAGCGTGTCCCAGTTGCTCACTTACTAGCTCCATACTTGCACCGGAACGAATTGCATTTGTACTGAAAGAATGCCTGGCGTAATAAGTAGATATATTTTCGTCAATTTTGACTTTCTTGGCTAATTTCTTTAATCCCTGATTAACCGAACGTGTAAAGTTCTTGATTGCCTTTTGTTTATCCACTGGACTCATATCCTTAGTGATTATGTTGAATATAAGCGTGTTTGCGCCATTATTTTCGTTGCCGTATCGTTTTATTACATCGTGTGCAAAAGGTGTCAAATATACGGAAATTTCTGTTTGCTCGGAAGTGGTGTTCTCTGTTTTTTTTCTAAAAAACTTCAATCTATCACCATCGATTTTACCATAAGTAAGATTGGCAATATCTTTAAAGTTCATTCCGCTACAATTATATGAAAAAAAGAAAAAATCTTTTGCCCGAAGTTGTTCTTCTGAACCTGTTGCTTCAAACAATTTTTTGAGTTCATCTTGTTTGAGTGTCTTTTTGACTTTCTTCACGCTTGAAACCTTGTATTTGGTCTTTTCTTTGCCGAATGGATAAATCTTACTGCTGATATCACCCTTTTCAATAGCGTTGTTGAAAATGGCTCTTAATGCACGTACGTACATACTTATGGTGGTTGTGCTTTTGCCTTTCTCTTTCATATATTCTTCGTATCTTTGCAGCCAGTCGGTAGTGATTTCGGAAAAAAGCAATTTTTGATCTTTCTTTCCTGATTTTGCTTCGATAAATTTTTTAATTGAATTAAGGCTGTTCTGGTAGTTATCAGCATTACCCAACCGTCCAAAGCTTTTGTTTTCAGCAATTGCAGTATTAAAGCAATCAATTACATCAGCTTTGTTTTTGGGTGCTGTGTTTAGTGCTGCTTCAAACTTTTCGAAAGAGAAAGGAATTACATCTTTTGCAGCATTAATAGCATTTGTCTTGATTTTGTTTAGTTCATTAGCTGTATCAAGAAATTTGCCTTTTGGGTTCTTAGCAAAAACTTTATCGAAGTCTTGTTCGGATAATTTAATGCTGGTAGCATACAATCTCTTTTTACCTAATGCCGGGGCGTATACACGAAGTTTGACAATATAAATGTCGTTTTTCATTGGTCTTCTACTATCTAAGTAGAATGTAATCGTACAATCCATAGGTGTTTTGCTTTAAATGTTGATATAAAATGTGCACAAAATGTGCACAAATATAAACAAAATAATCGAATAACAAACTATGAAAGACGATAAAAATAAAACTTATTTGTCTGATAATCATGGTAATTACATTACTATAACAAACTTAAATGATAAGTCAATTTATGCTTTGGGAGCAGGGGGTCGTGGGTTCGAATCCCGCTACCCCGACAATTGAAAATCAGCTATTTACAAGTCAAATTGTAGATGGCTGATTTTTTGTTTGGACACACAAACGGACACACAATTTTTGGATCAGGTCCAAAAGTTGGGGGAGAGTAATAAATAACATACATCTGATATTTGTTGTGTAGAAATAAACTGTTAGTTTTGTCGAAGCAATAAAAAGTTTAAACTATGTACTTTGTTTACATTCTAAAATCCATCACTACAGGAAAATACTATATTGGGTCAACTGGCGATTTAAACGATAGACTACAGCGTCATAATCAAGGTCGGAGTAAAGCCACAAAATTAGGTATTCCATGGGAATTAGTACATTCAGAGACTTTCGGAAGCAGAGCTGAAGCAATGAATCGGGAAATGCAAATAAAGTCCTGGAAAAGTCATTTGAAAATTGACAGCCTTATAGCTGCTAAATAATGTCAGTAAAATTAATTTAGAGATTTTCAGTCCGGTTAGCGCATCCCGATTTTAGGATCGGGAGGGTCGTGGGTTCGAATCCCGCTACCCCGACTTAGAAAAAAGGATTTATCGATTAATTTCGGTGAATCCTTTTTGTTTAATTATAAAAATCTCATTATTATGTTCCACCTCTACATTCTTCTATCTGAAACTACCAATAAATTCTACATTGGCTCTACAGGTAATCTGGAAGATCGCTTAATCCGCCATAATTCAGGACGAAGTAAAGCTACAAAATCTGGCATTCCCTGGAAGCTTTTGTATTCAGAAGAATTCGAAACAAGAAGTGAAGCAATAAAAAGAGAATTGGAGATTAAATCATGGAAAAGCCATGACCGTGTAGCGCAGTTGGTTAGCACATCCCGATTTTAGGATCGGGAGGGTCGTGGGTTCGAATCCAATATCGGATTACAAAACTTAGCCAATCAAATGAGAGCCCCGAATAATGACAGTACGAATCTTAAGCCCTTACTTAATTGGGAAATGGCCGAACTGGACAACGATTCAGCTTGGTCGGTAGTTGAACTCCCCTGGGAGTACGAAAATGGCATTGTGCAAGTGTCCAACTCCGAAGTAAGCAATTATGCCGCGTTGCAAAACGATAGATCTGTTATTAAACAAGTGATACGCCTTGTGGTTTTACAAAACAAAAAAACAGGTGATCGTTATGGTTTTAAAATGATCGTAGTGCCCGATTTGCAATATATGCTCGAAAAAGATGACGCAATAGAGCAAAATAAATACCTCCATAGAGCCAGCGATTTATCGGGTACAGTTTTGTT
>RRZU012023873.1_pt1 | contig 10813 bp, 7 predicted proteins | sample 2165561 | NCBI WGS metagenome assembly RRZU01 (sample SAMN10456909, study PRJNA506462) | wastewater metagenome | isolation source: wastewater sludge | place: USA: Moscow, Idaho | reverse complement strand
ACTCATTGAAAGTTGAATACGGAGGATTTACAATGAATTCAAGCACAAGCTTACCGCAATCTCCTGAAATAGTTTCTATTCAGAGTGAAATGGTTGATTTCACCGATACACTTCGGTTGTTATCAGTAACTCTTAATATCGCCGAAGGCAGTAAAACTGCGTACCGGATTTTTACGCGGAAATCCTCTGATTCCCGCTATATTGAAACCCCTTTTGTGTACAATAATACGCTGAATGATACAGGTTTAAAAACCTACAAAATACTTCCATCTCCTACCAAAACCGATGCTTCGTATGCACAAGGTAAGTATTTTGTAGTGGGCGAAACAGTTGATGTCAAAGTTTGTGCGATTGATAGTGTCTCTAATGATTTTTTTAAAGAGCTCACTTTATTCAACAATACGGCCGAAAATATTCTTCTCAACGAGGTAAAACCACTAAAATCAAACATCAGTTCGCCGGGTTTTGGTATATGGTATGGTGTTGGCGTAAAAACTTTACGCTATGTGGTTAATTAATAACCTGGCGTTTAATTAGTTTTGTGTTGTAACTTTTCCCATTTACATCTTTTGCATTGATAATATAAACTCCGCTTGATAAATTAGCAATATTTATCCGGTTTGAACTTCCACTTTCGTGAACAGACACGACTCCTCTCAAATCGGTTATATTTACAGATGTAATTTCGCTGTTTTGAATGTATAAATCGTTACCGGATTGATAAACAAATAAATCTGAGTGTAATTCGGTATTTTTTGCAGATAACTGAATGTCAGCTAATACATATAAATTGTTTGTTGTGATAAAGGCGTAATACCCGTTTTTACACGCTACAGCCTTTATCACCACTTCGTTTGAGGTACCAACTACAGTATTATCCATCGCCAGAAATGTTTGTGGATTGTAGCGTTTAAATACCGGAGTTGTACTGCCATTTCCCACTGCGTAACATACAATATCGTTGTTCTTGTCGTAGGCAACGCGTCCATTACCTCCGTTAAAGGTTCCCAAAACGTACGGACTTCCATTGCTTAAGTCTACAACAGTTCCAAAATCAAAATATGCCGTGGATTTGTCGTTGTCAATCTCGAAATTTGTAATTCCACTATTACTCAGGAAGTTGCCAATATTTAAAATATCGGTACAGCCGGAAGAGTTTACTCTTATCTTATTAAACTCTTTGCTTGAATTTTGGTTGTTGAATCCCCAAATAACCGAATCTTTCGAAAAGCGAATTAAATAACTGCTTTTATTGGGTAGTGTTGAAGTTGTGTTTACGGGCCTGGCTACGCCATTGTCGTAAATAGCTGTACCATAGAATTGCGATGTGGATGCTGTAGTTCGAGATATAGCGACTGTTTCACTGTTGTTGGGCATTACAGTAAGGTCGTATGCGTAAAACGGGCCATTTACAGGGTCGTTGCCTAACTGAAACTGAATATCAGCCGTTTTTGTCAGTAAATTTAGCCTGCGTACCGTAGACGACCCGCTAAAAGCGGTATAAATATACTTTCCATCGTTGGAAACAGCCATTCGGGTAGGTTCACTTCCTACAAAAACAGTTTTTTCCATCGACATGTTTTGATAATTAAAAATACCTATACTATTACCATTAGTTCCGTAATCGCTGGGTAATGTGAGGTAAAGCTTGTTCGAAATTGGTTCAAATGCCAAATCCTTGGCTGAAATTGGATATGACGTAACCAATAATTGTCCTTGCATAAGGTGTGCTATGCAAAGTGTTACGAAAAAAAGTAGTTTTTTCATAAGTCGGAAAATGTAATAATGAAAAATTCTTTTTATCCGCGGGCAGTGGAGTTTAAGTGCCAAAACGGATTGTCAAATTGATATTTAACAAAAGGCTGTTATTAACCAAAGGATAATATAATCCTTCTTATCAGGTTAAAAACAGAGGAACGTTCGTTTTGCAAATATATAAATTATTTTGAAACAATGTATTAGGATGAATTTAGAAATGCCTTATTGTATATAAAAACACTTTTTTTGATTAAAAGTTCATACGTGTTACATTGCTTTTACTCAGTAATGTCGTTTTTTTTGTCCTAAATTATTCTCCGTTTTTTTTTGAATACATCTTATTTAGGGAATTTATTCTGTCAAAATGAAATTATGGGCTATATTATTTTGTTTTTTCTTTTACATATGATTCCTTTTTTGTAATTTTGCTTGCTAAATGATATGTTTATTCTGTAATTGTAATACAGAATAAATAGAAAACAGCATTATTAAATAAAATCATGTAATAATGAAGATTTTATGGAAAAAATAGATCAACTTGACAGGAAAATTTTACGCATTATTAGTCAGAATGCCCGTATGCCATTTAAAGATGTAGCCGAAGAGTGTGGAGTTTCGCGCGCAGCTATTCATCAACGTGTACAACGCCTTATTGACCTTGATGTAATTGTTGGATCGGGCTATTTGGTAAACCCCAAAATGCTCGGTTTTCAGATGTGTGTTTACATTGGAATTACTCTTGAACGCGGTTCAATGTACAAAGAAGTGGTTGAAGCCCTCGAAAAGATTCCTGAAATTGTGGAATCGCAATATACCTTGGGGCATTATACCATTTTAGTAAAATTATATGCTAAAAACGATGAGCACCTTATGCAATTACTGAATGGACAAATTCAGGAAATCCCGGGAGTAGCATCTACCGAAACTCTTACATCGCTCGATCAGCGTATTAAACGTACAGTTCCAATAGAGTAGTTCTGCTTTCCCGATGAAATGGAAATAACTTTCCGTATTTTAAATAACTAAAAAACAAATAAGCTCATAAAAGTCTCCTTTTGAGAGATTTTTTTTGAGCGACAATATTATTAATGGAAACAGTAGTTAGTGGTATTCGCCCTACCGGGAATTTGCATCTCGGTAATTATTTTGGCGCTTTGCGCAATTTTTTAACAATGCAAAATGAGCATAATTGCTATTTTTTTATAGCTGATTATCACTCTCTTACAACGCATCCTACTCCTCAGGATTTACATGGTAATGTAAAGCAAATTTTAGTTGAGTACTTAGCAGCCGGACTCGATCCCGAAAAGGCAACTTTATATATACAAAGTGATGTACCCGAAGTGGCTGAGTTATATTTGTTTCTCAATATGAATGCTTATATTGGTGAACTTGAACGTTGCACTTCGTTTAAAGATAAAATCCGTCAACAGCCACAGAATGTAAATTCAGGTTTACTAACCTATCCGACTCTGATGGCAGCTGATATTCTTATTCATAAAGCCACAAAAGTGCCCGTGGGTAAAGATCAGGAACAGCACCTTGAAATGACACGTACTTTTGGTAATCGGTTTAACCGGATGTATAATATTGAATATTTTCCTGAGCCTCAGGCCTTTAATTTCGGGAATGAACTTGTGAAAATACCCGGACTTAACGGAAGTGGCAAAATGGGCAAATCCGAAGGTGAAGGCAATGCCATCTATTTTGCTGATGAGCCGGAAGCAATTCGCAAAAAGGTGATGAAAGCAGTAACTGATAGCGGTCCGACTGAGCCTAATCAGCCAAAGCCGGATGCTATTCAGAATATTTTTCAACTAATGAAAGTAGTTTCGGCACCCGAAACACTTGCTTTTTTCGAAGAGCAATACAATCTCTGTCAGATTCGCTATGGCGATATGAAAAAACAATTAGCTGTAGATATGATTGCATTCACTGAACCCATGCGTGAACGAATAAAAGAAATATCGGCCGATGAAGCTTATGTATCACGTGTAGCTCGTCTGGGAAAAGAAAAAGCACAGGAAAGCGCTGCCAAAACCATTCGCGAAGTACGCGAGATCATCGGTTTCAAACGCTTTTAAAGTTATTAACAACGCATACCCGATGGGTGTGCGTTGTTATTATTTTTGTTTTTAAAAGACTATTTTCCAGGCATTTACATCTACTTTCCCATCCTGGACTTATCGATATCAGCTACTTCAGTTTATTTAGAGCACGCTGAAGAGTGCTTTGCGAACCAAAGCCGGCAGCCTGACACAGCGATTCCCTGGAAAGGCCCGGATTCTCCTGCAATAATTCTTTTACGTATTCAATTCTGTGATCATTGATGTAGGCGTTAAAATTCTTTCCGTATCGCTGGTTAATAAATGCCGATAAATAGGTGCGGTTTGTACCCAAAGCTTTCGCAAAGTTGGTTAGATTTAAATCGGGTTGCAAAAATATCTTTTTGTCGTTCATATATTCATTCAGCAACATCTCTAGTTTTGGATCTTTTATATTATTGCAGTCGTCATTTTCATCCAGAATAATATCCAAATCGGGGGTAATTACATTTTGACGTAACGATAAAATACCCAAGCGCGAAATATACCCGGACATACATGCAAAAATGAATACTATTAAATGCTGTTTCATGCCTTCAATCGGTAAAATGGCATATAAAATCAGACCGATGGCTGATATAATTGCAATGCTTACCAGATATTTATTTATCCAGTCTATCGAAAAATTTTCAATATTCGAAAACTCACTTCTGAGTCGGTCGTTATATGCCGCAGGCAATCGGAAAAATGATACAGAATAAAAGATGCCCTGAAATGCCATTACTCCAAGGCTAATGTATCTGGTTATCACAAGCAAATTGTATTTGGGGTCTAAATCTACTCCTCTTCGGTTATGTGTCAGAAAATAAAGAATGTCGTTGTAATCGTAGTAAAAATAGAAGATGTAGGTTCCTCCAATCAGAACGATGAGGGCAGGCATCAGATGCGGCCATTTTTTTATTAATTCAAATGAAGGTGATACAACTGATTTGACATAAATATATAAAAAGGGAAATAATAAAAATTCAAATGTTGCATGTAAACTGTGCAAAGGAATGTAAATACGATAATCCTCAACCAGATAAAAATAGAGCAAAAGGAATACGATGGCTGCAAATAATTGTGTATGAGCCATTATTGAGCGGGAAATGGTTTTACGTTTATCAGTAAACAACTGGATAGCCAAAAACAGCGGTACTAAAAACGAGGCTACAATCAGAAAAATATCAAAATGAGACATCATTATAGGTTGAATATTTTTAAACGTATTAAATAATGCACTTTTGCTTCAAAACATCACAAAAATAGCATATAAAATGAAAGTTTTTACGATTTGAATCTAAATATTTACGATTTGGGTGGTTTTTTTTTAGCAGCACAACTAACTTTGCAGCCAACTCAACTATGATAAGTTTATAATCATTTTTTGAAAGTATTTACCTGAAAATTTCTCATAATCGAATGTTTACAAACAAGAAAAAGGCGGTTGTTCGTGATGAACATACCGCCTTTTGACTTTATTAACGGGTGATTATTTATCAAAGTTCCAAATCTACATTGTGCAATTCCACCCAAGGTAAACCATGAATGTTTAACTGTTCCATAAATGGATCCGGATTGAATTCCTCTACATTATATACACCTGCTTTTTTCCACAATCCTTTCATAAACATCATAGCGCCAATCATTGCTGGTACACCGGTAGTATAACTTACTCCCTGTGTGCCGGTTTCTTTGTATGCCGCTTCGTGACTACAGTTGTTATAAACATAATAGCTTACTTCTTTGCCATCTTTCATCCCTTTGATACGGCAACCAATTGAAGTCCATCCTGTATAGTTTTCACCTAAATCGCCCGGATTTGGCAATACGGCCTTCAGGAACTGAATTGGCACAATTTTTACACCGTTGTATTCTACCTCATCAATGCGTGCCATACCAATATTCTGTATTACACGTAAGTGAGTTAGGTATTCCTGTCCGAATGTCATCCAGAAACGGGCACGTTTAATTGTAGGGAAGTTTTTTACAAGCGATTCCAGTTCTTCGTGGTAAATCACATATGATTCTTTTGGCCCGATTTCAGGGTAATTCAACGGTTTGTGAATTTCGTGTGGTTCAGTTTCAACCCATGCGCCGTTTTCCCAGTACTTACCACGTTGCGATACTTCGCGGATGTTAATTTCAGGGTTGAAGTTTGTAGCAAAAGCTTTACCGTGATCACCTGCATTGCAATCCACTATGTCCAGATAATGAATTTCATCGAAATGATGTTTTGCAGCATAGGCGGTATATACACTTGTAACACCCGGGTCGAATCCACAGCCCAGAATGGCAGTTAAACCGGCTTTTTCGAACTTTTCTTTATAAGCCCACTGCCAGCTGTATTCAAATTTTGCCTCGTCTTTTGGCTCGTAATTGGCTGTGTCAAGGTAATTTACACCTGCCTCTAAACAAGCATCCATAATGGTTAAATCCTGATACGGTAATGCTACATTGATTACCAGTTCCGGTTTATAGTCGTTGAACAGAGCAACCAGTTCAGGCACCACATCGGCATCTACCTGTGCAGTTTTAACCTCTACGCCATAACGTGCTTTAACATCGGCCGCTATGATGTCGCATTTTGATTTGGTGCGACTAGCCAACATGATTTCAGTAAATACATCCGGATTCTGCGCCACTTTGTGGACAACAACGGTTCCTACACCTCCGGCACCGATAATCAATACTTTTCCCATTTTTTGTGTTGAGTTAAAAGTTTTTATGTTGATATAATTTTAGCTTGCAAAAATACGGTTTTTTATACAAATTCGAAAATTGAACTTCAAAACCGGCGTATTAATTCTTTGTTACTACACTCGTTGCACCGAATTTACATTTTCAATTTTGATAATATTCCGGCAAAGCAGGTCAATATCTTCTGTATCGTGTACAGTTATTGAGAATCGACCGGTAAATATACCATCCTGGGTATCGATGTTCATTGAACTGATATTTCCCTCGAAATCACCGGAAATTACGCGTAGAATCTCGATAAGAACCCCTCTTTTATCTATCCCTTTTATTTCGAGTGTCTGAATAAAATTAAGTGCTTTATGTGCTTTCCACTCAACCGAAACAATGCGTTTTCCATCGCTGGCTTTTAGCCGGGCTGCTTCGGCGCAGTTGCGTTTGTGTATGTGTAAATTTTCAGTTTCATCCACATATCCCAGAACGTCGTCGCCCGGAATAGGTTGACAACAATTGGCTAACTGATACAAAGTTCCGGCATTTTCCTCGGTTAATAAAGTAGTTTTTTTACGATCAATTTTTATTGATGAGGGTTTATCAATCGGAACAGTTTTGGGTTTTGCATCGGTATTGCCTGAAAATGGCAATTTCAGGTATTTGATAAATACATTCTGATTTTTGGGTTTGAAAACAATTTTGGCAATTTCATCGATATTAACAAGGCCTCTGCCCGTTTGAAGATACAACGTACTGCGCTGTGTGAAACCAAAATGATTCAGAATTTTAACGATAATCTCGTTTTCTGGTTTGAGGTTTTTTGCAGCCAGCGTTTTTTCAATTATCTGTTGGCCTTTGGCCATAATTTGTTTTTCTTCCCGTTTAAAATAAGCCCTTAATTTCTGTTTTGCTTTGGCAGTGGATACGTAATTAAGCCATTCGGGCATGGGTTGCTGCTTTTTGGTAGTGATAATCTCAATCTGATCGCCACTTTGCAGTTTGTAGCTGAGCGGAACTAGTTTATGGTTTACTTTGGCGCCTATGCAGCGCATGCCAAGGTCGGAGTGAAGCGAAAATGCAAAATCGAGCGCCGTTGAACCAAGAGCTATGGTCTTAATTTCGCCTTTGGGCGTGAAAACAAAAATTTCGGAGGCAAAAAGATTCAGTTTGAAAGTATCCAGAAAATCGATGGCATTCGGCTCCGGGTTCTCGAGTAGTTCTTTGATGGTTTTCATCCATTTGTCCAGCTCCGATTCGTCGTTTTCACCGGTTTTATACTTGTAGTGGGCCGCTAAACCCTTTTCGGCAATGTCGTTCATGCGTTTGCTGCGGATTTGCACTTCAACCCAGCGGCCCATAGGTCCCATCAGTGTAATGTGCAATGCTTCGTATCCATTGGCTTTCGGATTGCTCACCCAGTCGCGAATGCGTTCAGGGTGTGGCTTGTAAAGCCCTGTAAGTGCCGAGTAAAGCATCCAGCACTGATCTTTTTCGCTCAAATTTCCTTTGGGTTCAAATACTATGCGCAGTGCCAGCAAGTCGTAAACTTCTTCAAACGGAATGTTTTTGGAATTCATCTTTGTCCAGATAGAATAAACCGATTTTACCCGTTCTTTTAGAAAGAACTCGTACCCCATGCTGGCAAGTTTCTTTTTTATTGGTTCGGTAAAATCCCGAAAAAACTGATGGCGGGCTTCCTCGTCAACAGCCAGTTTCTGTTCAATAAACTGAAATTTATCGGGATGTTCGTATTTAAAACTGAGGTTTTCGAGTTCGGTTTTTATGCGGAAGAGTCCGAGACGATGAGCAAGAGGAGCGTAGATATAATTTGTTTCGCCTGCAATTTTATACTGTTTGGCCGGAGGCATTGAGCCTAAAGTACGCATATTGTGCAGTCGGTCGGCCATTTTAATAAGTACCACTCTGATATCTTCGGACATGGTAAGCAGCAGTTTTCGGAAATTCTCGGCCTGCTCCGAGGCTTTTTCGGCAAAAACACCTCCTGAAATCTTGGTGAGCCCATCCACAATTTGGGCTATCTTGGGTGTGAACAGTTTTTCGATATCCTCCACCGTATAATCAGTATCTTCAACCACATCGTGCAGCAATGCCGCACAAATTGATGTAGAACCCAGGCCAATTTCGCGCACAACAATGCGTGCAACAGCCAATGGATGCATAATATAAGGTTCGCCGGAGCGGCGACGCATATCTTTATGCGCTGAGTGCGCAAACTGAAATGCTTTAGTTATTATCTCAACCTTTTGTCGGTGATTGGTTCTTTTGTAGTCCTGCAATAAAGCTTCAAACTCACGCTGAATTTGTTCTTCTTCGTGGATGGATTTGTTTTCTTCTTGTTGCATCATAAAAAATCGACTCTAACAAGGCCTTCAGGGGCCAATAAATATGTAATTCGTGTGTTGCTTAAAAAACTATATAACAAAACAAACAGTAATATGTTGTATTGCTACATCTTACTGTTTTGCAAATCAGATAGTTGGGATGTTTGCGTTATCTTTACTATCTTTGTATTAATTTCAGTTTTCAAATATAATCTATAAGTTTGATTTTCTGATACTAAAATAATTCTTTTTAATGCAAATCAGTTATTTTTTATGTTATCACTTGCCGACGAATATCATTTTTATCTGACCATGGAAAAGGGCCTATCGGTAAATTCGGTAATGGCATATGAGCGCGATTTGCAAAAACTCGACCAATATTTGCGCGAAGCCAAAATTGAGTTTAAAGATGCTACGTTGGATGTATTGCGCGATTTTATCGTCGAAATTTCAGATATTGGTGTACATCCGCGTACACAAGCCCGGATTTTATCCGGCATAAAGGCTTTTTATCATTTTCTGGTGTACAAACGGAAAATTGAGCACAACCCGACTGAATTGCTCGAAAGTCCGAAAATTGGCTTGCATCTGCCCGAAGTTTTGGCCATCGAAGAAATTGATCAGTTAATTGCCTGTATTGACTTATCAAAACGTTTCGGGCACCGTAACAAAGCCATCATTGAAACCCTGTACGGCTCAGGAGTGCGGGTATCGGAATTAATTAATATCAAAATATCCAATATATTTGTATCCGAAGGTTATATGTTGGTGGAAGGAAAAGGAAGTAAGCAGCGTTTGGTTCCCCTGTCGCCGGTAGCATTGCATCAGATGAATTGCTGGATGAAGGACAGGGCTTTGCTCGACATTAAAAAAGGGAACGAAGATTTTTTGTTTTTAAACAACAGGGGGTCAAGGCTTACGAGAGCCATGATTTTTGAAATTGTAAAACAATTGACCTTGCTTGCGGGGATTAAAAAAACGGTGAGTCCACATACATTCAGGCATTCATTTGCAACGCATTTGCTCGAAAATGGCGCTAACCTGCGGGTTATTCAGCAGTTGTTGGGTCACGAATCCATTACCACTACCGAACTTTACACGCATATGGACATGAGTTTTTTGCGTAGCACGATATTAAACTTTCATCCACTGAATAAAAACAAAACACAAGAGTAATAAATTGCCCTTTAGATTTTCGCTTATGTATTTTTATCGATATTTCCGTACTGTAATAGTTGTTTTTGTGCTGATGAATTCGGTATTTATTTCGCTTCGGGCGCAGGAAACTCTGGCTGTGGGGCAGGTGGTGGATGCACAAAGCCTTTTGCCCATACCTAATGTGAATATTGTATTTAAGAATACAGAAACAGGTGTAAAATCTACAGACGATGGCTACTTTATGTTACGTACCATGGGCAACGAAACGACTTTGGTTTTTTCGTGTATTGGTTATCAAACCAAAGAATATAAACTTAAAAAGGGTCAGTCGGTTGGCATGCAGGTAGAGTTGCGTGAACAGGTTACCGACCTTACTGAAGTACTGGTATTGCCCGGCACAAATCCGGCTATGGAATTGATGAAACGTATAAGGGCCGCTAAGAAAGCCAACAATATCCGGGTATCCAAAGAGTATGCAGCTCAATTAAAGGAAGAGCAACTTGTGTTGCTCACAGGTGTGAGTCCCCGCTCGGTAAGTAAAAAAATATTTGCTCAGTTAATGCAGGGAGCTGTTCAGATAAAAGATTCGTCGCTTACTTTGCCCGTTTATATTTCCGATAAAACCTATCGTATTCGTCAAAATGAAAAATCCGATATCAGAATTAATACTATCAATGCCAATCCGCAATTTCAACAAATAGTGGAACAGTTCACCAGCGAACTATCGGCCGACTTAAATTTTTATCAGCATACTGTGTTTTTATTCGGGAAGGAATTTGT
>RRZU011641792.1_pt1 | contig 10813 bp, 10 predicted proteins | sample 2165561 | NCBI WGS metagenome assembly RRZU01 (sample SAMN10456909, study PRJNA506462) | wastewater metagenome | isolation source: wastewater sludge | place: USA: Moscow, Idaho | reverse complement strand
TGGGTGACAGGCTGGTGTTCAGCGACTTCATGGTGTCGGCCGACAGCACCGCCAGCGGGATGTCCATGTCGCCAGCGCGAGCAGCCGCCATGGCGCCCGGTCCGCCGCCGTTGGTGATGATCGCCAGACGCTTGCCCTGCAGTTTGAACTTCGAGGCCAGCGCCTTCGAAGCGTAGAACAACTGTCCGATGGTCTTGACGCGCACGACGCCGGAACGCCGGATGGCGGCGTCGAACACGATGTCGGACCCGGCAAGCATGCCCGAATGCACCTGCACGGCGGCTGATCCCCCGGCATGGCGGCCGGCCTTGAGCAGGATGATCGGCTTGATCCGCGCGGCGGAACGCAGCGCGCTCATGAAGCGCCGCGAATTCCGGATGCCTTCGATGTAGAGCAGGATGTAGTGCGTGCGGTTGTCGTAGACCAGATAGTCGAGGATTTCGCCGAAGTCGACGTCGGCCGTGCTGCCGAGCGAGATGACCGAGGAGAATCCGACCTTGTTGCTCGCGGCCCAATCGAGCACCGCCGAACAGATGGCGCCGGATTGCGACACCAGCGCGAGGTTGCCTTCGCTGGCGGTGACGCGCGCGAAGGTGGCATTGAGGCCAATCTCGGGGCGGATGACGCCAAGGCAGTTGGGGCCGAGCACGCGCACGCCGTAGCTGCGCGCGATCTCCAGCGTCTTGCGCTCCAGCGCGGCGCCGGCGTGGCCGGCTTCGGAGAAACCGGCCGAAATGATGATGATGTTCTTGATGCCGCTGCGCCCGCACTGCTCGACGATTTCCGGTACGGTCTTGGGCCGCGTGGCGATCACGGCCAGTTCGACGCGGGCGCCGATGTCCTCGATCGATTTGGAGGCGGCGAGCCCGTGAATCGATTCGTGTTTCGGGTTGATCGGGTACAGCCGGCCCTTAAACCCTGAATCGAGGATGTTGCGGAAGATAACGCTGCCAACCGAGTTTTCGCGTTCGGAGGCGCCGATGACGGCGACCGTTTTGGGCTCAAAAAGACTGGTGAGATAGTGGCGTTCGAGCATCGGAGTTCACCCTCGGTAAGTCAGTTTTTTGCGTCAATCGGCCTTGTCGTCGGCCCGGCGTTTTACCCGGCTATCGTACTCTCGATTTGTATATTGGACGTCAGCGTTCGATACATCGGGCATTTGTTGGCGATCTCGAGCATGCGCTGCCGTTGCTCGGGCGTCAGGTCGCCTTCGAGTGTGATGGTGCGCCCAATTCGATCCACGGGTTTCTGCTCGGGAATGCTGATTTTTTCGTGTCTGAGATCGACGTGGACGCGGGTGAGTACCAGGCCCTTGCGTTCGGCGTACATGCGCAGGGTCATCGATGTGCAGGCGCCGAGCGCTGCCATCAGGAAGTCGTAGGGGGCGAGGCCGGCATCGTCGCCGCCGGCGCTGACGGGTTCGTCGGCGATGAGTTCGTGTCGTCCGGCGCGAATCGTCTGCTGGTAACGGCCGGCGCCGTTTTCGCTGACGGTCAGGTGGGATGAATGCGCTTCGTTTTGCATGGTGGCCTATCCGGGATTGAACGATTGGCTGATATCGGCGGCAAGCTTCGCGATGCCAGGCGGCGTGAGATCGCCACACTGGAAGGTTGTCGGCGAGCTCAGGCCGGTAAAGTTGTGGTTCTGCGAGCGGTGGTAGAGCGGGTCGTAATGCAGTTCGAGCAGTTCTGAGACCAGTGGTCGCCATTCGGCGCGATCGACATAAGCCAGCCAGCGCTCGATCGTCTCTTTGCTTTGCAGCTTGCGCAGGGCATCGAGGCGCGAACGCAGCCATTCGGGGTCGCGCAGGAAGTAGTCGTAATCGCGGAGCAGGAAGTCGACCCGCGCGTCGAACGCAGCGTCGATGTCGATGCAGTCGCCTCTGCGCATGGTCTCGAGCACGGCATCGGGAACATGGATTTTGCCGATGCGGCGGCTTTCGGCCTCGACGTAGATCGGGCGAGCCGGGTCGAGCCGGCGCAGCGCCGACAGCAGTCGCGTTTCGAACATCTTTTGTGAGGGCTGATCGGTGCCGGGTAGAACGCCCAGGACCGAGCCCTTGTGGCACGCGATGTCCTCCAGATCGAGAATCTGTTCGCCCCTCGCGGCCAACTCCTGCAGTACCCGGCTTTTTCCGCTGCCGGTCGCGCCGCAGACAACCCTGAAGGACATCTTGCGCGGCAATTCGGCCAGGTTTTCGATGACCAACTGCCGATAGTCCTTGTAGCCGCCCTGCAACTGCTGTGCGTCCCAACCGACCCGGCGAAAGATCAAGGTCATCGATCCACTGCGCTGACCGCCGCGCCAGCAGACGATCAGCGGTGTCCAGTCCTTGGCGCGGTCGTGGAAGGTGTGCCGAAGGTGATGCGCGATGTTCTCGGCAACGTAGGCGGCGCCGATCTTCTTGGCCGCGAATGGCGAGTGCTGTTTGTACAGCGTGCCGACCTCGATGCGTTGTTCGTTGTCGAGCACCGGGCAGTTGATCGAGCTTGGAATGTGGTCTTCCGCGAATTCGGCTGGGGTGCGAACGTCGATGATTTCGTCGAACTGGCTGTAGTCTTCAATGCGCTCGATCTTTGCGATGCCGTGTCGTCCGGTGCTCATTTACTGCTCATTCGTGTGTTCATTTCAATAGCGGCTCAAGGCCGCGCCAGACGGTGTCGAGCAGGATCGGTTGTGCTTCGGCCGTGGGGTGAAGGTTGTCGGACTGGAAAAGCTCCGGGCGCGTGGCGACGCCATCGAGCAGGAAGTCGACGAGGGCGGCTTTCCGGTCTTTGGCGACGTCGGCAAATGCCTTTTGGAACTGAACCGCATACGGTCCATAGTTGGGCGGCAGGCGCTGCCCGACGATCAGGACGCGGGCGTTTTTCTTCTGCGCGGCATCGGCCATGGCTGTCAGGTTGTCACGCATCGTCTTGACCGGCAGGCCGCGCAGGCCGTCGTTGGCGCCGAGCGCAATGATGACGATGTTCGGCCGGTGCTTGTCCAGCGCCGAACCGAGCCGCGTCCTTCCGCCGCTCGTGGTTTCGCCCGAGATGCTGGCGTTGGTGACGCTATAATCAAGGCGTTTCTGTTCGAGGCGTTTTGCGAGCAAGCTCGGCCAGGCCGCTTCCTGAGCGATGCCATAGCCGGCTGACAGGGAATCGCCAAAAACGAGGATGCTGCGCGCCGCCCAGGCCGCGGGTGCAGTGAGGGTGATCGCCACCAGAATCGCCGCCTGAATGGATGTTCGAGTGAACGTACGAATCGATGCTCTTAGCGGGAAGCGCCACATGGTTCCGGATCAATCAAAGGTTATAGAAGTCAGCCGCTTGACCAAGCGCGTGGATAACGGCGGCGAGCCGTTGACCATTCTGCACGAGAATTCGTTTTCCGTCGCGGCCGGGGAAACCGTGGCCATTGTGGGCGCGTCGGGTTCCGGAAAGTCGACCTTGCTCGGCTTGCTGGCCGGCCTGGACTTGCCCACGAGCGGTTCGGTGAGGCTTGCCGGCGAGCCTCTGACCGATCTCGACGAGGATGCGCGTGCCATGCTGCGTGGCCGCTTGCTCGGGTTCGTCTTTCAGTCATTCCAGTTGCTGCCGTCGCTGAACGCGATTGAGAACGTCATGTTGCCGCTTGAACTCGCCGGGATGGCCAATGCCCGATCCGAGGCCGAGTTCTGGCTCAAGCGAGTCGGTCTGGCGCATCGGCTACGCCACTACCCCAAGCATCTTTCCGGCGGCGAACAGCAGCGCGTGGCTCTGGCGAGGGCGTTTGCGCCCAAGCCGCGCCTGGTCTTCGCGGATGAGCCGACGGGTAACCTCGATGCGGCCACCGGTCATCAGATCATTGAATTGATGTTTGCCATCAACGCCGAAAGTGGAACGACGATGATTCTGGTGACGCATGACGAAGAGATCGCCGCGCGTTGCGGACGTCGTTTGCGCATGCATGCCGGAGAAATTGCCGAAGTCCTTGCTGGCTGATTGGCACGATGAAAAATCTTGCCAAACTATTACCTTTGGCATAGGTTTAGTCTGAATGCATCATCCGGTGTTGGCCGATCAGGTAGCGAACCTTAGGAGAGGTGGGCGATGACCGCATTACCCGATTGTCCGGGATTGACCCTTGTTCAGGAGGGCGAGTGTCTTCTGGCACGACTCACCCCGGTTGCCGAACGCGCGCCGCTTGATGCGGACGGCTTGAAGGCGCTGATCGAACAGTCCGGTTACGGACGCTGGATTGTTTCCGTAGCGGGAACGGCGCAGCTGCTCGAATGCTGCGCAGATCCGGCTGCCGAACTGAGTATCGAACTGGCGAAATCGTCGGAGGCCAGCTTTTCAATCGAGGTCGCCACCGACGCCATGCAGGCGTGGGTGAATGTCGTTCCCGCGTGCGGCGGCAAACCACTTCAGGCGGACGACGTGTTCATGGCCTTGGGCGAGGCTGGGGTGACCTACGGAATCGATCCGGAGGCGGTCAACGCGGCGTGTGCGGCGGCGGTCCCCGAACGGGTGCTGGTGGCTTCCGGAACGCCCGCCGTCGATGGCGAAGATGCGAGATTTGACGTGCTGGTGGCCGAGGCGCGCGATCGTGCGCCACACGTCAACGAGAACGGATTGATTGATTTTCGCGACCTGGGCGCGATTCCGTCGGTGTCGGCCGATGAAGCGCTGATGCGGCGCATCCCGCCGACGACCGGTACCGCAGGGCGGAACGTCCGCGGCGATGTTCTTGAACCGGCGCCAGGCAAGAACGAAGGGTTTTCCGAAAAGCTGATCGGCGCCTACGTGGCGCGCGACGACACGAATCTGCTGCGCGCCGTGTTCAGCGGTCAGCCGGTTCGTTGCGGCAACGCGGTGAATGTCGAGCAGGTGCTGCGTATTCGCAACGTCAATATGGCGTCGGGAAACATCTCCTTTGACGGAACCGTCAATGTCGAAGGCGAAGTCCTGCCTGGAATGAAGATCCACGCCACGGGCGATATCATCATTGGCGGCGTCGTCGATGGTGCCGAGCTTGAGGCTGGCGGCGACATTCGGATTAGCGGCGGCGTCATCGCCAAGGCCCACGTTCGCGCCGGCGGTTCGGTTTCGGTGCGCTTTGTCGAGAATGCGCTGGTCACCGCCGGAACGACCATCGCCATCGAGGATACGGCCTTGCAGAGCGAACTGCAGGCCAACAACCAGATCCTCGTGGGCCTTAAGTCGCCGCAACGCGGTCGGCTGGCCGGCGGGTCGGCGCGCGCGATGCTGCTGATCCGGACGCCGATCCTCGGCTCGGCGACGGGCGGCGTGACCAAACTGCTGCTGGGCGTCAATCCGGTGCTTGAAGCCGAGTATCAGGCTTTGGTGCACAAGATCGATAAGCAGCGCGAGGATGAGCAGAATCTCGAAAAGCTGGTCAAGCATCTGGCGCGTCAGGGCGACAAGGCGGCATTGCACGAGCGCGCCAAGGCGTCGTGGGAGCAGGCGGTGAAGGCCTGGGGCAGGTTGCTGCCGCAACGCGACGAACTCGAACGGCAACTGGCGTTGATCGCGGGGGCACGGATCGAGGTCGGATCGGCGGTGGCGGGCGCGGTCGATGTGACACTGGGCAAGAAGCTGCTGCGCATGCGCAAGTCGTACGAGGCCGGGGTGTTCTCGGCCGAAGGCGAGCGCTTCGTCTACACCGATTCGCAGGGAAATGCGACACCGGCTGTCTGAGTGTCCGGGTCAACGCATTGGCACCCTGTCGCGTTCTGTGGTCGAGATCGTTCGATCCGTCTTCGTACAGGAGTGTTGATTTGAATACTGCAAGACTGAATAAATGGACTGCCACGCTGTGCTTGCTGGTGGCGACCACCTTGTTCAACGTGCCGGATGCAATGGCCGATCATCATCGGCGTGGCGGCGTGCGTTATGGCGTGGGCGTCATTGTCGCACCGCGCTGGGATCCCTGGTTCTGGGGGCCGCCGTATCCCTATCAGCCGTATCCGCCGGTAATCATCGAGCGATCTCCACCGGTCTATATCGAGCAGCCGCAAGCGATTCCCGAGCCGGCGCCGCAGCCGGCGTACTGGTATTACTGTCCGGAATCAAACAATTACTACCCGTATGTGCAGCGATGCCCGTCAGGCTGGCAGAGAGTCGAGCCGCAACCGGGTGATTTGCGCTGAAGCGCGGCGCGGCAAAACGAACAAGGCAGAGAGAATTCCATGCAGAAGATCATTTCGAGAAGAAGCACGCTGGCCGCGTCGGCGCTGGCGTTGTTGGGTGCCTGCGCCTCCATCCCCTCGGCGCCAAGCATTCTGGCGCTGCCCGGTTCGAACCGGACTTTCGAATCGTTCCGGGCCGACGATCAGGATTGTCGGCTCTACGCTTCGCGGCAGATTACCGTACCGGTGGCAGATCCCGGCGTTCAGTCGGCGGTGACAGGCACCGCGATCGGTGCGGTTGCCGGTGCCGCGATCGGCGGTCAGCAGGGCGCGGCGGTCGGGGCCGGGTCCGGTTTGCTGGTGGGGAGCGCGGTCGGTGCAGAATCCAATCAGACTTACTCCTACGGGACGCAGCGACAGTACGACCACGCCTACATTCAGTGCATGTACGGGCGTGGGCACAAGGTTCCGGTGTCGGCGGAATTCGCGCGCAATCTCTCGCAGTCGCCCGCTGCCACATCGCAGAGCAAGAACTATCCGCCTCCGCCGTCGACCGTGCCGCCGCCCGATTACGTGCCGGCACGCTGATATCCGGCGTATTTGCAGTCAGCTCCGGATCGCTCTGGCCACCGCGACGCCGCTGCGGATCGCGCCTTCAAGGGTCGCGGGGTAATCGGCGCACACGTAGTCGCCCGCCAGCCAGAGTCCGGGAATCGCCGTTTTGGCCGCTGGGCGCGGAAGGTTAGGAACGCATGAGAACGTCGCGCGACGTTCCCGAATCACACGGTGCCAGGCCGGTTGAGTCAACGATCGGCCTAGCGCCTGTTCGAGTTCTCCGTGCAGGATGCGCATCAGCGTCTCTGCGTCCTCTTCATCCCACGCGCCGCGTGCGCTGAGTACGAAGGCCAGGAGGGTGCGGTTGTCGTCACTGTTGCGCGCGAATACCCATTGGCCGAGCCGATCGCTCTTGCCGTCGTCCAGTCCCAGCATCGGGCAGGGTAGCCGCACATCGGATGGATAGGCCGCGTAAGCCGTGCCGATCGGTTCGTAGCTGTAGCCCTCGATCACTTCGGCAACGGCCATCGTTTCTTCCTGTTTTTCGAGGAAGCGCACCGCGTGCTGCGGGGCGACGGCTAGGATGACGTGATCGAATCGTTCGCCGAGAATCTCGAGGTCTGGACGCAGTTCCTGGACGCGAGTCGCGAGACGGACGCAGCCGCCAGACTTCTCGATGAACTCAGCGGCTGCATTCGGGAACACGCTGCTCAGGTCGCTTGACGGAAGTAGAAGATCGGTATCGGCCTGCTTGCCGCCAAGGCTGTCGCGCAACACGTTGGTGAAGATCTGCGCCGAGGCATTTTCAGGCACCGTATTCAGCGCCGCGAGGCAGAGCGGTTCCCACATGAAGCGCCGAAGCTTCCCGGATTGCAGGTGACGATTGAGAAGCTCAGCGACCGAGTAATCACCGTCGAGGCGATAGTCGGAACCTTGCAACGAGCGCATGAAGCGCACCGCCGAGAATTTCTCCCACAGGGTGATGCCCCTCGCGCCGAGAAGCCCGAAAGCGAGATTGAACGGCGCGGGTATTCGCGGCAACTTCATCCGGAAGCCTCCGGCCGGATAGCTCAGTTCAAGCGGGAGACGCCGCAGCAGCTTTTCCGGATCAAGCCCGACACTCCGCATAAGACGCAGCGTTTCGCGATAGGCGCCGATCAGGATGTGCTGGCCGTTGTCCAGGCGCAGGCCATCGATATCGACGCCGCGCGCGCGTCCGCCAAGTTGTCGGGCGGCTTCGAATACGGTGACATCGGCACCTTTGGCGACCAGCTCGACCGCCGCCGCCAGCCCGGACCAGCCGCCGCCGATAACGGCGACCTTGGTCTTGCCTTTCAACCCTTGATCCAGGTCCGCCAGGCGATCCACAGCTTGCGGATCGGCGTTAGCGACGTGCGCTGGTTGAGGACCAGGCAACCGTCGTTCTTGATCTCGTCGAGCAAGGTGCGATAGATGGCGGCCATCACCAGCCCCGGACGCTGCGTCTTGCGATCGATTGCCGGAAGCGCGTTCATCGCCTGCGAGTAGTACTGTTCGGCACGCTCGATCTGGAATTCCATCAGTTTCCGGAAGTTGTCCGAGTGGCGAGCGCTCAGGATGTCGGCGACCGACACATCGAAACGCTTGAGTTCGTCCATCGGCAGATAAACGCGTCCGCGCCGCGCATCTTCGCCGACGTCACGGATGATGTTGGTGAGCTGAAACGCCATGCCCAGATCGTGCGCGTACTTGAGCGTCTTGCGGTCCTGGTAGCCGAAGATTTCCGCCGCAAGCAGGCCGACGACGCTGGCAACGCGGTAGCAATAGAGCGACAGCGCCTTGAAGTCGAGATAGCGCGATTGCTGCAGGTCCATCTCCATGCCGTCGATGATCTCGAGCAGTTGCTCCTGCGGAATGGCGAATTCCGACAACAGCGGCAACAGCGCTTGCATGACCGGATGATCGGGCTTGCCGTCGTAGAGTTTGGCGACTTCCAGGCGCCACCAGGCGAGTTTTGTCGCGGCGATCTGCAAATCCTGGCACTCGTCGACGACATCGTCGACTTCGCGGCAGAACGCATAGAGCGCGGTAATTGCCCGTCGCCGATTTGGAGGCAGGAACATGAAGCTGTAGTAGAAGCTCGAACCGCTCGATGCGGCTTTCTGCTGGCAGTATTCTTCAGGAGTCATTTTGTGCGCCATAGACTGAATGCCGCGATTTTTACACAGTTCTTACATGAACAACGACCGGGCGCCCATGATCAGCCAGTCGGTCGCGCGCAGCTGAGGGCGATGCCGGAAGACGTCGCCATTGACGCGGCGAATTTGCTCAAGAACGCGCAGACCGCCCTGAACCGTCAGGCGGATTTCCCAAGCCATGCGCCCCGGTAACTGCTTCACAAGCGGCGCGCCTTCATGCATCAGGCGACAGGTGCGTTCGATCTGGAAATCGAGCAAGGCGGTCCAGCGCGCGTCGCAACGGCCTTCGGTGATTTGGCTTTCGTCGATTCCAAAGCGTTCCAGATCAGCCCGCGGCAAATAGACGCGGCCCTTTGTCCAGTCGATTGCGATGTCCTGCCAGAAATTGATCAGCTGCAACGCCGAGCAGATGCAGTCGGAGCGATAGAGGTTGTCTTCGCTGGCGCGGTCGACCAGATGCACGAGAAGGCGCCCGACTGGATTGGCCGAGCGCCTGCAGTAATCGAGCAGCTGCGGATAGTCGTCATAACGTTTCTTGACGACATCCTGCGCAAAAGCATCGAGAAGATCGCGGAGCAAGCCAAGCGGCAGCTTCCATTCGCCAAAGACCTTGGCGAGCGCGCTGAATCGCGGTGCCAAGGGCGGCTCGCCGCACTCGTTTCGATCGAGTTCCGCCATGTACGCGGTCAGTCCGCCCAGTCGTTCCGCGTCGGACGCAGTGCCCTCGTCGGCAATATCGTCCGCAGCTCGGGCAAATCGGTAGATGACTTCCACCGGGCGCCGCAGTTTTGCGGGCAATAGTATCGATGCGACAGGGAAATTTTCGTAGTGATCGACAGGCATCGGGCTTATCAGGCTATGCAGCGCTCCGGGCGTGCCGAGAAGCGTGCAGACATGGGGATGCATCGAAAGAGATCGTGCGGCTGACAGTATAGGTCGATCTCGGGTAAAATGACCGATTAAGCGCGAGAGTGGCGGAATTGGTAGACGCACTGGATTTAGGTTCCAGCGCCGCAAGGCGTGGGGGTTCGACTCCCTTCTCTCGCACCAGATTACGGATCAACTGAGCGGCGCTGAGCTGTACCCGGGGAAAACTCAGCCCGAATTTAAAAAGACTTCAAGGAATCTCAATGGACACGAACGCAACCACCACCGCCGAAACCGAAGCCGCGCAGCTGACCAACGCCCTTGAGCGTCGCCTGGATCTGTTGGTGGCGATCGAAGCACTTGAAAAAGACATCGATCAGCGCCTCAAGCGTATCGGCAAGAATGTGAAGATGCCGGGTTTCCGTCCGGGCAAGGTTCCGGCGAACATCGTCAAGCAGCAATACGGCGAGCAGGCGCACTACGATGCCCTGAACGAAGCGCTTGAGCACGCATTTGGCGAAGCCGCCAAGACGCAAGAGTTGCGCGTCGCTGGTAATCCGAAGATCGAGCCGAAGACGACGGAAAGCAAAACCCATCTCGAGTTCTCTGCTGTTTTCGAGGTTTATCCGGAAGTCAAGCTGGGCGATCTGTCCGGCGTTGAAATCGAGCGTGCCGTTCTGGAAGTGGGCGCTGCCGAGATCGACAGCACCATGACGGTTCTGCGCAAGCAGCGCGTACGTTACGAGCCGGTTGATCGTGCGGCGGCAAAGGAAGATCGTGTGACAATCGATTTTCTTGGCAAGAAGGATGGCGAGCCGTTCGCCGGTGGGCAGGCCAATGACTATCCCTTCGTTCTCGGCGCGGGCTCCATGCTGGCCGACTTCGAAAACGCCATCTATGGCTTGAAGGCAGGCGAAAGCAAAACGTTTGAAATGACGTTCCCGGCCGATTACCTCTCGAAGGAGATTGCCGGTCAAACCGTTTCGTTCGAGATCACGGTGAAGGAAGTGCGTGAGCCGATCCTGCCGGAAATCGATGCGGATTTCGCCAAGGAACTCGGCGTCGAGGACGGTGATGTCGAGAAGATGCGCGCCGAAAT
>RRZU012019203.1_pt1 | contig 10814 bp, 22 predicted proteins | sample 2165561 | NCBI WGS metagenome assembly RRZU01 (sample SAMN10456909, study PRJNA506462) | wastewater metagenome | isolation source: wastewater sludge | place: USA: Moscow, Idaho | reverse complement strand
CTGGATTGATGCTTCGATATGTCGAAGCGATGAGGCGGGGACCTGTACGGCCAGTGAGATTTGGGAGGGGGTTTCGCCGTCAGCCAGACCGACAAGGCCGCGCAGTTCGGGTGGGGTGAGTTGCTGGCCTGATAGCCCGATGACGTCTTCGCCTGTGATTTCCATTGTCATTCTATCCGTCCTTGATAGAGCGTTAGTTGCTGTCGGCAAGTTGAGAGATAACGAGGGCGGCGCGGTTCAAATCTTCTTTGAGCCGTGCGGAAAGGTCGGCGATGTCCTCTAGGTCTTTGTCGGTTGCTTCGCCGCATTCGAGGGCGCGAACGGCCAGCGCCTCCAGACCGGAGGCCATCGCCGCCGATTGCCGCAAATTGGTATAAATGGCCACCTTCTTGGTGATGGGTAGTGGGATGACCTCCCCTTCAGGTGCCCCGCCCAATACTGCTAGATCCCGCATGATTAACCCTTTTCGTGTTGGTGGTGTGCTTATTTGTGGAATCTTACACTTTTAGTGTAAAACCAACAAATGGAAAAACACGGCATTGGCCGCGCTTGTCTTATCTGTCGTGGGTGATTCTGGCTATTCGCCCGACTATCTTCAGGCTCGCCAGTTGCTCGGCGTTCAGTTTCTGGTTTGGGTAGTGCGCCGAGTCTTCGGCGGCAACGGTAAACGAGCCGTCCAGTTCTGGCCTTATCCACCTGATCCAAATCTGACCGTTCACCAAAATGGCGAAAAGATCGGCAGTGCTGACGGTTGTCCGGCTGCGGTCGATCAGCACTTCCGCGCCGTCCTGGATAAGGGGGTCCATGCTATCGCCCTGGGCGATGATGGCTGTCAGCTTGTTTTCATTCAGGCCCCTTGCCTTGGCGTGATCAATATGGAGGGCTGACCGATTGGCCACATTGTCGATGTTCAATGTTTCCCCGCCCACTGAAATGGGGCTCTGGTCTAGGGTCACGTAATCCATTGCGCTGGCGTTGTTGCCTTCGTGGTCTGTGAACCCGGCCAGCCATGCGGGGGTGGTCCCGAATAGTTCGGCGAGGGCTATCATCTGCTCATATTTCGGCGAGCGTAAGGCTTGCTCCCAATTGGAATAGCGGGAGCCAGTAACGCCTAGGCGCTTTCCTGTTTCTTCGAGAGTCCAGCCTTTGACGCCGCGGCAGTGTCTTAGCCGGTTCGCTTGCACATTTTTAATGTCCGACATCATGTTTCCCATGTTAACGAGGCGGGTTAGCGGCGGCCTCGTAGGAGGCTGTTAGCTGCATCCGTTTGTTATTCTGATCAACTATACACTTAGCGTGTTAAATCAGCAAAACAAAGCCTTGTAAAACCCCTGTTTTGTCGCCTAGAATTACACATAACGTGTAATTTTTTTATTAGTGTGTTAACAAGGGCTTCAATACGTGGATTTGAACACCTGGATTGACAGTGTGGGCGGGATCGAGAAGGCGGCCGAGCTTCTGAAGGAAAAGCCGAGAACGGTTTATTCCTGGTATCGGAAGGAGAAGGCCCCTCGGCTTTCGTCGTCGCTGAATATCGTGTCCAAGTCCCGCGGCGAGGTTGATTACAACGGCATTTATGGCCCCCTGGCGTCTGCCCGGGTGGCGGGTGAGGTGTAGGGGGAAAGATGTTGATTATCGGGCTGGTCGGCGGCTGTGAGCGCCGTCGTGAAGAGGTGGCGCAAGCGGTTGTCGGGGTTGGTCGGGCTCGGCTTGTGGCGTATGCCATGCGGGTCCCCAAAAGTGGCCGCCTACGGGCTGATTTGCTGCGTGATGTGGTCTTGAAGTTTGACCACGGCAAGGAGCGGGATCGCGGTCTTGTGCTGACTGATGTCGGGACATGGGGAGAGGCGGACTATATCCGCGCTCTTGGTGGTCAGCTTTGGCACGTTGAGGGGGTCCCATCCAGTGAGATTGCCATTCAGCGCGATGATCTGATGGTAACGCCACGCGCTGGCGGGGTCCGCCACTATCTGGACCCGGTGGAGGCGCTATCCGAAACGATGATCCGTTATAACCCCAAGGCTGCGTAAAGGGGGTGTGCATGGATTTCACAAGGGGTGCTGCGATTTTCTGTCAGAAAGCCCGCTTCCTGCGCTTTCTGGCGGGGAAGTGCGGGAGAGAGGTGCCAGACGCCGCCGCGGCTGCTGAGGTTGTTCGCCGGTTGTGTGGTGTGCAAAGCCGCCGGGAGCTGAACACGAACAAAGAGGCCGCGAGGAAGTGGGCCGGTTTGGTGCATGAGTTTAACCAATGGGCGGCCGGAGCGTGATGGTTGCAGAAAGGAAGTGTATGGGACGCCGCCGCCGAAATGACCTCGACGACCTGTTGGAAGCCTGGGCGCGTTGGTGTCATTCCGGGGGCGTTGTTCCGGGCTCGGGGGCCTCAATGCTGGCCAAGATGATCGACGGTAAGGGGTTGATCACGTTCGGCAGTGGCGGTGGCTCTGCGCCTATGGACACCATAGAAGCCCGTATCGAGGCGGCTGTGATGAAAATGGCCTCTGAGAATCAGGACCGGGCTGACGTGTTGCGGCTGGAATGCCGCGCCGGTTGGTTTCGGGTTTCACAGCGCCGCGGGTTGGTGAATTTCGACCCGTCCGGCCTGCTACAGATCGACATGGCTCACGCCCTCGGGATGAGCCTGCGGACATACAAGCGCCGTCTTGCCGAGGCGCGGGAAGAGATCATTCAAGAGCTTGAGAGGTGTTCATCATGAAAGATATTACCGGTCATTCGCTTATCGCTGCCGAGCGTCAGCGTCAAATCACAGTTGAAGGGTGGTCAGAAAGTCATGATGACTTTCACGGTGCGGTCGTTTTGGAGCGAGCTGCCGAATGCTATATGTACGCAACTTGCAGCGCCGGGGCCCCACCGTCTAGATGGCCTTTTTCTCCTGAGTGGTGGAAGCCAAAAGATCGTCAGCGCAACCTAGAACGCGCTGGCGCGCTCTATCAGGCGGCCGCTGATGTTGCTGGTCGGGCGGGTGATCATCAACGTCGTGAGCAGTTGCTAGGCGGTGTCACGAGTTGTGCTTGGTTGCTCGATGGTCTGATCTCGGCGGCTACCGTGAGTACCAATCGCCTAGAGTATTGCTATTCCTGGAACGGTGAGGATTTCAAAAGCGGTACGTTTGATAGTGTCAAAGCTGCTTTGGATGATGCCGTTACTGATAACGATAGCGAGCATAGCCATGTTTACATTGGTCAAGTGGAGCGCCCCAGCAATAGCCTGTTTTTCCCTGATGCTGGCGATGTCATTGAGCACATGGACAATCAGGCTTGCGACTATGGCGGTGAGTATGCGGAGGATTACCCGGATGTATCCGACGAGGCTAAAGCGGAGTTGAATGAACTGCTTTCCTCTTTGCTTGATTCTTGGTGCCGCAAGCATGGGATTTCCCCGAGTTTCTACCAAGTTAGCAACGTAAAAGAATACCCCCTTCCGGCCATGACCAAGTAAGAGGTAAAGCCCATGTGTAACTGTGAGGTAATGGCTCGTGACCTTAGCGAGACAATGGGTGGCCGCTTCCCGCCAAGCCTTCACGCTCCACAATGCGAAGATTTCAAGCTGCTGGAGTTCACAAAAATCAATATTGATAACGCCAGCTTTATCGTCCCACCAGACGAGAGAGATTGTGTGTGCGAGAACATCGACGGGCCGTATCAGGTGGAAACGGTGATGTTAACGCAAGATCAGTTCGACAGGCTGCCGGAATGGGAGGGGTGAGCTGATGAGGGTGGTTGAGCATGGCCCGCTGTCGGCAATTGTGGCAGGGAGACGAATGCCAAGATGGTTTATTGATGAGCGTGGCCATCGTTACGAATTTAAACGTATAGCGGAAGAGAATCACAGCGGTGGTTTTGACCTGAAACAGCTTACTGGAAACCAGTGCATTCTGGCCCCGGGTGTTATCTATGAGCGGAAACCCGCGGATGATTTTTCCTGTACTAGCTGCGGTGACGATGAGGCGGGCCTAGTTAATGACAAAACATGGGGTTGGGTCTGCGATGACTGCAAGCAAAAGTTGGACAAAATAGATAGAGAGACTGATTGGGAAAGCTGGGATGAAGAGCGTCGTCGCAAACTAGCAGAAGCCAATGAGTATTAAGAGGAACCACGATGGAAAACAGAATTGGTCAATTTGAAGTGCATGCAGTGATGTTCCGCCCATCTCATTACGAGCAGATGGCTGCCATCCAGAAGGGCATGATAGTGCTGCATATTGAGAGCAACTTTTGCAGCAGCAAGGCGAAAATATTCGCTGTTCATCCTGCATTCGATGATGTTGGCGAAGGGTGCATAACCCCATCTTACGAGGTGATCATGGAGAAAGATGAGGATGGCGGCATTGCTCCCGTCACATTCAAAAAGCTCGTAGAGAATAAGGGGTAACATGTTGAGAGTTCGTGAAGTGACAACCCACCATGTCGGTGATGAAACCAACGTTCGGATTTTCCAATCCTCCGCCAGTGCCTGCGGGTTCGGTGGTCCGCATCACTATTCTGTTGTGACTGCTAAGCCGGGGTCTGATGCGCTGGAGGTTGATCAGGCGCTCGGGGTGATTAGGTTTCAGCATGGCCACCCGGCCAGCGTTGGGCGAAACGGCGTAACCATCGAGGCGCTGATCGCCATCTGCCATGACCGGCTGAAGATGTTTCAATCTGGGCCCTATGAAAACGCCTATAACGAAACGGCCATCATGCACCTGGAACGCGCCATCGAGGCCCTGAAGGACAGAACCCGCGAGCGTGAAAGCCTGATCCCCGGCGACCGTATCAAGCTGGACGATTTAACGAAATAACGATTTAACGCAAAGCCCGGGGCGGGCTATCACAGGAGTGGAGGCTATGACCGCCACAATCATCACCGCCTTGTCAGATGCCGTCATTCGGCGGCATAGCCAAGACCCCAGCGTCAGGCAGATCAAAGACCCTCGTTTCTCGTTGTTGTTCCGGTTCCACAAGGACCGGGATCGGGGCTCTTTTCACCTGCGGCACTATCAAGGCGGCCGGGAACGCTGGAAAAAGGTCGGGGCATTTCCAGACATGACCACCAAGGTCCTGTTTGCACGGCTGCCGGAAATCAAGGGGCAACTGGCTGTTGATCCCGCGTCGGACAATCTGGCGGTGTCCACCTGGGCAACGGTGGGCGATTTGCTGTGTTGGTATCGGGACCGGTCCGGTGATAACGCCAACGTGTCATCCAGTCGGCGGAGTTCGGTCAAGAGCGCCATCAATCGGCAGCTTTTGCCGGTGCTGTCTGATGTTCCCCTGGGGGCGTTTAGCAGTGAGAAAGAAGGGCGAACCCTGCTTGATGAAAAGCTGATTTGGCCCATGCAATCGACCTATTCCCTGTCGTTCGTGAAGTCCGTGTTCGGGGTGCTGAAGGCGGCATTCAAGCAGGCGTACCGGCTAAAGCGTATCGAGTCGAACCCGTTGGCCCCCTGGGTGTTCAGCGACTTCATTCAGGCCCGCATCAAGCCCAAGGACCCGTCGTTGCGTGTCGAGCGCCTGACGGACTTCATGGGGCGCTTGCCAGCTTGCCAAGGTCCTGAGCGGCTGATCCCGCTCTTGATGTTGCTGCATGGGACGCGGGTCGGCGAAACACGGCATCACCGTTGGGACTGGATCGATTGGCGCGGCAGCACGTTAACGATCCCGGGCCGGTTCACCAAGAACAAGCGAGAGCACCAGATCCCGCTGTCGTCGGTTGCGGTGCAGGCATTGAAGGAATATCAAGCCAGCCAATCCCGCCGCGGGGTCTCTAGTGTCTGGCTGTTCCCTGGAGCAAAGCCCGGGAGGCCAATCGGTAAAACGAAAGCCAATGAGCTGTTTCAGGTGATCAGTGAAAAGGCGTGGACCTCTCACGATTTGCGGAAATTGGCGCGGACAGTGTGGGCAGATCTTGGCGTGGATTACATCGTCGGCGAGCTGTTGCTGAATCACACGCTCAAGGACTTGGATGCCACTTACATCCACACGGCGATGGCTGTCCAGAAGCGGGAGGCGCTGGCCCGTTATCACGATTGGCTGATCCTTCAGGGGCTCACCATCGAGACCGAGACAGAAGCGAGATCGAGAAAAAACACGCCAGCAGACCAGACCAGCGAGGCCGCGGCATGAGAGCAAATTACAGGACCCACGCTAAAGGAGGAATCAAGCAAGTGAAAAGTGCATTTGAGCCGGTCGCCGTCGGCGGCTGTTTCGGTCGGTGTGGCGCACGGCGCGGCGGCGGGTGTGTGGCGGTGCTAGTGCGGCAAGTGGCTGATAATAAAGGGTTTGTGTGTGTCGGTGACGCGGCGACCGAGACGCGGCGGCGCGGGAAGCCGGGGGACCCTGGGGCCCGAAACGCACTCCACGGGCGGCAGGCTCGCGGGGTTCGGCAGTTTTTCGGGATCCCTATGCGTCGTCAGCGGTCTAGGCAGGTGGCTGACGAATCCCGCTTCCGGTGTGGGGTGCAGGCTGCCGATCCGGTGATCTTTTGATGGGGGAAATGGCGATGCGGTATCTCAATATCAGCCAGATGGCTGACATGTTTGACCTGAGCCGGGACACGGTGCGCAAGCGGCTGCGCTCGGCAGGGATCCAGCCAGTCAGGCAGGAGCGAAACGCGCCCCTGTACGACATGGCCAAGGCGGGGCCCGCGCTCTTTCGTGAGTCGCTGGCCGGGATTGTGATGGGTAATGCGGGGGTAAGGTGATGATGATGGAAACCGTTCGGGATGCGTGGCGCAAAGGCGACCGCCGCGGGATGTGGTTGGAGTTGGGCAAGGTGGCGGCGCTTGGTGCCCTGGGGGTGCTGCGTTCGCTGGGGCGAGTGTGGGCCCTGTTCGCGCTGTCGGTGCTGGTTGGGGTCGGCTTTTACTGCGGGGTATCGCTGGCGGCGGCCAAGTTGCCGTCCCCGGTGAAGGTGGTGTACCTGCTGGCCGCCCCGGATGCAGCCGAGGGGGAGACACAGGAGGGCGAGCAGTGAGCGGGGGAAAGCGGTCGCCGGTCCCCGCTGGGGAGCGTAAGCGGCGCTCCCGGGAGAGAATGCGCCAGCTCGGAATAAAGGTGATCGAGGTTCGGTTGTCCCCGCCCGTCCAGCGCCAACTGGATGAGGCCCGGCATGTGCGGGGCGGGATACGGGGGCCCTATAGCGTGGATGAGTATATCGACACCTTGATCCGGGAAGACCGCGCCCGCCTGGAGCGGCAGATCGCCAAGTTGGGGTCGTGCCGGAAGTGTGGGTCGGCGTTGCCGGAAGGGTGTGGAGGGCTGTTTAAAGGGGATGGCGATTGCTTCCATACCCGCCGAGCCCTTGACCTGCGGCTAAATGTGACCGGTCACACCGAATAAAAAACGGTTTTTCAGTAAATTGGTTTTACACCTATCGTGCTTGTTTACACAAAATGTGTTGATCTTCGTTGGCACTTTGCGATAGGCTTCGCCATAACGTGGTGTTGGTGTGCTTGTAGCGCCACGCTTTCAACCTAAACCCGGCTCTTGCCGGGTTTTTTTGTATCTGAAAAAGGGCGGTCGATTGATGTGGCAATGGGACACCGGGCGCGTCATCGCTTACGTCGGGGGGACCGGTGTGGGCCTTAGCAGTCTGAGCGAAAAAGTACAAGCGGCCACCAGTGATGTGGCCGGAACGGTCAGCCTTCTTCAGTACCCGGTGCAGTTGCCGCACATCCAGATCACGGTGGCCGACATCACAACGGTGGGCGGTTTCCTTGTCGTGTTGGCGCGGTTCGGCTGGGACATCTGGAAGGACATCCGAGGCAAGCGAAAAGGCGATTTAGGGGGCCAGCGTGAATAAAAAACATCTTCTCGAATTGGTAGTACGTCCGACCCTGAAGGGGCTCGGGTTGCACAGTACCGCGGCGGAACAATTGGTGATGGGCACCATCACCCAAGAATCCCACGCGGAATATTTGAAGCAGTTGGGGCAGGGCCCGGCGCTGGGCATCGCCCAGATGGAACCAGCCACCCACCGCGACATCTGGTTGAACTACATCGCCTATCGTAAGGACCTCAAGGTCCTGCTGGTTGGCATCATGTCCGGCGAGGCTCGCCAGACGCTGGCGGCCAAGGGCTGCCCTCCTGACTGCGAGTTGATCGGCAATCTGCCGTATGCCGTGGCCATGTGCCGGGTGCATTACCTGCGGGTGAAAGAGTCGTTACCCGCGGCGGGGGATGTGGATGGGTTGGCGCGGTACTGGAAGCGCCACTACAACACGGCCCAAGGGGCGGGCACGGAAGCGGAGTTCGTCCGCAACTACCCCGCCGATCTGTTTCGGTAGTAAGAGCGTTTGGGAGGCTTCGGCCTCCCTCTTTTTTTGCAGAGGTCACGGAATGCAGCTTGCGCAAATGGACGCGGTGGCGTGGCTGAAAAGCCTGCCGGATAACAGTATCGATCTGATGATTACGGATCCGCCTTACGAGCCGCTGGAGAAACACCGCGCCCGCGGCACCACGACCCGGCTCAAGGAGAGCAAGGGATCCAGTAACAGGTGGTTCAGCATTTTCCCGAACGACCGCTTCCCCGAGTTTTTCGAGGAGGTGTTCAGGGTACTCAAAAAGAACCGCCATTTTTACCTGATGTGCGATCAGGAAGCGATGTTTCACGTTAAGCCGCTGGCCGAGGCCGCCGGGTTCACGTTCTGGAAACCGGTGGTGTGGGACAAGTGCGCCATCGGCATGGGCTACCACTACCGGGCAAAGTGCGAGTTCATCCTGTTTTTCGAGAAGGGCAAGCGCAAGCTGAACCACCTCGGGATCCCGGATGTGCTGAAGGTGAAAGAGGTGGAGAGTGTTGACCCGTCCGACATGCCAGACCTGATCCCGGTCAAGCGTATCCGTGGCGGCTATCCGACCGAAAAGCCGGTCGAACTCTTCGACATTCTGATCCAGCAAAGCAGCCAGCCCGGCGAGGTGGTGGCCGATGCGTTCTTCGGGTCCGGTGCCGTGTTGGTATCGGCTGCCCGTCAGTCGCGTCAGGTGCTGGGAAATGACGTGTCGCCTGACGCTCACGCTTACCTCAACGGGAGACAATGCGAATGGCAATGCGAAAACTTGTGATGTGCTGGGCGATGGTGTGCGGGGTGCTGGCGCTGTCGGTGCCTGCCCATGCGACGGATGCGGCAGCGATGCCGCCGCCTGATTTCGATCTGTTTGGCCTGCTGGCGGTGTTCGTCGGCGGCGAGGCGGCCGCCAAATGGGTGGCCATTATCGGCCTGGTGGCGTGGGTGCTGACCCAAGTCATGGCATGGGTGCCGCCGCAGTGGGTGGCGCGGTTGCCCGCCTGGGCGATCCGCTTGCTCCAGGTGCTGGCGGGGAACTACCGGAGATCCGCGAATGGGATGGCTAACGACCCTGAGCAGCTTCGCCGAACTCTTTAAGCGCCTGTTGGCGCGGTGGGATCGATATGACCAAGAGCGCAAGCAATTGCGGCGTGAAGAGCGCCGGGCCGCGGTGGCAGATGACCCGGCCCGCGCTTTTGCTGATCTGTTCGGTCAGCCTGACAGCATGTCAGAGCACCGCGCCGCCGACTCTTCGCCCGCTGTGCGATCCGACACCGCCAAGGCTCCAGTGGAGCCAAAGCAGTGACGGCGGGGCTTGCTTGTCCGGTGAGGCGCTGGGCGAGCTGGTGAACTACATCCACGACCTGCGCGAGTGTGCAACCGCACCCCGCTAAGGAGCGTTTCAGGTTTTGGCCTCTGGAATCACAGTTAGCGCCATGCACACAGTGCCAGCCTTCGGGCAATAGCAACTTTTCCAGAGGCCGCCTTTTTGTGAGTGTCAGGGTGGAGCGGTCAACATGGCAGACGTGACCCATATCGGCGACGCCTACGCCTGGAATATCACCCGGATCGCGGAAGCGTTCGGGATGAGCCGCGACACAGTACGAAAGCGCCTGCGTGAAGCAGGCGTTCAGCCCAAGGGCACCCGGGGGAATGCCCCGGTGTACCTGCTGGCCGATGTTGGCCCGGCTCTGTTTCAGGGAGGGGGTGAGCAAAACGCCGCCAGCCATCAACCGGACAAGATGCCCCCGAAAGATCGGAAGGAGTGGTATCAGTCCGAGAATGAGCGGCTCAAGTTTCAGCGCGAGATCGGGGACCTGATCCCGGTTGGCGAGTACCGCGACGACTTGTCGCGGGTATTGAAAAAAGTGGTGTCGTTCTTCGAGTCCTTGCCGGACCGAATGGAGCGCCGCCGGACGTTCAGCGCGCCCCAGCTTGAAGAGCTGGAAAGGGCCGCGGATGAGTTCAGGAATCAACTGTATAGCGAGTTATTAGAGGTGGACGACAATGGCTAATTACGCCAAGCCGGGCCGTGTCCGGCGTGATGTGATCACCATTGTCCGCCCGCCCAATCGTGAGCCGGTATCCCAAAGCGCCCGCCGTCTGCTGTATGTGGAACAAAGCGGGTCGATGGTGCCTTGGGATGGTGACTTGGTGCCGTACATGCACGAGCCGATGGACTGCCTCAAGTCCCGGTTATATGACGCCGTGGTGTTTGTCGGCCCTGCCCGAACGGCGAAGACGGTTTCCCTCGTTGATGGGTGGGTGTGTGACACCATCGTTAACGACCCGGCCGATTTTCTGTTGGTGCAGATCAGCCAGGACAAGGCTGCCGAGCACAGCAAAAAGCGCCTTTCCCGGGAGTTCTACGCAAGCCCGGAAGTGCGCTCGGCTATGTCGCCGCGGGCCCACGACAACAACGTCCACGACAAGGTGTTTCGCTCTGGCAACTTCCTGAAAATTGGGTGGCCATCGAAAAACATCTTCGCCAGTTCGGACTGGAAACGGGTGGCGCTGACGGATTACGACCGGATG
>RRZU011632189.1_pt1 | contig 10816 bp, 7 predicted proteins | sample 2165561 | NCBI WGS metagenome assembly RRZU01 (sample SAMN10456909, study PRJNA506462) | wastewater metagenome | isolation source: wastewater sludge | place: USA: Moscow, Idaho | reverse complement strand
TTGGCCAGAAAATGCCCCAGATGGTCATAGACGCCGAATTTCTCGGCATATTTCGCCACCGTATCCATGCCGACGCCCTGCGCGATACGGATGGTCATCAGGTTGCGGGACTGTTCGATCCCGGTGCGCATCGGCGTCGGGCCATAGAATTTGCCGCTGTTGTTCTTGGGCGTCCACAGCCCCTGCGGCGTGTTCAGCGTGATCGGTTCGTCGACGATGATCGTGGCCGGGGTAAAGCCGGAATCCAGCGCCGCCGCATAGACAAAGGGCTTGAAGCTGGAGCCCGGCTGACGCTGTGCCTGGGTCGCGCGGTTGAAAACCGAGCTTTGATAGGAAAATCCGCCCTGCATGGCGATGACGCGGCCGGTATTGACGTCCATGGCCATGAAACCGCCTTCGATTTCAGGCACCTGGCGCAGGGTCCAGCGGATGAAGCTGCCATCGCTGTCGCTGGTCATCTGCCGCACCAGCACGACATCGCCCACATCGACCAGATCCGAGGCCACCCGCGCCTGCCGGCCCAGCTTGCCATCCGCCAGCCGCTTGCGCGCCCATTGCACATCCTTGGCCGGGATCCAGTGGCCATCACTGTCCTCGTCGACGCCCTCGATGCCGATGCGGGCCTCGCTGTCGCTCAGCGACAGGACGACGGCGGGGTGCCAGCCTTCGATGTCGCGCGGCACCTGCGCCTCGGCCAGAGCGGCGCGCCAATCGGCCTCGCTGCCCAGTTTTTCGGCCGGAATAGTCACCCGCGTCCCGCGCCATATGCCGCGGCCGCGGTCATATTGTTCCAGCGCCTTTTGCAGGGCGCGGGCGGCCACCGCCTGCAAGGGCGGATCGACCGTGGCGCGGATCGCCAGACCGCCGCCAAAGAACTCGTCCTCGCCGAATTCGCGCGACAGCTGGCGGCGGATTTCGTCGGTGAAATAGTCGCGCGGCGGCAGCTGCTGTTGGAACGCGGGAAAATCGCCATTCTGGACCGAACGCAGCGGTTCCTGGATCTCGGCCTTGTAGGTCGCCTCGTCGATATAGCCGTTCTGCCACATCTCGCGCAGCACATAGTCGCGCCGTTCGGTCACCCGCTCCTTGGCGCGCACCGGATGATAGCGGCCCGGCGCCTGCGGCATCGCGGCCAGCATCGCCGCCTCATGCGGGGCCAGATCGGTCAGCGGCTTGTTGAAATAGGTCTGCGCGGCAGCGGCGACGCCAAAGCTGTTCTGGCCCAGAAAGATCTCGTTGAGGTAAAGCTCAAGGATCTGGTCCTTGCTCAGCGTCGTCTCAAGCCGGGTGGCAAGGATCAGTTCCTTGATCTTGCGCTCGGCGCTGCGGTCGCTGGACAAAAGGAAATTCTTCATCACCTGCTGGGTGATGGTCGAGGCGCCGCGCACGTTTTCGCCGCGCGAACGCACCGCCTCGACCAGCGCGCCGATCATGCCGCGCGGGTCAAAGCCGTGATGGTGATAGAAATTCTTGTCCTCGGCGCTGATGAACGCCTCTTTGACCAGCGGCGGGATGTCCTCGATGGGTACGAAGATGCGGCGTTCCTGCGCGAATTCGTCGATCAGACGCCCTTCGCCCGAATAGATGCGGCTGATGGTCTTGGGGCTGTATTGCGCCAGCTGCTCATGGCTGGGCAGGTCGCGCGAATACATCCAGAACACCGCGCCGATGGTCAGCGCAGCGAAAAACGCGGCCGTCACGACCCAGGCAAAGATCGCACCGAAGAAAGACAGGATGACACGGAACAATGGGTAAGCCTCTGGGGACAACGTGGGTCTCTATAGACAGCCGCAGAGGGGCCGTCAAAACAACCTTGCGCTATTTTCGCGAAAGCCCGGCGCGGGCGATATCGTCCTGTGCCCAGCCGCTGACCGCGCGGGCGATCGCCCGCGACGTGCCCGCCCGCCAGTCGGGATCGAACAGATTGGCCCGGTCGCCCGGATCGGTCAGAAAGCCCAGCTCGATCAGGACCGAGGGAATATCGGGCGATTTCAACACCGAAAATGCCGCCCCCCGCACCGGCTGGCGATGCATGCCGATGCCCGCCTGACGCAGTTCAAGGACCACGAATTTGGCAAATCCTTCGGATCGGGGCTGGGTTTCCAGCCGCGCCAGATCCATCAGCACATCGACCACCTGATCGTCGGTCCGCGCCAGATCCAGCCCCGAGACCAGATCGCTCGGGTCGTGACGCATCGCCAGTTCGCGCGTGGCGCGGTCATCGGCATCCTGATTCCAGGTATAGATCGACAGGCCCGCCGCCTCACCCGCCGGCAGCGCATCGGCATGAAGCGAGATGAAGAGATCCGCCTGTCCGGCCCGCGCGATGGTCATGCGCCGTTCCAGCGGGATAAAGCTGTCATCCTTGCGCGTGGGCAGCACCTCGAATCCGGCACGGGTCAGTTCCTCGGCCAGCTCGGTGGCAAAGCCAAGCATCACCGCCGCCTCGCTGATCGCGCCGACCTGCGCGCCGGGATCATGGCCGCCATGGCCGGGATCGATGGCGATGCGCAGCGGCCGGTCGGCGGGACCGGGTGCCGCAGCCGCCGCATCCAGCGCCGGTTGCGGCAGATCCCAAAGCGCCGACAGCGCATGGCCACGGGTGACGAATTCGTCCTGATCGACCGGCTCGATCCGCAGCGCGACCAAAGCGCCCTGCGCGCCCCCGCGCGCCGGCACCTGCTGGGCGCGGCGCAAGGCATAGGGACCGGGCAATTCGACCACCATCCGCGACCAGCCGGGCCGGAACCGGCCCCAGCGCAGATCGGGCACCAGATCCGCGCCCGTCAGATCGCCAGTTCTGGCGCCGGAAAAATCCACTTCGCGGAAATCGACCACCAGACGCGGCGGCCCGTCGAGGAAATAGACCCGATAGGGGACAGGCTGGCTGATGGTGAGCGTAAGGTCCAGCGGCCGGGGCCGCCCCCTGTCCCGGCCCTCGGCGGCAATCGCGGAATGGGCCAGATCGACCCGCGCCAGCCCCGAGCGCGGATGCCCGCCGGGCTTTGGCCCCTCGGCCAGCGCGGGCAGCGCCAGCACGATCAGCAAAAGCGCGAAAAGCCACCTCATGACCGCGCCCTGCGCGCCGCCATGAACCTGGCCAGCCGGTCCAGCCCCAATGCGATATCGGCCGTCGATCCGGCATAGCTGAAGCGCAGGGTGCGCGCCCCGCGCCGGGGATCGAAATCCAGCCCCGGCGTCACCGCGACGCCCGCCTTTTCAAGGATTTCCGCCGCAAAGCTCAGGCTGTCATCGGTCAGGGCCGAGACATCGGCATAGATATAGAACGCGCCCTCGGGCGGGGCGATGCGGTCAAAGCCCATGGCCGGCAGACGTTCCAGCATCAGGCGGCGGTTTTCGGCATAGACGGCCAGATTGGCCTCGGCCTCGGCGATGCAGTCCAGCGCGGCAAGCGCCGCGACCTGACTGGCATGGGGCGGACAGATGAACATGTTCTGGGCGATCCGCTCGACCGTGCGGATCATCGCATCGGGCACCACCGTCCAGCCGACGCGCCAGCCGGTCATGCTGAAATATTTCGAAAAGCTGTTGATGACAAAGACATCGTCCGTCACCTCGAGCGCGGAATGAAAGCCCGCGCCGTAATCCAGCCCGTGATAGATCTCGTCGGAAATGACGTTAATGCCAAGATCCGCGGCCCGGGCGGTCAATGCCGCCAGCTCGTCGCGGCGCAGCACCGTGCCCGAGGGATTGCCCGGCGAGGCCAGGATCAGCCCCTGCACATCGTCGGGCAGATCGCCGGGGCGCGGCTGATAGCGGTCCTCGGGCCGGGTCGGGATGCCCACGGGGTCAAGCGACATGGCGCGCAGGATCTGGCGATAGCTGGGATAGCCGGGTTCCCCCAGCGCGACACGGTCGCCGGCGTCAAAAAGCGCCGCGAAAGCAAGGATGAAACCGCCGCTGGATCCGGGCGTGATCACCACCCGCGCCGGATCAAGATCCAGCCCGTACCAACGCCGGTAAAGTCCCGCGATCCCCTCGCGCAGCGCCGGAAGGCCAAGCGCCACGGTATAACCCAGCGGCTGATCGAGCGCGGCGGCCAGCGCCCGGCGCGCGCCTTCGGGGGCGGGGGTGGCGGGCTGTCCCACCTCCATATGGATGATATGGCGGCCGGCGGCCTCGGCCCGGCGCGCCGATTCCATGACATCCATCACGATAAAGGGATCGACCTGTCCGCGCCGCGATTGTCTCATCTGTGCCTCGGTGTTTTCCACCGGGTATCACGCCTGCCCGGCTTGGGGTCAAGCGGGCTTGGTCAAGCTCGCGTGAAGGGGGGCGGGATTGCTTGCAACCCCGTGACTTGCGGGCCAATCTTCGCGCCAGCAAAAAAAGGATGACCGAATGAAAGCCGTTTTGACCGCTGCCGTGCTGACCGCGACCGCCCTGCCCGCTCTGGCCTTCGACCCCGCCCAGATGACCGAGGCCGAGAAAGAAGCGTTTGGCGTGGCGGTGCGCGAATATCTGATGGCCAATCCCGAAGTGCTGGTCGAATCGATCAACGTGCTGGAAGAGCGCCGCGCCGCCGATGAGTCCAAGAACGATGCCCTTCTGGTTGAAAACAACAAGGACGCGATTTTCAACGACGGCCATAGCTGGGTCGGCGGCAATCCCGATGGCGATGTCACCATGGTCGAATTCATCGATTATCGCTGTGGCGTCTGCAAACAGGCCCATCCGGTGCTTGAGGATCTGGTCAAGCGCGATGGCAATATCCGCTGGATCCTGAAGGAATTCCCGATCCTGACCCAGGAAAGCGACATGGCCGCACGTTTCGCCGTCGCCATCCAGCAGGAAGCCGGCCCCGAGACCTATAAGAAAGCCCATGACGCGTTGATGGAGACGCGCGGGCCGATCAACCTCGAGGTTCTGGGCAAGCTGGCGGGCGATCTGGGCGCGGACAGCAAGGCGGTGCTGAACCGGATGAACACCGAAGAGGTGTCCGACGTGATCCGCAAGAACCACCAACTGGCCGAACAGATGCGGATCATGGGCACGCCGACCTTTATCATCGGCGGCGAGATGCTGCGCGGTGTTCCCGCCGGCGGGCTGGATGCCGCGATTGCGCGGGCGCGTGCGGAAAAGCAGGGCTGATATCCGCCGCGCCGCGTTCGTGGCGCGGGCGGCATGGATATTTGAGTGAAGAAGAAAGGGGGGCGGCGTCATGTGCCGCCCCCCTTTCTGTTCCGTTTTCTATTCTGCGGCGCTGGTTTCGGTGGGGTTGGGCGCGTTTTCGGCGCTCTCGATCTGGGCGGCGCGGGCCTCGACCAGTTCGACGATATGGTCGATCATCCGGTCATTGCCCATCTTGTGATCCTGACGACCGGCCATATAGACCATGCCGCTGCCGGCGCCGCCGCCGGTGAAGCCGATATCGGTCATCAGGGCCTCGCCCGGGCCATTGACCACACAGCCGATGATCGACAGGCTGATCGGGGTCTTGATATGTTCAAGGCGCTTTTCCAGGATCTCGACGGTCTTGATGACGTCGAAGCCCTGTCGCGCGCAGCTGGGGCAGCTGATGATCTGGACGCCGCGCGTGCGCAGGCCCAGCGATTTCAGGATTTCGAAGCCGACCTTGACCTCTTCGACCGGGTCGGCCGAGAGACTGACCCGGATCGTGTCGCCGATGCCCATCCACAAGAGGTTGCCAAGGCCGATGGCGGATTTGACCGTGCCGCCCACAAAGCCGCCCGCCTCGGTGATGCCCAGATGGATCGGCGCGTCGGTCGCATCGGCAAGCTGTTGATAGGCGGCGGCGGCCATGAACACATCCGAGGCCTTCACGCTGATCTTGTAGTCGTGGAAATCGTTGTCCTGAAGGATCTTGATATGATCGAGGCCGCTTTCGACCATCGCGTCGGGACAGGGTTCGCCGTATTTTTCCAGCAGGTGCTTTTCGAGGCTGCCGGCATTCACGCCGATGCGGATCGAACAGCCGTGATCGCGGGCGGCGCGGATCACCTCGCGCACGCGGGCGGCGTCGCCTATATTGCCCGGATTGATGCGCAGGCAGGCGGCGCCGGCCTCGGCGGCCTCTATGGCGCGCTTATAGTGGAAATGGATATCGGCCACGATCGGGACCGGGCTTTCGCGGCAGATTTCGCGCAGCGCGCGGGTCGCGGCCTGATCGGGGGTCGAGACGCGGACGATATCGGCGCCGGCATCCGCGGCGCGGACAATCTGTGCCAGGGTCGCGCGGACATCGCCCGAGTCGGTATTGGTCATGGTCTGGACGCTGATCGGGGCATCGCCGCCGACCGCGACATTGCCGACCATGATCTGGCGCGATTTGCGCCGTTCGATATTGCGCCAGGGACGGATCGGATTATGCGACATGGGACTGCCTTATTCGCCTGCTTGGCGCCAGAAATAGGCCGATGTGCCCCGGCGGGCAAGCCATGGGCGGCCAGTCTTTGCAAGCGGTGCCGCAGCCGTGACCGGCCGCGCGCCCGATTATTCGGGGCGAGCCGCCTCGCCGGTTTCGGTGGGGGCGACCGAGGCCAATGCGACCATCTCCGCCAGTTGCGGATCCTTGGTCAGATCGGCGAAAGCGAATTTCGAGGTCAGGGCATTCGGCGACAATTCGACATTCTTGACCACCTTGACCCCTGGGGCGGCGGGGCCATAGGTGCGGCCGTTCACCGCGAAATAGACCGCGCCGGAATTGCCCGCGCGCAGGATCGGCGGCGCCTCAAGCTTGGGCAGGGCAAAGCGTTCGCCCGCATCCATGGTCTTTTCCAGAAGCACGGTGCCATCGGCCGAGGTCACGCGCACCCATGCCGGGCGCGCCGCCAGAATTTCCACCTCGGGGGCATCGGGGGCGATGGTGCGCACGGCCACCGATTCCGCCGGCATGACCGGGCCGAACATCTCGGACGGGACAGCGGGCGTGACGGTGGCGGTGCGAATGGGCGTTTCCTGTGCGCCGGCGGGCTGCATGGCCGGGGCGGAAAGGCCGGGATCGATGGCCGCAATCGGGCCATCGCGGGCCACGAGGACCGGAATTTCAAGAGCTTGCGGCCGATAGGTGCGGTCCAGCCCCTCGGGACGTGGCAGGTTCACCTGGGCCGAGTCGATGGTTTCGGGGGTGGCGGCATCCTGAACGGGATCAAGGCTGGCCACGACACCGGGCGCCTGTTCGCCGGGGGTCAGGTTGACCTTTTGCACCTCTTGCAGGACGGACCAGCCGCCATAACCCAGCCCGCAGGCCAAAGCCGCCATCACCAGAACCGAGCCAATGGCCCGCGGCTCAAAGGATGACCACATGCTTTCGGGACGCGGCAGAAAGATCGGATGCGGATTTGCCAAGGCCTCGGCCGGGTCCGAGGGGCGGCGCTGGGGCTTGGGGCCGGAAGCCGATGGCGCCATGCCATGCGTGGGCTGAAAGCCCGATTCCTGGCAAAAACGCCGGAAGGTCCAGTCCGAATCCATCCCCAGATAGCGCGCATAGGACCGCACATAGCCGGCGATGAAACTGGGCGTGTCAAAGGCCGAGATGTCGCAATTCTCGATGGCGGCAACATATGAGGCGCGAATGCGCAATTCGCGCTGAACGTCCAGCAGCGACTTGCCCAGCGTGGCGCGTTCGCCCCGCATGAGATCGCCCAGACGGATATCCGGGTCGTCGAAACCCGGCGGCAACGCCGCCGATTCGTCATGGCTTTGCGACGGGGAATTCCCCCTTAGCCCGATCATCGCACCTGCCCCATTCTTCTTTGCTATCCCCCGAATCAGGAGATTCTCACAAGTTGATTAAAGCAAGGTTATCACGGACGCGAGAGGCGATCACCCCTCAACATGTCAGGCGACGGCGACCGACCGGTTAAGCTTGCATTGCGACCACAGGTTGTCCATGGCGCGCACGAGATGGTCGATCTGACCGCCATCATGGACCGGCGAAGGGGTGAAACGCAGCCGTTCGGTTCCGCGCGGCACGGTCGGGAAGTTGATCGGCTGCACATAAATGCCGAAATCCGCCAGCAGCATATCCGAAAGCGCCTTGCAATGGACCGGGTGCCCAACATGAACCGGCACGATATGGCTGCCGTGATCCATGATCGGCATGCCCAGCCCGCGCAGCCGCATCTTGAGAATGCGGGCATGCAACTGTTGCTTGTCGCGCAATTCCTGTCCGGCGGGGGTCTTGAGAAAGGCGATCGAGGCCGCAGCACCCGCCGCGATCGCGGGCGGCAGCGAGGTGGTGAAGATGAAGCCCGGCGCATAAGAGCGGATCGCGTCCACCATCTTGGCCGAGGCCGCGATATAGCCACCAAAGACGCCGAAAGCCTTGCCCAGCGTGCCGTTGAAGATGTCGATGCGATCCGAAAGCCCGTCGCGTTCGGCCACGCCGCCGCCGCGCGGACCGTACATGCCCACCGCATGCACCTCGTCCAGATAGGTCAGCGCGTTGAATTCCTCGGCCAGATCGCAGATTTCCGCGATGGCGCCGAAATCGCCATCCATCGAATAGATCGATTCAAAGGCGATCAGCTTGGGCGCGGCCGGATCGTCGGCGGCCAGCAATTCGCGCAGATGCGCCACGTCGTTATGGCGGAAAATGCGCTTTGCGCCGTCGAAACGCTTGATCCCCTCGATCATCGAGGCGTGGTTCAGCGCGTCGGAATAGATGATCAGCCCGGGAAACAGCTTGCGCAGCGTCGAAAGCGTCGCGTCATTGGCGGTATAGGCGCTGGAAAAAACCAGGGCCGCCTGTTTCTGGTGCAGATCGGCGATCTCGGCCTCAAGGCGCTTGTGATAGACCGTGGTGCCGGAAATATTGCGCGTGCCGCCCGAACCGGCGCCGGTCGCATCCAGCGCCTCGTGCATGGCGGCCAGAACGACGGGATGCTGGCCCATGCCCAGATAGTCGTTGCCGCACCAGACGGTGATTTCGGTCTCGGTCCCGTCGGGACGGGTCCAGACCGCCTGCGGATAGGCACCTTTGCGACGTTCGATATCAATGAACGTGCGATAGCGGCCTTCCTCATGGAGCTTGCCAATGGCCTGGTCGAGGGCGGCGGAGTAGTCCATCTTGATCCCTTGCCTTGCTTTTACTTGCTTGCTTGGGGGATCATGCGCCGATCCCGCGGGTCTTTACTTGATAAGTGTCAAAGTAGGGAAAATACAGGGCCAAATTGTCGCAATACTTGCCCTAAACGGCCAATTTAAACCAAGAAAACAACTCAGGAATGTGATGCATGGCGGATGATATCAAACTGGATGGGGTTCTCTCGGCGCTGGACGCCGGATTGCCCCAGGCGCAGGCGCGGCTTCTGGAATTCCTGCGCATCCCCTCGATCTCGACCGATCCGGCGCATAGGGGCGATGTTCGGGCGGCGGCGGAATGGCTTTGCGCGGAACTGGCGGGGCTTGGCTTCGACGCAAGTGTCCGCGACACGCCCGGCCATCCGATGGTGGTGGCGCATTCGCAAAAGGGCGACCGCAGGCCGGTGCTGTTTTACGGGCATTACGACGTCCAGCCCGTCGATCCGCTGAACCTGTGGGACAGCCCGCCCTTTGAGCCGGCCATCGAGGTGACGCCCAACGGCCCGGTCATTCGCGGCCGCGGCTCCTCGGATGACAAGGGCCAGCTGATGACATTCGTCGAGGCGTTCCGGGCCTGGAAGGCGGTGCATGGCGCCCTGCCTTCGGATCTGGTGCTGTTGTTCGAGGGCGAAGAGGAATCGGGTTCGCCCAGCCTGCGCCCTTTCCTGCACGAGAATGCCGACGAGCTGCGCGCCGGCATCGCCATGATTTGCGACACCAGCATGTATGCCGATGGCCGCCCCGCGATCACCACCCAGCTGCGCGGTCTGCTGGGCGAGGAAATCACCATCCGCGCCGCCGATCGCGACCTGCATTCGGGCAGTTTCGGCGGTCTGGCGGCCAATCCGATCCAGGTGCTGGTCAATGCGCTGGCCTCGGTCAAGGACGAAACCGGGCGCGTCACCCTGTCCGGTTTTTATGACGGGGTGCCGGACCTGAGCGATGAGCTGCGCGCCGATTGGGGCGCGCTCGGTTTCGACGCCGAGGCGTTTTTGTCGCGGGTCGGGCTGAAACATCCCGTCGGCGAACGGGGCCGGACGGCGCTGGAAATGGTGTGGAACCGGCCGACCTTTGAAATCAACGGCATCACCGGCGGCTATACCGGCGAGGGCTTCAAGACCGTCCTGCCCGCCGAGGCCCGCGCCAAGGTCAGCTTCCGGCTCACCGGCACCCAGGATCCGCAGGCCATCCGCAGCGCATTTCGCGCCCATATCCGGGCCGCCCTGCCCCCCGATTGCACGGTCGAATTCGCCGATCACGGCGCCAGCCCGGCCAGCCGCATGGATATTTCGGACCCGGTCTTTACGGCGGCGAAACAGGCGCTGAGCGAAGAATGGGGGCGTGACGCGGCCTATATCGGCGCCGGCGGCTCGATCCCCATCGCGGGCGATTTCAAGGAAATCCTGGGCATGGATTCGATGCTGATCGGATTTGCCCGTGACGATGATCGCATCCATTCGCCGAACGAAAAATACGATCTGCAAAGTTTTGCCAAAGGCGCGCGCAGCTGGGCGCGGATTCTGGCGGCGCTGGCCTGAGCCAGGGGCAGCGCGCGTCACAGCCCCGCAGCGGACAGCGGCAAATGAAAAGGGGCGCCCCGCAAGGGCGCCCCGATCCATGTCGAGAAAACTGGATCAGGCGGCGCGCGCGGTCAGCACGGTTTCGACCCGCTTCTGGGCGCCGGCCTCGTCCATGCCGCTGACGGCGGCGACTTCGCGGGTCAGGCGGTCCAGCGCGGCTTCATAAAGCT
>RRZU012204038.1_pt1 | contig 10817 bp, 8 predicted proteins | sample 2165561 | NCBI WGS metagenome assembly RRZU01 (sample SAMN10456909, study PRJNA506462) | wastewater metagenome | isolation source: wastewater sludge | place: USA: Moscow, Idaho | reverse complement strand
GCCACGGCAGCCAGATCTACTTCGAGGCGGCGCTGATCATCGCGCTGCTCGGCTTCGTGTCCACGATCGCGCTCGCGAAGTTCCTGATGCGCGGGGAGGTGATCGAATGAGCGCTCCCGCACGGCAGCCCGAGGGGAAGCGCCCCCCTCCCTCGGGGAGGATGTCGCGCAGCGACAGGAGGGTCGTACAGTGATCAGCGCCGAATCCCTGCCGTGGTGGGCGGCGATCCCGGTGGCCTTGCTGCTGGTGCTCGGCGGGCTGATCACGCTGGTCGGCACGATCGGCCTGGCGCGCCTGCAGAGCTTCTACCAGCGCATCCACGGCCCCGCGATCACGATCGCGCTCGGCGCCGGCTGCATCCTGGTCGCGTCGATGCTGTACTTCACGGTGGCGCAGTCGCGCCTGGTGATCCACGAGCTGCTGATCAGCGTCTTCGTGCTGATGACCGCGCCGGTGGTGTCGATGCTGATCATGCGCGCCGCGGTGTATCGCGACCTGCGCGCCAGCCGCGCGCACACGGCAGGGCGCGACGCCGAGGACGTGTGAAGTGAGCGGACGTGGGAGCCGACCCGCAGCGCGGGATGCGCAACCCCCGTCAGCGCCAGTTCTCGACCTGCAAGCCACCCACACGAGCGAACTCGTCGACGTTCGAGGTCACCACGATCAAACCACGCGCGAGCCCCGTCCCGGCGATCAACAGGTCATAGGCGCCTATCGGCTGCCCCGTGCGCTTGAGCGCTGCCCGAATGGCCGCTGTCGCATGCGCATCAGGTTCCTCGAACGGAACGGTTTGCGTCACCGAGAAAAACGCATCGAGCATGGGCGACAGCTTTCTCGCGCGCGCGCTGTTGAGCGCCAGGCCGTAGTCGATTTCCATGCGCGTGATCGAGGACACGACGATCTGATTCGGCGCGGTGGCCTTCATGCGAGCCAGCACGCCGGGCTGGCCCTTCACGAAATCGGACACCGTGCACGTATCGAGCAGATACTTCATGCCAGCGGATCGTCCACGGGAGGCTTCAGTCGATCGCGCCCCGCTTCGAACGGCGGCATCGCTGCCATCCCTTGGAAGTCCATCACCGCTTCAGGCCACTGCGGCTGCGCCTGCCGCGCCAGCCACTGCCCGACCGCCTTGCGAATCAGCGCATTGCGGCTCTCGCCCTCTTTCTGGGCAGCGGCCGTCAGCCGCTGCCCGGTCTCGTCATCGAAGTAGACATTGAAATGCATCGACGTCTCCTGCAGTTTTTATAACACGCCCATATGTTATGCCACCCCTGCGGAGCACTCAAGGCGTGGCGCAGCAGTGCGCGCAGGTCGCCGCGGTGAGCGCGAGGCTCGCTCTCAGGGCCGCGCCTCGCCTCCGCGCCCTGCCTTCGGCGGCATCGCGGCGGGGTGATAGGTGGCGTCAAACACCATGTCCGTCATCCAGCGTTTGAAGCTCGCATTCTCGAAGAACTGCTTGTAGAGCTCGGTGTGATCAAAAAGCAGTTCTGTCACGACGCGCTTGAGAACGAGGTCGTGCTCCAGCCTGGCGCCATCGCGGTCCGAATGCAGTTGCGCATTCCGGTAGGCCTTGTCCTGCGCCACGCGCGCCGGAATTTCCTCTGCGATCACCTTGAGGATCTTGTCCTCGTCCTTCCATTCAATGTTGCCGAACAGCTCGTTGAAGGCCTTGATGATGCTCGACAGCTTGTCGATCTCCGGCTCCGGCTTCCTGGGACCGGGGTCGGGCGGGATCGGCTCGACGGTGGCGTCACTGTCCTCCATGGCCATCTCGACCGCCGCCTTCGCCTCCACCCGATAGCTGTCCATGTCGATGGCGTCGAGCACCCCCTTGGAGAGGTCTTCCTCCTTGGGCGAGGGCAGCTTCGGGATGAGAAAGTTCAGGAAGATCGACAGCTTCTCCCACGACACGTGGCCGTAATTGAGGATCGCCGCGAGGAAGCCGTAGCTACGGACGAAAGACTTGGCGCTGCCTTTGAACTCGACCTGGCCGTCCTCGTCGAGCTTCGCGTAGGCCTCCACGCACAGGTCGAGGATCGGGTCGAGCTCGTCACGCTCGGCTCCGCCCAGGTACAGCTCCACCCAGCGCTCGACCTGCGCCCAGGCGTACACCTGCGAGGCGTCGAGCACCGCCTTGAGATCGTGCAGCTTGTCGGCATTGGTCTCGCCGAGCTGGATCGTGGCGCGGTAATAGTCCTGGAAGGCTGCCTTCACCGCCTCGGCGTTGTCTGCGAAGTCGAGCACGAAGGTGTCGTGCTTCTGCGGATGCGCGCGGTTCAGGCGCGACAGGGTCTGAACCGCCAGCACGCCCGCCAGGGGTTTGTCCACGTACATCGAATGCAGCAAGGGCTCGTCGAAGCCGGTGACGAACTTGTTGGCCACGATCAGGAAACGATAGGGATCCTGCTTGAGCCGGGCGGGGATGTCCTTGCTCGGGAAGCCGTTGAGATCGGCTTCGGTCTTCTTCACGCCCCCGATCTCGAAGTCGCCCGAGTAGGCCACGATCGCCTTGTAGGGACTCTTGATCTTGTCGAGGTAGTCCGACACCACGCGGAAGTAGTCGATGGCGCGGGCGATGCCGTTGCACACGATCATCGCCCGCGCCTTGCCGCCGATCTTCTGCTTGCCCGCCACCTGCGCGACGAAGTGATCGACCATGATCTCGGCCTTGCGCCGGATCGCCTTGTCGTGCGACTCGACGTAGTGGCGGATCTTCTTGAGCGCCTTCACCTTGTCGAAGTCGGGGTCATCCTCCACCGTCTTGGCCACGTGGTAGAAGCTGCTGACCGGGGTGTAGTTGGCCACCACGTCGAGGATGAATTTTTCCTCGATCGCCTGCTTGGTGGTGTAGGTCAGCTCCTCCGGCGAGCGGAATTGCACCTTGTCGCCGACGACGAGCTTTTCGCCGAACAGCTCCAGGGTCTTGTTCTTGGGCGTGGCGGTGAAGGCGAAGTAGCTGGCGTTCGAGAGCATCCGCCGCGAGCTGATGCGTCGCTCGATTTCCGCGTTCACCGCGTCCTGCGTGGCGTCTTCCTCGAAGGTTTCCTCCTCGTCCGCCTTGCCGCCCAGGACTTCGTGCATTCTGCCGGTGGTCTTTCCCCCCTGGCTGGAATGCGCCTCGTCGATCAGCAGCGCGAACTTCCTGCCCGACAGGTCGCTCAGCTCGTCGAGGATGAACGGAAACTTCTGCACCGTGGTGACGATGATCTTGCGTCCCTTGCGCAGGAAATCGCGCAGGTCCTCGGCCTTCTCCGAATGCCCGAAGATCGACGCCACATGGTCGTACGCCTTGATGGTTCGGGAGATCTGCGTGTCCAGCGCGCGCCGGTCGGTGATGACGATGATCGAGTCGAACTGCGCCGTCATCGGATCGGCGGCCGTCCTCAGCTCCACCAACTGGTGCGCCAGCCAGGCGATGGTGTTGCTCTTGCCGCTGCCCGCCGAATGCTGGATCAGGTAGCGCCGACCCACCCCGTCCTCTCGCGTGCGCCGCAGCAGGGCCCGGACAGTGCGCAACTGGTGATAGCGGGGAAAGATCTGTTTGCGCTTCCTGCGCTTCCTGCCCTTGGCGTCTTCGTCCTCTTCCTCCACTACCTGCGCGAAGTTTTCGATGATGTTCGCCAGCGACGCCTTGGCCAGCACCTGCGTCCACAGGTAATCGGTCTTCAGGCCGTGGGGGTTGGGTGGATTGCCGGCGCCGCTGTTCCAGCCCTTGTTGAAGGGCAGGAACCACGATGCCTTGCCTTTCAGCTCGGTGCAGAAACGCACCTCCACATCGTCGACCGCGAAGTGCGCCACGCAGCGCCCCATCTGGAACAGCAGCTCCCGCGGGTTGCGCGTGGTCTGGTACTGCACGATCGCATCCGCCACGGTCTGCCTGGTCAGCGAGTTCTTCAGCTCCAGCGTCAGCAAGGGCAGGCCGTTGATGAACACCACCAGATCCAGCGAGTTGGCCGAGTCGTTGCTGTAATGCACCTGCCGGCTGACGCTGAAGATGTTCTTGTCGAAGGCTTCCGCAGCGCGCTGGTTGCCGGGCGTCGGCAACAGCTTGTAGAGATCGAGCTTCTCCACCGCGCCCGTGCTCACACCCTTGCGCAGCACATCCACCACACCGCGCCTGGTGATCTCGCCCTGCAGGCGGTGCAGGAACTGGGTGCGCTTGATGCCCTCCGATGCCAGCCCGAGCGTTTCCACCGCCTCGGGCTGGGTGGACTGCAAGAAGGCCAGCAACTGCGCGACATCCAGCGCCAAGTCGCGGTTGTAGTCGGCGGCGCGGCCCAGCACGTACCGGCCGCCGGCGTAGCCGCCGCGGGCATCGCTCGCCGCCCGCGCCCCGGCCGGCGAGTGCTCGCCGATCCCGGTGAGGTGGCGCACGATCAGGTTCTCGAGTTCGCGCTCGCTGGTGTCGGTCGGTTTCATGTCGCGTCCTCGTCCTCGGCAGGCGGCGCGTGGTCGAATTCGATCTGCCTCAAGGTCCGGTCAAAATCGCTCTCGAACAGCCGGTCCTGCACGATGCGGTACTTCTCGAACTCGCTCTCGGCATGCGCCCGGGCGATCTCGGCGCTCACCTTGCCGGCATCCTGCAGCACGGCGCGATCGGTGGCCTCGATGAAGCGGTTCAGGCGGAGCTCCCAATCCTGCATGGTCATTGGAATCTGGCGCAGCGCCATGTCCTCGGCCAGGTCGAGGTAGGCCGACACGAGGCGCTGCAACTGCGCCACCTCGCTCTCGGTCAGGTAGTTCTTGGCGACGACCACGTCGAATTTCTGGATCTTTCCGCGCGGAGCGTCCTTCCAGCTCGTCAGCCCCATGTGCTCCTTGCCGGCGTCGGCGCGGTGCCAGATCACCTCGGCCGCCGTCTGGCCGTGGATGGCCCAGTGCAGCTTGTTCTGCACCGTGGCAAAGAAGCGCTTGGTGGCCTGAGCCGTCACGTCATAGTCGATCGCGGTGGCGTAGATGTCGGTGATCTTCTGGTAGAACCGACGCTCCGAAAGGCGGATCTCGCGGATGCGCTGCAGTTGCTCCTCGAAGTACTGCCGGGTGAGCACCGAACCGTCGTTCTTCAGGCGCTCGTCGTCCATCGCGAAGCCCTTCAGCGTGAAGGACTCGATGATGCCGCTCGCCCACTTGCGGAACTGCACCGCGCGCTCCGAGTTCACCTTGTAGCCGACGGCGATGATGGCGGCGAGGCTGTAGTGCCGGGTGTCGTAGCGCTTGCCGTCGGCGGCAGTTATCCGAAAATTTCGGATAACTGAATCCTCCTGCAGCTCGCTGTCCGCAAACACCTTTTTCAGGTGGTAGTTGATGGTGCGAACGTCCACATCGTAGAGCTGGGCCATCATCCGCTGGCTTACCCAGATGTTCTCATCCGCATACACCGCCTCGACGCCCCCCTGGCCTGAAGCTGCGATGAAGGTGAGGTACTCCGCCGCCGAGGAGCGCACCATCGAAGGCAGGTTCTGCCCTGACTTGCTCGGTGACTTTTCCTTGCTCATGGCCGCCCCCGGTCAGTCCTCGCCATCAACCTCTTCCGCATCCGGCTCCACCTCCTCGTCGTCACCGAGCGCGGCCAGTTCCTCGTCGCTCACGATGTCGTCGGGACCGGGCCGCCAGCCACGCACATCGACTTGGCCGGTGACGACATCGGCAATCAGGCGATCGCGGTATTCGCGGATGAGCTTGATTTCGTCATTAGCGCGTCGGACAGCGTCGTCGACTGGCTGACACTCTTTGTCGATCCAACGGCAGATCAATTCCTGCTCATCCAGCGGCGGGACAGGAATGACCGCGTTCTTGACGTCATGTTTCGACAACGCGAAACGCGTTACACCAGTCGCAAGCACGTGAAACTGCTCCGCGATGCGTGCCGAGCCAATGGCGCGAAACAAAAATTCACCGTGCATGATTTTGGGCTCGGGCCGCAACAAACCCAGGTGGTATGCACAAACCACGCCGGGAAGGTCTCTCGGCGCCCAAGCGGGTACGGCAATATCTTCGGGCGTCTCCGAGTCCTTGGTGATGATGACGTCGCCAGAACTCAAGGTCAGCCGCGCAATCTCGGCCGACGTTGCCGTGGCCTGCATCAAATCCATCTCCGCGGTGATGCGTTCGTTTCTATAAACGTCGGTGTAGTTGCATAAGCAGACAGGGATCTCGTGGTCATTCGAATGCTTGTCAACACCGCTGAAGCGTACGTCTGCAATGTGTTTTGCCAAGCTTACGTCCCAATGCGCTGGAATATCACCGAGCCAGGCGATACCGGACGACTTGAACCTCGCCAACGGATTGAGGCCGCGCGTAACAGCCTGATCAATAACACGCAGCTTCTGCTCGGTCAGGAGCGTGATGAGGTCGCGCTTGGCCTTGATGAACCGGGCAATATGGGCATCCTGCGCGCGCAGGTAGGCGACGATCTGATCCTGCTCGGGACGCGGTGGCAAAGGAATCTCGAGTGCCGCAAAGCGGTCCGAATAGAGGCGCAAAAAACCGGAAGTCCCTGTACCCAAGCCCTTCGACTCCGAGCGAAAAAGCCCGCGCATGGGCCAAGACCGAAACAAGTGGCCGAGGTATTCCGGGTTGTCATCGCGTAACAGGCCAAAGACCGCGTAATCCGGGCTGACGAGACCGGCTTGCCGATTGCGGAAGAACATCGCATTCCCGGCCTGCATCCGGTTAAGCACCAATTCGTCTGGCCGTGTTTTCTTGTAGCCGATGAGATGTTCCGCCGCGATCCGCTTGTTTGAGACATCGTTGTGCGGGACCAATCCACGATGCTGGCGCATCGACAACAAGGTTTCTTCGCCGGTCTTGCTGCGGTCGTCAATCTCGCGCAAGAAATTCTTTGCCCGCAGTAGCGACCAATGCGCCGGGACGCTCGGGACCCAGCGCGAGCGAACCGACTGGTAGCTCGAGTACCCACCGCCCATCACCCGCCCCCCACAATCTTCTGCAGTAGCCCCTCTGTCTGCTGCTCCAGCTTGAGGATGTCGGCACGGATCTCCTCCAGTGACCTCAGCGGCGTGGGCTTGTAGAAGTAGCGTGCAAACGAGATCTCGTAGCCGATCCGCGTCGCATCCATCGCGATCCACGCATCAGGCGCGTGTGGCAGGACCTCGCGGACAAAGAAGGCCTCGATGCCGCCCTCCTCGGTGAGCGGCACCTGCTCGGTGTCGCGCAGATCGGTGTCGGCCTCGTACTCGACCATGAAGCGGTCCTTGCCCACGGTCTCCAGGTAGGCGCCATCGTGGCCGGGCTCGAAGAAGTCGGCGGGCTTGATCCTGGTGCGGCGGGCGACGATCGGCGGCGCGGTTTCGTCGCGCCAGCTCACGGCCTTGTAGATGAGCTTCTTCTCCGCGGCGCCGGGCTTGCGATCATGCGCCTTCATCGCCGCATCGAAGCGGGCGCGGAACACGTTGTGGTCGTCGAAGACGTCGTCGCCCAGCGCCTGCTGCGCCAGCAGGGCCAGCTCGACCAGTGTGCGGTCGCGCTGCCAGCTCGCCCAGTCGAGCAGCTTCTTGCGGCGCTTTTCCGGCACGGCCTTGCGGGCGCTGCGGGCATCTTCGTCCGCGTCCTCGTCGGCATCGTCGTCGCCGCCGTTGTCGGCGTCGCCCTTGAGCCAGGCCTCGATCTCGGGCTTGAGCCGGCCGAAATCCTCGTAGAGCGCGTCGCCGTAGCGAGCGTGGATCTCTGCGCGCAGGGCTTCGTCGCCGCTGGCGAAGCGCAGGGTCTCGATGGCGCTGCGCGTCAACTGGCTCTTCAGCCGCAGCGGGCGGTCGACGGTGATCTTCCAGTAGCCGAAGTCGGCGTTATCGAACCACCGCGATTCGTCGGTATCTTCGGGTGCGCCCGGCGAACGGGCGAGATACAGCTCGAGGATGCGCCCGATGTCGGCGTCGGAGAGTTCGCAGTTCTTCTTGCCGAGGTTGCGGCGCAGCGGCTGGAACCACTTGCTGGCGTCGATCAGTTGCACCTTGCCGCGTCGGTGCTCGGCCTTCCTGTTCGCCAGCACCCAGATGTAGGTGGCGATGCCGGTGTTGTAGAAGATGTTGAGCGGCAGCGCGATGATGGCCTCGAGCCAGTCGTTCTCCAGCACCCAGCGCCGGATGTTGCTCTCGCCCTGGCCGGCGTCGCCGGTGAACAGTGCCGAGCCGTTATGCACCAGGGCGATGCGGCTGCCGAGCGCGGTGTCGTGCTTCATCTTCTGCAGCTTGTTCACCAGGAACATGAGCTGCCCGTCGCTCGAACGGGTGACGAGCTTGAATTCCGGGTCATCGCCGTGGCTGACGACGAAGCGTGGGTCGGAGAATCCCTTCTTGCCGCCCATGCGCTCCAGGTCGGTCTTCCAGCTCTTGCCGTAGGGCGGGTTCGAGATCATGAAGTCGAACTCGCGACCGGGAAACTGATCGGCCGACAGGGTGGATTTGTCCGCGCCGCCGACGATGTGCTCCGCCTCCTCGCCCTCGCCCTTCAGGAGCAGATCGGCCTTGCAGATGGCGTAGGTCTCGTCGCTGATCTCCTGGCCAAAAAGGTGGATGGAGACGTCCTTGCCGTACGCCTCGCCCAGTTCCCGCAAGGTTTCCTCGGCTACGGTGAGCATGCCGCCGGTGCCGCAACTGCCGTCGTACAGCGAATAGGTGCTGGACTCGATACGCTCCGCCACCGGCAGGAAGAGCAGCTTGGCCATCAGCTTGACCACGTCGCGCGGTGTGAAGTGCTCGCCCGCCTCTTCGTTGTTCTCCTCGTTGAAGCGGCGGATCAGTTCCTCGAACACCGTGCCCATGCCGTGGTTGTCCAGCGCCGGCAGCACGATGCGCCCATCGGCATCTCTCACCGGCAGCGGCGAAAGATTCACGTCCGGGTCCAGGAAGTCCTGAATCAGGAAGCCGAGCACATGTGCGTCGACCAGCTTCTGGATCTGGTTGCGGAAATTGAACTTGGTCAGGATTTCCTGAACGTTGGGCGAAAATCCGTCCAGATAGGCGATGAAATCGTCACGCAGGCGCTGCCCCTGCCCGCTCGACCTGAGCTTGGCGAGGGTGAACTCGGAGACGTTGTAGAAGGCCTGCCCAGCCGCCATGCGCAAGGCGCCGTCCTGCTCCGCGATCTGGTGCGCGTCGAGAAAGCGCTTGCGCTCCAGCACCGCCGGCTTGGTCGCCTCCAGCACCGCATCGAGGCGGCGCAGCACGGTGAAGGGCAGGATGACATCGCGGTACTTGCCACGGACATACACGTCGCGCAGCCGATCATCGGCAATGTTCCAGATGAAGTCGGCGACCCACTTGAGCTGGCTTTGGTCTTGTTGTTGCTTGGATGTCATTCAAAAGTGCCTTGCCCGGCTGCCGCAACGGCGGCCCAGGTGATCGAGGTCTTGCGGACGAGTCGGAAGAATACACGTCGAGCATGCCCGCGGGCTGCACCGAGGGCAAGCCGCAGACCACGGCAAGCGGCGAAGACGACGAATTGGCCGTTTCAGCGGATGAACTCGACCTGCAGCGTCCTCAGCCGCCGCGTCGCACCCGCGGCAGGTCGACAAAGGCAATGCAGTTCACCAGGTTCCACACCGCGAGCACCACGTACTTGTCGGACTCATCGCCCGTGATCTCGCCCAGCCACTTCGCGGTCTCGCTCGCCACGTAGGCCGCCAGCGCCTTCTCAGGGTGCGCGGCGATGTAACGCCGAAGTGCGCGTCGTTGCAGCGCGGGGCCGATATCCTCGCCGAGGCGCGTGATCGATACGAAGCGGGCGAGTTGGCGCGCCTGCTCCGCCTCGGTGATGACAGGCCAAGCCAGACCAGAATCCTTCATCGCCTGGAAACAGACCAGCAGGACCCCGAGCGCGAACTCGACCTTCTCCATTGAGACACCAAGACTGGGCAGAACCAGGATCGAGCCCAACATGTTCGGCTGGACACGGAATATCTCGTCGGCGAGCTGCTCTTTCCACTGGCGATCCATCGCTTGAACGGTGTTGATGGCGTTGGCGACAACCGGGGTAGCGAGTCGGGCATGAGTCAGGCGGCGTGAGCGGTGTCGGGTAGGGTCGTCGATCTTCGAAGGGGGACTACAGATCAGCGGCGGGACATGCACCTCACAAACGAAAACGCCCAGACCTATCTCCCGGGCGTTCTCGACCTGAATTGCGAGGAACAGATTGCTCGGCCCCCACCCCCGGAGTTACTCGACAGTCACACTCTTCGCCAGATTCCGCGGCTTATCCACATCCGTCCCCTTCACCAGCGCCGCGTGGTACGACAGCAGCTGCAGCGGGATCACGTGCAGCACCGGCGACAGCATGCCGTAGTGCTCGGGCATGTGCAGGATGTGCACGCCTTCCGATTCGGGGATCTCGCTGCCCGCATCGGCAAACACGTACAGCTCGCCGCCGCGCGCGCGCACTTCCTGCAGGTTGGACTTGAGCTTTTCCAGCAGCTCGTCGGCGGGGGACACGGCGATCACCGGCATGTCCTTGTCCACCAGCGCCAGCGGGCCGTGCTTGAGCTCGCCGGCGGCGTAGGCCTCGGCGTGGATGTAGGAGATTTCCTTGAGCTTGAGCGCGCCTTCCATGGCGATCGGCCAGTGGCTGCCGCGGCCCAGGAAGAGCGCGTGCTCCTTGCCCGCGAAGCGCTGCGCCCACTGTTCGATCTCGGGCTCGAGCTCCAGCACCTTCTGCACCGCGACCGGCAGGTGGCGCAGCGCGGCGAGGTGGCGCTCCTCGTCGGCGGCGGACAGCCGCCCGTTGAGCTTGGCGAGCGCCAGCGTGAGCAGCGCGAAGGCGGCGAGCTGGGTGGTGAAGGCCTTGGTGGAGGCGACGCCGAT
>RRZU011610970.1_pt1 | contig 10818 bp, 7 predicted proteins | sample 2165561 | NCBI WGS metagenome assembly RRZU01 (sample SAMN10456909, study PRJNA506462) | wastewater metagenome | isolation source: wastewater sludge | place: USA: Moscow, Idaho | reverse complement strand
GGCCGCGGCATTCTCGGCCGCCCGCCTGACCAGCGCATCGCTCCCCTCGACGCCGACCACCTGGGCGCCGAGCTTGGCGATCGGCAAGCTGAAATTGCCCAGGCCGCAGAACAGGTCGGCGATGCGCTCGCCCGGCTGCGGATCGAGGAGCTGCATCGAGCGGCGCATCAGCAGGCGATTGATGCCCATATTGACCTGGGTGAAATCGGTAGGCCTGAAGGCCATCGCCACCCCGAACTCGGGCAGCGTGTAGGCGAGGCCCGGCGCATCAGCCGGATGCAGGCGCCGACAGGAGTCCGGGCCTGTCAATTGCAGCCAAACCTGCACGCCGGCAGCTTCGCCAAAAGCGCGCAGCAGCGCCTCATCCTTCTTGGTGAGTGGTAGCAGGTGGCGAAACACCAGCACCGTGATCCCCTCGCCCACGGCAACCTCGATCTGCGGGATGCGATCGGGAATCGACAGACCAGCCACCAGATCGTGCAGCGCCGGCAGCAGCGCCGAAACATGGGGCGGCAGGATCGGGCAGCGCCGCATGTCCGAAATATAGCTGCTGCGCCGCTCGTGGAAGCCGATCAGGATACCGCCCTTGCTCGGCACCTGGCGCACGCTGAGACGCGCCCGGTAGCGATAGCCCCAGGCCGGCCCGACGATGGCCGGATAAAGCACCTCCGCCCGGAGCCGCCCGATATGCCACAGTGCATTCTCGAGCACCCGCTGCTTGGCCGCCACCTGAGCCGACGGCTCGAGGTGCTGCATGCTGCAACCACCGCACACGCCGAAATACTCGCAGGCCGGCACAACACGCTGGGAGCTCGCCTCGAGCACACGCACGGCCTCAGCCTGCTCGTAGTTCGGCTTGACCTTGTAGGACGCAAAGGACACCCGCTCGCCCGGCAGCGCCCCTTCGATGAAGATCGTCTTGCCGTCGACATGGCTCACGCCCCGCCCCTCGTGGTCGAGGGATTCGATGACGGCTTCGCGGATGGGAGGGGCGTCACGCATGATCAGGGTCCAGAAAGGGAGGGCGACATTTTAGCGAGGAGGCCGGGCAATGCAAGGCGAGGCGAGGCGCTATAATGCCGCCATGACAAATACTCTTCTTGGCGGCCTGTCGGCCGAGGAATTCCTCGCCGAATACTGGCAAAAGAAACCGCTCCTCGTGCGCCAGGCGGTTCCCGGCTTGACCGGCGTCGTCACCCGCGACGAGCTCTTCCAGCTCGCCCGCGACCCGGACGTCGAGTCACGCTACGTCACCCACGACGACCACGACTGGGAGGTCATCCGCGGCCCCCAGAAGGCCTCCGACCTGCGCAACAAGAAGCGCCCGTGGACGGTCCTGGTGCAGGGCCTCAACCTGTTCTGCCCCGACGGCGACGCGCTCCTGCACCGCTTCGACTTCATCCCCCAGGCGCGCCTTGACGATCTGATGGTGAGCTACGCCGTCGACGGCGGCGGCGTCGGCCCCCACTTCGACAACTACGACGTCTTCCTGCTGCAAGGCATCGGACAGCGGCGCTGGCAGCTCAGCGACCAGGAAGACCGCAGCCTGATCGAGGACGCCCCGCTCAAGATCCTCCAGGATTTCCGGCCCGTGCACGACTGGGTGCTGAACCCCGGCGACATGCTCTACCTGCCCCCCCAGTGGGCCCACAACGGGATCGCCATCGGTGAGTGCACCACCTACTCCATCGGTTTCCGCTCCCCCACCTACCAGGAGCTCGCCCAGCAGTTCCTGGGCTACCTGCAGGACACCATCCAGCTCGACGGCATCTACACCGACCCCGACCTGCGCCTCCAGGCCCACTCCGCCGAGATCAGCGACGTCATGGTCGACCGCATCACCGAGTCCCTCAAGCGCATCACCTGGAACCGTGACGACGTGCGCAGCTTCCTGGGCGCCTATCTCACCGAACCCAAGGCCCACGTCTTCTTCGACTCACCGGACGAACCGCTGGATCACGAAGACTTCCTCGACGCCTGCACCGAAGGCATCTCCCTCGACGCGCGCAGCCTGCTGCTATTTACCGAGGGGCAGTTCTTCCTCAACGGTGAAACCGTCCACGTGGAAGCCTGCGACCAGGCGGTCATGCAGGAACTCGCCGACCGCCGCCGCCTCGACTCCATCGCCGGCCTGTCCGAAGAAGGTAGCGCACTGCTCTACGATTGGTACTGCTGCGGCTTCGCCCACGTATCAGACGATTTAATGGAATAAACGCGGGTGTTGATCACCCCCTCGCCTTGCATTTCGGCTTGTTGCGGCAACGCAACAATGTCTTTATTCAAGCACTTCGTCCGTGATACGATGTTGCGCGAATCGGGTTCCCCACCTGATTGCTGCTGAATATAGATTGCTGTAATTCATTTATCGATAAGGGAAACCAACAATGAAACAATCTCTCCTGGTTGCTGCTCTCGTTGCACTCGCTGTTACCGCTTGCGGCAAGAAGGAAGAGCCGAAGCCCGTTGAAGCTCCGGCTCCCGCCGCAGCCCCGGCCGCTCCGGCTGCTGCCCCCGCCGCTGAAGCTCCGGCCGCCGCTCCGGCTGCCCCGGCTGCTGATGCCAAGCCCGCTGAAGCTGCCGCTCCGGCCGCCGATGCCAAGCCCGCTGAAGCCGCTGGCAACACCGCTGAAAACGCTGCCGCTGCTGCCGCGACCGCCGAGAAGAAGTAATTCTTCCTGCGTCGAAAAAGCCAACCCACGGGTTGGCTTTTTTTATGTGCGCAGCCCTCGAAAGCCAGACAGGCATGCGAGGGCAAAAAAAACGCCGGTTCGTACCGGCGTTTTTTATCAGAACCCTACAGCAAGAAGATTACTTAAGCTCCTGATGCAACAGGCCGAGGATCTTCCGGGCCGACTCGGATGCATCGACACCGCCCTCGCGGGTGAGCACCTGAACCGAAGTGGCGCCGTCTGCGCCCTTCACGTAGATCCGGTACTGACTGCCCGCCTGCACCGCCGGCTTGCTGCTGCGCCAGAAGGCAAGCTTCGAGAGAATGCCTTCGTCGTCCTTCTTGCGGACATCGGCTTCCGGGTCCACGTAGCGGACGTAGTACAGCCCCTGCGAACGATCCCTGTCCTCCACGGTGCAGCCGACGCGATCAAGAGCAAGACCCACCCGACGCCAGGAGCGATCGAAACCCTCCTCGAGCTGCAGCGCCGAAACGCTGCCAGATGCGCCCTGCAGGCGAGCCTTCTCGGCCTTGGGCTGGACTGCCATCTGCGCCTTGGCACGCACCTCGTCTGCACCGAGATGAATCATCAGGCGCTGCAGAAACTCGGCCTCGAGCTCCGGATCGGCGGGGCGCGGCTGCCAGATCGTGCGGTTCTTGGCTTCGTCCGGGTAGATTTCCATCATGCCGCGGTGGCTGATGTAGATCTCCACCTGCCCGGCCTCGGCACCGGTTTCGACACGGGTCCGGAACTTGTCGCGCTCGGGGGTGGAATAAAGACTGTCGAGGACCTTGCCCAAGGTACGACGAATCACGTCGCTGTTGATCTTGGCGCGGTTCTCGGCCCAATCGGTTTCCATCACACCGATTTCCGGGCGATCCACGCTCAGGATGAAGCCGTTCTCCTGCCAGAACTCCCGCATCTGGGGCCACAGCTTCTCGGCCGAGCCCTGGACGACGAGCCAGCGCTGGGAGCCCGAGCGCTCGACACGCATCTTGTCGGCGGACTGGGGCACCACGGCGACCGGCTTGGCGGCTGCAGGGCCGGCCGTTGCCGCAGGCTGGCCACCGCGCTCTGCGCTGTAAGCAGAGAAGGTGGCGGAGCCCCTGGGGCTCACGTCGGGAACCGCATAACGGCTGTCCGCCGTTGGCGTGGTGAGATCTGGGGGAACTTCCAGAGAGGGCAGCGCGGCAGTGGCGGCCGCGCTCTTATAGTCGATTTTCTTGGATTCCAGCAAGGAACCGGAACACCCGGCCAGGGCGATCGAGACAACGACCGCCGCACCGGATGTCAGCTTTCGGCTTTGCATGCGTGACCCTCGGAGTGGGAAAGACAGACTCACTGACTCGAACTTCGTCAAACTTCGATGCCTGCCTGACGCAAGGCGTCGAGCACCCGCGGCTGACAGGATTCGGACAGCGGCGTGAGCGGCAGGCGGATATGGCCACCGATCAGACCCATCCGTTCGACGGCCCATTTGACCGGAATCGGGTTGGCCTCACAGAACAGGTGACGATGCAGGCCGACGAGCTTGGCGTTGAGATCCCGCGCCAGCAGGCCGTCGCCCCTGGCTGCCGCCACACACATCTCGTGCATCAGGCGCGGCGCCACGTTGGCGGTGACCGAGATGGTGCCGTGCCCGCCCAGCATGATGAAGGCCATCGCCGTCATGTCGTCGCCGGTGTAGAGGGCGAAATCCTTGGGAGCCCGGGCGACGAGGTCGCAGGCGCGGTCGATGTTGCCGGTCGCGTCCTTGATGCCGATGATGTTCGGGACTTCGGCAAGGCGCAGCGCAGTGTCGTTGGACAGATCCGCCACGGTGCGGCCCGGCACGTTGTAAAGGATCATCGGCAGCGGGCTGGCCTCGGCGATGGTCCGGAAGTGCCGGTACATGCCCTCCTGGGTCGGACGGTTGTAATAAGGAACAACCGACAGGCCCGCCACCGCACCCGCCTTGCGGGAAAACTCGGTGAGCTCGATCGCCTCGCTGGTGGAGTTGGCGCCGGTGCCGGCGATCACCGGGATGCGACCCGCCGAGTGCTCGACCGCCACACGAATGAGTTCGCAGTGCTCTTCCACGTTGACCGTGGGGGACTCACCGGTAGTGCCGACCACGACGATGCCGTCGGTACCTTCCTGGATGTGAAAGTCGATGAGGCTGCGGAAACGAGGAAGATCCAGGCTGCCATCTTCTTGCATCGGCGTGACGATGGCGACAATCGAACCGGTAATCATGGGCTGGCGGGAACAGATGGAAAGTTAGCTATTGTACCGAATCACTTCCCGAAGGCTAGCCAGCCGCAAACGCCTGTTACGAAAAGCCCCGCAGAGCGGGGCATCGAGGGACGGATCCGGGTAGATGGCTTCAGAGGTCGGCCAACGTCTTGATGTGGGCCACGACGCTGCGGGCCAGCGAGGACAGCGAATAACCGCCTTCGAGCATCGACACGATGCGCCGGCCGGACGACTCGGCGGCCACCTTCTTGAGCTGCTCGGTGGCCCACATGTAGTCGGCCTCGACCAGGCCCAGGGAGCCCATGTCGTCCTCGTAGTGGGCGTCGAAGCCTGCCGAGATGAAGATCATCTCGGGTGCGTGGTTGCGCAGGGCCGGCATCCAGATGTCGGTGACGATCTCGCGGAACGCATCGCCCCGCGAACCTGCCTTGATCGGCACGTTGACCATGTTGGGCGCCGGGTTGTCGGCACCGCTGTAGGGGTAGAACGGGTGCTGGAAGATGCTGACCATCAGCACGCGGGGATCGTTCTTGAAGATATCCTCGGTGCCGTTGCCGTGATGGACGTCGAAATCGACCACCGCGACACGCTTGAGGCCATGCTCTTCAAGCGCATGCCGGGCCGCCACCGCCACATTGTTGAAGAAGCAGAAACCCATCGCCTTGGCCGCCTCGGCATGATGGCCTGGCGGACGGATCGCACAGAAGGCGTTCTCGACCTCGCCGGACAACACCAGATCGGTGGCCAGCACGCCTGCCCCCGCCGAGCGCAGCGCGGCCTTCATCGTGCCGGGACTCATCGCGGTGTCGGGGTCGAGGTGGCGGATGCCGTGCTCGGGCACGCTCGCCAGGATCTCGTCGACGTGCTCCCGCGGATGCGCCCGGGATAGCTGCTCCACCGTCGCCAGGGGCGCATCGTGGAACGACAGATACATGTCCAGCCCCGCCGCGATCAGGCGGTCGTTGATGGCCGCCAGACGTTCCGGCGACTCGGGGTGATGCTCCCCCATGTTGTGCAGCCAGCAGTCTCGATGCGTGATGAATGCCGTACTCGTCATAAACTCTCCCTGCCCTCTTCCGAGACATCGATGCGTTGATTATTGCGAGTTGCGGCGAACGCCACCGCTCCCCGGAGTTCCAATGCTCACGGAACCACCTCGGCATGTCTCTGCCGAGCCTCCTATTGTGGAATCATTATCCGCCTAACCCGACTCCGAAAAAAGCCCAAGACATGCCAAGTCGTATCGCCCGCCGCCTCACCGAGGCAGCCAGCCGCATCATCCTCGGCAAGGAGCATGCCGTCCGCCTCGCCCTGGCCTGCATCCTCGCCCGCGGGCACCTGCTCATCGAGGACATCCCCGGCGTCGGCAAGACCACCCTCGCCCACGTCCTCGCGCGCCTCCTCGGCCTGCAGTTCCAGCGCATCCAGTTCACCAGCGACATGCTGCCGGCCGACATCATCGGGGTGTCCGTCTTCGACCAGCGCGACGCCAGCTTCCGCTTCCACCCCGGCCCGGTATTCGCCCAGTTGCTCCTCGCCGACGAGACCAACCGCGCCACTCCGAAGGCCCAGAGCGCCCTGCTCGAAGCGATGGAGGAACGCCAGATCAGCGCCGAAGGCCAGACCTGGCGGCTGCCCGAGCCCTTCTTCGTGATCGCGACCCAGAACCCGGCCGACCAGATCGGCACCTTCCCGCTCCCCGAAAGCCAGCTCGACCGCTTCCTGATGCGCATCTCGCTGGGCTACCCCGACCGCGCCGCCGAGCGCGCCCTGCTCGCCGGCGAGGACAGGCGCGAGCTCGTCGCACACCTGCCCACCGAGCTCCAGGCAGGCGAACTGGACAGCCTCTTCGCGGCCGCCCGGCAGGTCCACGTCGGGCCCCGGCTGCTCGATTACGTCCAGGCCCTGCTGGAACACAGCCGCGCCGGCGCCGGCTTCTCCCTCGGCCTGTCACCCCGGGCCGGGCTCGGGCTGCTTGCGGCGGCGCGGGCCTGGGCGCTCCTTGGCGGGCGCGACCACGTCCTGCCGGAAGATGTGCAGGCGGTATTGCCCGCCGTGGCCGGCCATCGCCTGCGCGCCACCGGCGACACACCGCTGGGGCCCGACGCCCTCGCCCACCGGCTCGTCGAGGCCGTGCCGCTGCCATGACGGCGAGCCGGGCCGCCATCGCCGGCGCCATCGGAATGCGCCTCCAGCGCTGGCTCTTCCGGGTCGACGGGCCCGAGGCCGGGCCGATCAGCCTCGGGCAACGACGCATCTTCGTGCTCCCCACCGGCTTCGGGCTGGCCCTCGCGCTGACGCTCCTGGTGATGCTGCTGGCCTCCATCAATTACAACCTCAGCCTCGGCTTCGCGCTGACCTTCCTGATCGGCGGCATCGCCTGGGTGAGCATCCATCACGCCTTCCGCAACCTGGTCGATCTCACCGTGAGCCCTGGGCGCAGCGAGGCCGTGTTCTGCGGCGAGGCGGCTCGCTTCGGCGTGCAGCTCCACAACCCCGGCCTGCGCCCCCGGCTCGGCCTCCAGCTGCGGCCTCGTGGCGGTAGCAGCGACGAGGCGGCCTTCGACATCGCCCCAGAAGCCAGCCGCATGCCCGTCGTCGCCATCCCGACCCATCGGCGGGGCTGGCTGCCACTCCCGCGCCTGCACCTGGAAACCCGCCACCCGCTGGGCCTCATCCGGGCCTGGAGCCTCTTCCAGCCCGATCAGCGCTGCCTGGTCTACCCCACCCCGGCCGCCGACGCCCCGCCCCTCCACCACGCCGGCGACGCACAGCCCGGCAGCACCGCCCAGGGCCGCGGCCGGGACGACTTTGCCGGTCTGCGCCATCACCAGGCGAGCGACTCGCCCCGCCACGTCGCCTGGAAGACGGTCGCCCGCGGCGGCCCCTGGCGTACCAAGGAATTCGACGGTGCCGGCAGCCAGCGGCTGTGGCTGGACTGGCAGCAACTCCCGCCCGGCACGGGCACCGAAGCCCGCCTGTCGGCGCTCGCGCGCTGGGTCGTCGACGCGGACGCCACCGGCATCGAGGACGGCCTCCGTCTGCCCGGCCTCGAGCTCCCGCCGGCAACGGGAGGCGCGCATCGCCACGCCTGCCTCGCCGCCCTCGCCCTTTTCGAACAGCCCACCGGCCATGCCCAGCCTGCGTCGTGACCAGGTCGGCTGGCTGCTGGCCGGCTCGGCGCTCACCCTGGCCCCCCACGCCAGCCACCTGCCACCGGCCATCAGTGCCCTGTGCGCGCTGCTGCTCGTCTGGCGGGGTTTCATAAACCAGCGCGGCAGCCGCCTGCCTCACCGCAGCCTGCTCGTATTGATGGCGGCGGGTGTCGTCGGCGCGGTACTTCTGGAGTTCCACCAATTCTTCGGCAAGGAACCCGGCATCGCGCTGCTGGCCGGGCTGCTCAGTCTCAAGCTGCTTGAGACCGACAGCCTGCGGGATGCCCGGGCAGCGGTCCTGCTGAGCTTATTCATGCAGCTGGGACAGTTCCTTTACCAGCAGAACATGGCGATCGCAGCGCTCGCACTCCTCGGCACCTTCGCCAGCATCGGCACGCTGCTGGCCCTCCAGGGCCGCGCCGAGGCCTTCGCCCCGCGCGCCGCGGCGGCCGCGCGCCTGATTCTCCAGGCCCTGCCCCTGATGCTGGTGCTTTTCCTGCTGTTCCCCCGGGTCCAGGGCCCCCTGTGGGGGCTACCCGCCGACGCCCACAGCGCGGTCAGCGGGCTCTCCGACGACATGCGGCCGGGGGACATCGCGCGGGTCAGCGAGTCCGGGGCGATCGCCTTCCGCGCCGCCTTCGAGGGCGACCCGCCCCCTCCCGCTGAGCGCTACTGGCGCGGCCCCGTGCTGACCCGCTTCGACGGCCGCAGCTGGCGCCCCGGCCCGAGCCGGCGACAGGACCAGCCCTTCTACCAGAGCAGCGGCATCGCCCGCCCTTACACCCTCACGCTGGAGCCCCACAACCAGCACTGGCTGCTGGCCATGGACTTCCCCGGCCCGGCGGGCGGCCTCGTGTATGGCGACGACTTCCGGCTGCTGTCCCGCGAGCCGGTGCGAAGCCGGCTGCGTCTCGAGCTGGTGGCCCACCCGGCCACGCCGGTCGGGCTGGCCGAAGACCCACGCATCCTTCAGGAAGCGCTGGCGCTCCCGCCCGGCTTCAACCCACGCACCCGCGCCCTGGGCGAACGGCTGCGCGCGGCCGCCGGGCACACCGAAGACATCCCCGCGCTGGCGATCCGCCACTTCCGCGACAGCCGGCTGGCCTACACGCTGGCCCCCGCGCCGCTGTACCGGGACGACGTGGACAGCTTCCTGTTCGACACCCGGCAGGGCTTCTGCGAGCACTTCGCCGCCGCCTTTGTGGTCGCGATGCGGGCCGCCGGCGTGCCGGCGCGGGTCGTCACCGGCTACCAGGGCGGCGAGATCAACCCGGTGGACGGCACCCTCGTCGTGCGCCAGTCCGACGCCCACGCCTGGGCCGAGGTGTGGCTTGAAGCCAGGGGATGGCTGCGGGTCGACCCGACCGCCGCCAGCGCCCCCCGGCGCATCGACGGAGGCCTCGCCGCGGCCCTGCCCGACACGGCCCGGCTGCCCCTGCTGGCGCGCAGTGACCTACCCTGGCTGCGCGCCCTGCGCGACCGCGTGGACGCCGTCAACAACCGCTGGAACCAGTGGGTTCTCGGGTACAATCCGGCCCGCCAGCGGGAGCTCGTCGCCAGCCTCGGTTTCGGCGATACAGGCTGGCAGAGCCTCACCGCACTGATGGCCGGCGGCACTGCCATCGTGATGGGTTGCCTCACCCTGTGGGCGCTGCGCCGCGTGAGGCCAGGCGATGCCATCGACCGCAGCTGGTCGCGCGTGTGCCGCCGCCTCGCCGCCGCGGGCCACCCCCGCCATGTCTGGGAAGGCCCCCTCGACTACGCCGGGCGGATTGCCAGGGAGGCGCCCGAAACCGCACCCGAGCTCGCCTCGATTGCCGCCGACTACGCCCGGCTACGCTACGGCCCCGCCCCCGCCGACGCCGCCCTGCTGCAGCGATTCCACCACACCTCCAGGAAGTTCCGCCCCCGATGAAGACCGCCCTCTCCCGCCCCCTGCGCGCGCTCACCCTGCTCGCTGGCTTCGCCGCTGCCGCCTCGGGCCACGCCTCCGAACGCTACGCCGACCGGCCGGAAGCCCAACAGTTCATCGAGGAGATGCAGCAGCGCCACGGCTTCGACAAGGACGCCCTCACCTACATCTTCCGGCGGGCCGAGTACCTGCCGTCGGTCATCAAGTACATCTCGCCGCCCAAAGACCCCGGCGTGCGCTCGTGGCAGCGCTACCGGGGCCGCTTCATCGAGCCGGTACGCATCAAGGCCGGCGTGGCCTTCTGGGATCGCCACGCCGACACCATCCGTGCTGCCAGCGAGAAATACGGCGTCCCCGAGGAGATCATCGTCGGCATCATCGGCGTGGAAACCATCTATGGGCGCAACACGGGCAACTTCCAGGCCGTCTCGGCCCTTGCCACGCTGGCCTTCGATTACCCACGCCGGGCCGAGCTGTTCCGGAGCGAGCTCGAATCGCTGCTGCTGATGGCCCGCGAACAGCACCGCGACCCGCTCGACTATCAAGGCTCCTACGCCGGCGCCCTCGGCCTGCCGCAGTTCCTGCCGAGCAGCGTGCGCAACTATGCGGTGGATTTCGATGGCGACGGGCAGATCGACCTGCTCGGCAGCCCGAAGGACGCCATCGGAAGCGTGGCGCGCTACATGCAGATGCACGGCTGGGAAGCCGGCGGGCCGGTGGCGGTGCGTGCCAGCCTGGACGCCGACATCAACCTGGCGCCGCTCCTCGCCAACGACATCACGCCGGCCTTCGACGCGGCCACCCTGGCCAGCCATGGCGTGCGCGCCGCGGGCGGCGCAGAGGCAGC
>RRZU010781486.1_pt1 | contig 10818 bp, 6 predicted proteins | sample 2165561 | NCBI WGS metagenome assembly RRZU01 (sample SAMN10456909, study PRJNA506462) | wastewater metagenome | isolation source: wastewater sludge | place: USA: Moscow, Idaho | reverse complement strand
CGGGCCACAACCGACTACGCAGAGGCCATTCCTGGTGCGGATGCTGTCGTCCTCGTCGTTCCCCTGTTTGTCAATGATGAGACCTGGGAGCCCGACTTTGGCTGGATGGATGCAGCCACCGCTTCCCTTGCGGGCCACCTCACCCCCGGAACCCTGGTTTCCTACGAGACAACCCTCCCGGTGGGAACAACACGCAACCGTTGGAAGCCAATGATTGAGCAGATCTCCGGTTTGAAAGAGGGCGTGGACTTCGACCTCGTCTTCAGCCCCGAACGTGTCCTGACCGGTCGCGTGTTTGCCGACCTGCGCAAGTACCCCAAACTGGTTGGCGGACTGTCGGACCGTGGAACCAAGGCCGGCATTGAGTTCTACAAGCAGGTGCTGTCCTTTGATGAGCGTCCCGACCTGCCCCGTGAGAACGGAGTATGGGACATGGGCAGCGCCGAGGCCGCGGAGATGGCCAAGTTGGCTGAGACCACGTACCGCGATGTCAACATTGGGTTGGCTAACCAGTTTGCCGTTTACGCAGACAAAGAAGGCATTGACGTCAACCGCGTCATCGACGCCTGCAACTCCCAGCCCTACAGTCACATTCACCGCCCCGGCATCGCCGTTGGTGGTCACTGCATTCCTGTTTACCCCCGTCTCTACCTGTCGACGGATCCCGATGCTTCGATCGTGCGAACGGCACGTCAGTTCAACGCGGCAATGCCCGACTACGTGGTGTCCCAGGTGAAGAATCTGGTTGGTTCTTTGAAGGGGCAGAAGGTTGCCGTGCTGGGTGCGTCCTACCGTGGCGGCGTCAAAGAGACCGCGTTCAGTGGCGTTTTTGAAACTGTTGATGCACTGCGTCGCGAGGGTGCCGACGTGGTGGTTGAAGACCCCATGTACGAGGACGAAGAACTGGCCGCCTTTGGCTGGGATCCCTACCATGTCGGCGAAGACGTTGACGTGGTGATTGTCCAAGCCGATCACAAGAGCTACGCGGATCTTTCCCCACGTGACTTCCCCGGCATCAAGCTTCTCTTTGACGGGCGCCGCATCACGAACCCGGACAACTGGGTTGGTACGCCCCGGTTAGTCATCGGGGAGTAGATCACCCGTATGGCTTGGGTTGAGTTCTCGCTGCTTGCCGCACTTGCGGTTCTGGTCGTAATGGTTCCCGGAGCCCAGGCCCTGTGGTTGATGCGCGTTCGCGACTTCCGCACTGTCCTGCTCGCACCTGCGGTAGGAATTGGCCTTCTAGGTCTTCTCACGTTCATTGCGGCGCCTATCGGTGGCTGGTCATGGGTGTATCCGACCGGTTTGATCGCCCTGCTTCTGGCGGCGATGATCCTACAGAGGGCGCGAGAACGAGGGCGTGCGACCAGCACGGCAGTTGCAGGCGAGGCCGTTCTGAGAGGACGCTCAAGCAAGGCGACACTTCTATGGGCAGCTGCCGGGGTGAGCGTCTTCGTCGCTGCGTACATGCCGGTCTTCGTAGCTACGGTGATTGATCCTGGCCTGCCACAGACCCTGAACTTGGCAGATGCGGCATTCCATTTGACCGGCGCCAAGCTTGTCGCCGATACCGGTGATGTCAGCCCGCTTACAGCTCTGGCGGAAGTTCGAACGCCTGTCGCCGCAACCGGGGTGTACTACCCGGTGCTCTGGCATGCTTTTGTAGCACTTCTGATCCCGCTCTCTTCGGTGGGCACGGCAACGAACGCGGCTATCGTCGCCGTGGGACTAGTGTTCTGGCCCATTTCACTATCTGCACTTTCGGTTTCCCTGACGCGTTCCGCCCCGTCTGCAGCGTTCTGGGCCCCCATGCTTGCGGTGACGTCCTCACTGTTCCCGGGGAGCATCCTTTTTCGGTGGTCGATGGATCCTTTCGGAATGTCCGTGCCGCTTGTCGCCTCCGCATTGGCAGTGATGATCTGGTGGCAACGAGGGCGACAAGAGGGAGCAGCAACCTCGAGACCCCTGTTGATTTGCTTCGCATTGATCTTCGTCGGAGCCATTGCCGCGCAGCCCAGCACTGCCCTTCTGATTGCCGTCATCCCCTTGGTGACTCTGGTGTCCGCACTTGCCTGGAGCGGCATAAATGCAGTTCGCAGAGGTGCCTGGGTCCGCTCAGCACTGAGTGGAGGAACAATCCTGGTACTCGTGATCGTGGGTGCCGTGGCAGTGAAGGCAGCCACTCGCCTGTCGTATGTGCAGTCGCTTGGAAGTTTTCAGCGCGCCCAACTTGGTTACTGGGGTTCATTGTATGAGCTGGCTCGGGGTGGGCCAACCTACCCGCAGACAGCAACCAGCTTCCTACCGTGGGCGGTGATTCGCGTAGTTGGAGCTGTCTGGGCAATCTGGTCGCTGAGGTCCCAGGCAGGTTGGATCTTCTCAGGAACCGCTCTGGCGTTCCTGCTGATTTACATGGCGTCATCCGGCCCTGACAACGTCTTCCGCCTCCTGACGGGCCCCTGGTACAAGGATTACACGCGACTCGCCGTCTTCGTGATAGCGCTCGTTGCCGCGGCGGCCGGGGCAGCAATCGGTACCTGGATGGGACGCCTCTTTGGAAGCACGTGGAGCGGAGGACGTTTCATGGCACTAGCACTCGGTTCCGCAATCGCCATCTTCGCGGTCCTCTCTCCCGTCCTCGGAATCGGAGGCCCACGCGCCTCATATCGTGAGTCGATAGAAGAAGGCTACGACCTTGAGCTGGATGACGACACGGTGCTCAGCGAGGACGCTGCCTACCTCCTGAGGAGCCTGGATGGTGATCTCCCCGCTGGGTCCTACATACTTGGCGTTCCATCATCAGGTGCCGCGTTTGCAGTGGCCTTCTCTGATCAGTACGGCTTCACCCGCTGGGTCTCGGATCCTACCGTGACGTTCTTGATGGAGAACATCCACTCTATTGCCACCGACCCCGAAGTGTGTGCGGCCGTAAGAGAATCCGATGTTTCGGCAGTCCTTCTGACGGACGCCCCAGCGGAGGGTGAAGAAACCGCATCCAGTGGTGGGCTCAGTCGGCTAGACACCTCCGAGGGCTTCGAACTAATCGAAACCCGAGGCGACTTGACGCTGTGGCGCATTACCGCGTGCGACTAGGAGTGTCGAGCCCCACGAATCGACGCCACGCGCGATGTGACCGCTGCTCCCGCGGACTTGCCGGCCATCCAACCGGTGGTCAGCGTGGCACCGAGGCGCGGGAAGCGGTCGCTAATGCGCCGCTGAACGAGTGAGCGAATTGATGCTGCCGAGGGCGCTCCCGTTTCAGATGCACCGAGCATCTTCACCTGTTCCAGCACGTGGGGGTGTAGGAAGGACGAGATCGAATCCAGTTTGTACTCAAGCGTCACGGCGGAAATTTCTGCGAGCGCCGGGGTCTGAACGCAGCGCGAGAAGAGACCTTGACTGTAGATGACGTAGCTGTAGAGGCGTTCGAGGACGTGGGCGAGAGAGCCGTCGCGGTAGTTGCCGCCTGCGGGGAACTCATCGGGTCGGAAGGCGGCGTTGACTAAGGGGAGGAGTGCCTCTCGACGAGCGATGAACATGCTGCCGTACGGCGACAGGGGAGTGTTCGTGTCAAAGGGAATGTCGATCCCGAGACGGTTCTTGAGAGCTTCGGCTGGAAGGCGATTAGCAGTCCAGCCATTTCCCATTGTCGGCAGGCCCATGTGAATGACCGGGGGGAAAACCATGCCCAATTGTGGTTCATCAGCAAAGCGATCGTAGATGTGGGCAACATGACTCGGGGAAGCAAACAGGTTCTCGAAGAGATGGCTGCGGAACCAGGAACTCACGCTCTGGGGATCCTGCACGGACCGTTTCGAGTGCATCTTGACGATCAGATCGAAGCGTGGGCTCTGAATCACGTCGCCGCAATCCACCAGGAACGCTGAGATATCACGCCCGTCATTTGTAGCGACTGTGCGGACTTCAATGTGGTCGAAATGCGCTTGATATGGGAGTTCCTTCAGGGATGCTTCGAGCCTCGCTTGCTTCTCAGCGGAATCAGTTGTGATAAAGAGAGAGACGGGTGACGGGATGTTTGAGGCATAGCGAACCATCTCGCGGAGCATGTCAGGATAGAACACGTGGGCGCATACTGCAGTCTTCAGGGTGTTCTTGTGCTTGGGCGCTACACCTTGGGGTATATCCAGAAGTGCGATATTTGTATACCAGACTTGCGGTGGAACAGCATGGGTCAGGTGGCTCCAGAAAATGTCGAGTGGGTATCCGCTCTTCACTACTTCACTGTATGCGGTGCGCGCGCTCACGGCCCACCGTTCCAAGAGTAGCGGATCAGAAGTGAACGTTGCCCAGGGGATTAGTGGGATGCCAGCCGTGGAGGAACGCAAGAAATAGTCTTCGTCGGAGTTTCCATAGAGCCAACCGGGAGTGAGACCTGCCGGTGCTAGTGCCAGCAGAAGATCACGGAGACTAGACGCGCCGTTGAGGGCCACCAGGAGCTCTGAGGATCGAAGCGTGTTGTGGGAAAGCTGCAAGAACTGAGGCTCAAGCGCCAGGGACTCAGTGCCCTGTTCTCCGTCGTACGTTGGATCGGGCTTGGTGAGGAAACGGATCGATCTCCCCGGGGCATCAAGGCGTGAGAAAAGATCGTCAAGGTCGGAAAGTGGACCGATGAGGCCATCGGTTACGATGAGAATCTCCTCCCCGAGCTGGTGTGTCAAAGAGGGTGAGGCTGCTGCAAGCGATGCGAGGATCCCCGCGAGTCCGCGATCTCGGTCATAAGGCAGGTGAGTCATACCCGAGTCTGAAACTCTGAGCGATGAGTTGGCGCGGTTAGCTGGTACCGCAATGAGGGTCGACGAGCAGTAGGGACGAAGCGCTGAAAGGAGATACTGGCCAGCAGCGTCAATGTCCTCTGTTGTGGCTTTTGAGTCAGCTGCTGCGAAAACCAGTGTCCGTGATCGCGTCGCACGACGATAGGCCGTCATTTCTCAACCCGCCTCATGCCCGAAATCGCGGATCTCGCTTGCAGTTCTAGATTATGCACGCGATCAAATGTTCCTGGGGATAGGTTCTGGATCGCTTTACCGATCCTATTTTTCAGGGTCGGAGCAATCACATGTCCCGAATACGGGTAGTGCGTGTAGTCGCGGAAGATTCTGGGAGTATGCGAGTAGAGATCTACGACGAAAAGTAAACTCGTCTGGGCCTCTGTAAGACTCCCTGTCTCACCAACGAAGAAGCCCCCGTTGCGTGCTATGTCCCCCGTCAGCATGTCCAACATTTGGTGAAGTACCTCGTCATCACCTACGAGGTCAACAAGTGATTTCCACCCTCCACCCCTAACTATTGCCTCCCTCAGGAGTTCCACCACCTCTCGGCGGTAGGCCGCTGCTCCACGGTAGGGCGCCACGGGAGATGTCTGGCTGAACTTCCCCGTCAGCTCGAGCTGGTCCGCCAACTTCATTGAAAGGAGTGAGCTACCAAACCAACTTCGCCCTCGCACTGCAGTCCCGACGACCTGCACGTACGGGTAAACGGCTCCAAGTTTTGAGTGAGCATCGAACAGTCCGACGATGAATTCTGGATCAGCTGTGATGGCCTCAGTGACGTTCTGGTATCGGAGCTGTATCCCGTCTGCGCGCAAACCGGGCCTAGGAGGTCTGGGAGCAATTATGAGGATGTCTGCCTCGCCCATGAGTGCGTCGATTCCGCGTTCAGCGAGGGTCTTCCATGGATGTGACGTTCGACTTCTGAGTGCTACACGGTCACCTTGGAGTTCGATCACATTGGGTTGGATGCTCTCCTCAAGAGGGTCCGTAACCCGGATGTAGCTTGCGCCGATTCCTTCAGTAAGCTCTCTCGTGGTTGTTCGTCGAACGACACCCTCAACTATTAGGTCCTCGGGGTATCCTCGACGCTTTGCTTCCTCTGTTACCGCGGCGGTTACTATGCCTTGGTCAACTAGAGCGGGCACATCATGGAAATAGAGACGCTTCTTGAATAGTGGGCAACCATCTTGGAGAAGACCAACAGGTGCCTCCATGGTGGCGTTTGAGACTCCGTAGTTGGCAGCCGGGAAGGCGGCTTGCCAGGTGAATCCGAGGTCCGCGAAGTACCTGGTGAACTCGCATTCGAACTGAGTGACGACCTCCGAGTAGGAAGTCGGGTCCTTCAATGACTTCCAGTAGCGTCGAAACTCGGGGCTGCGCAGGATGGGCCCCCGTATCGACAACCAATAGGACTGCAAGTGTTCCGGCATCGTTCCGCGACCTGTGTACGGATGAGGCGAGACTGCGGGGTGATCGGTGATACCCCACAAGTCAACGTCAACTGAGTCCATACGGTCCAGAAGCGGCTCAAAAGATCCCACCGGGCCAAAAAATGTGTAGTTCACTAGGAAGAGCTCGTCGACACCTGCAAGCGTGTCCCATCCGAGAAACTCGAGTGCGTCTCTGTAGGCGCCAACATCGAATCCCACGTTGTCACGCTCTAGGACGTCGTCTGCGATCGCCCTGACAGCCTCGAGTGAGCTCGCCTGTAGGGACCCATTCACAACAACCAGTATGTTCTCCACAAAGGGACGGAATCCACGAAGGGTGTGAAGGACGGAGGTATCGCAAACGCCATCTGCGTCGTACAACAGGAATACCAGTGTTCTATTTAGTTCAGTCTTCACACCAACACCGTTCCTTATTACACGCTTCCATGCCACTTGATTGTTCACAGCCTACAGAAATGATGGCCGTTAGACACTGAATGCAGCCAGACCGAATTCGGGAGACGCGCGTAGATGGTTATCATTGTCTTCATGGCACCGACAGAACTGTGTGGTACGCGGTCTTTTCAGGATGGAGTCCGCTGTGTCTGAGGACTCCAAGATCGTAGATGCGCGCTATAAGCGTCTTGAAAGTCTTCCGCTCGTGAGTTACCGCCGCAAGGAGAATGCGGTAACTGGGTTCTTCGGCGCCATTCGTGAAGTTTTTTCCCGTCGCGAACTACTTGGGCTTCTTGTACGGCGGGAGTTGGTTGGAAGATACAAGGACAGCACGCTTGGTCTTGTATGGTCGATGATTCGTCCACTGACTCAGCTCCTCATCTACTACCTGGTGATGGGGGAGTTCTTAGGTGCAGCGAGAAACATAAACAACTTCGCGATCTTCATCTTCTCGGGCCTCACCATTTATGGCTTGTTCTCCGAGGTCGTGAACACGATGACCAGTTCGATTATCGCGAACTCCGGACTCATCAAGAAGATCTATCTTCCCAGGGAGATTTTTCCAATTGCCGCCGTGGGTGCTGCACTCGTGAATTTCGGGCTGCAGATGGTTATTCTCTTGGTTGCTGCGGCGTTCGTCGGAACAATCGTGTTCGGCGCTAACCTTCTTTTCTCACTGCTCTCTGTGCTTATTGTCCTCCTTTACGGTGTTGGGCTGGGACTCTTCCTTGCGGCTTGGAATGTCTACCTCCGAGATATCCAGTTCATGGTCGAGGTTGTTGTCATGTTGCTGATGTGGTTTAGCCCGATTGTCTACTCCTGGACCTTTGTGGCCGATGCGTTCTCAATGCGCGGTCTTGGCTGGCTCACAAATGTGTACATCAACAACCCAGTAACGCTCGCAGTTCTTGGTTTTCAAGAGGCTTTTTGGGCGGGTGCAAGCGATGGGGTTATTCCTGATGACTTGGCATTCCGCATGGGTATCGCGAGCGTGATCGGCGTCTTTGTTCTCTGGTGGGGACAGCGTGTCTTCGCCCGACTTCAACCAAACTTTGCGCAGGAACTCTGATGACTCAAGAAATCCCGTTTACAGAGGGTCATGACGAAGGCTCACACCTACCACCTGGTCCAGAGATAGCAATAGTGAAGGACGCCTCTAAGTTCTTTGTTCTCCGTAAGGATAAATCGGTCAAGGATCGGGTCCTCCACCCGGGAGAGTCAAAGAAGCACGAGGATAGGTTCTGGGCGCTGAAAGGTATCTCACTCAAGTTCAAGGCGGGTACGACTGTTGGCTTGATTGGGCCAAATGGTTCGGGTAAGTCAACACTATTGAAGATGATCGGCGGTATCATCCAACCTGATGAAGGCATGGTTGAGACCCGTGGTCGACTTGCAGCGTTGCTTGAGCTTGGAGCTGGCTTCCACCCGGATCTGACCGGGCGTGAGAACGTCTACTTGAACGCATCGATCCTCGGCATGTCACGAGCAGAGACAGACGCAAAGTTCGAGAGCATCGTTGCCTTCTCAGGTATTGCGCAGTTCATTGATACTCAAGTGAAGTTTTACTCCTCCGGCATGTACGTGCGCTTGGCCTTCGCAGTCGCAGTCCATGTCGATCCGGATATTCTCCTTGTTGATGAAGTTCTTGCGGTTGGAGACGAGGCCTTCCAGGAAAAGTGCCTCAAGAAAATTCAGGAGTTTCAGGCAGAGGGCCGCACTATCATTATCGTCTCGCATGCGATGGGGCATATTACTTCGTTGTGTGACAGGGCGGTTGTCCTCCACAAAGGCACGGTTGCTTTTGATGGGGACCCAACTGAAGCGGTTCAGGTCATGAGGACAGGTCTGTTCATTGAGGGCTCAGAGGGAGTCTCAGTCGCCACTCGCCGCGATGATGTTGAGGAAGGTGACGAACCTGTCATCGTCTCTGTCGTTCCTCGAACAGAAGGTAAAGCACTGACCCCAGGTGATGATCTAACCGTTGATGTAGAGCTGTTCGTGCCACACCAAGTGTCACAATGGGATCTGACACTCTCAGTCAACAATTCCCTGGGATCAACGATCCTCATTACCAGCGCACACGCCGCCGGACTCAAAGGTGCGGTCCTAGAGGGGCACCAGACGGTTCGATTCGTGCTCCCGAGCTTGTCGCTGACCGACGGCGGTTACTCTTTGACAACAGTGCTTTACGATAGTTTCCAACGCGAGACATCTAGGAGCGAAGGTACCGCAGCCTTCAAAGCCCGGTCTGGCTCTGAGAGCATAGGAACGGTCTATTCGAAAGTAGTCGGTTCTTTACCGCCGGCCAAGTGATTGGAATTCATTGTTGAAGAGTGAGGACACTACACGCGTTCGGAGCTTGGTGGCTGGTCTTGTCGGCACACTATGTATTCTCGTTGGGTTTCTGACATGGGCGCTAGTCTCACCTGTGGGAGGCTCCCCGGACGATGACTACCATCTGGGCAGCACCTGGTGTCCTAATCCAGTTGAGGGCGGCTCTTGCGATGTGGTGGTGTCGAATGGTGAGGTAACCAAGATCGTTGTACCTGAGACGGTGTACATGTCTCAAGACTGTTGGGCGTTCCATCCCGAGACGTCGGCAGCCTGCACGGACGATCTTGCCGATGACGTATATGTCCCCTCATACCGATTTGATGATGGAGCATACCCTCCGGGATACTACCGCTTCCACCACACCTTAGTCGGCCCAGACGTTCACAGGTCGGTCGTGATGATGCGCTTTGCCAACGTTATCCTTGGTCTCGGTGGTGTTGTCGCTGTCGGGGCATTGTCTGCACCGCGGGCTCGACAGAATCTCATTCTGGCCACCGTTGCGGCATGGGTTCCAATGGGGGTGTACTTCGTCGCGTCGAACAACCCCAGCAGTTGGGCCATCAGCGGCGTTCTGATCTACGGGGGTGCGCTTGTCTCAGCCGCAGGCTCTTCCCATTGGCGCAGATGGACCTTACTCGCCTTCGCGGTTATGGGCGCCGGGATGGCGATGATGAGCCGTCCTGACGCCGCCTTCTACCTGCTGATTGTGACGTTGGCTCTCTGGCTGTTGGTGCCATTCAGGAAGAACCTGATGCCCGAGGTCATCCTCTCGGGCATCGCTACGGGACTGGGACTCCTTGTTCTCCTATCATCCACGCAAGCCGACAACCTCACGGGGGACGGAGGATGGCCAGTGGATTTGAATGCCTCCACACTAGAAGTGCTCGTGGACAACATAGCCTCTCTCCCTGCGTACGCAGCATCCCTTTGGGGTTTGGGGATGGGCCCGGGTTGGTTGGATGTTCCCCTAACCGGCTGGGCGACCCTGGTAATGGTCATAGTATTTGGTGCTCTCTTGTTTGCAGGAGCTCATGACATCTCGTGGCGAAAAGGGTTCGCCGCCATGGTCGTGTTCGGAGCTCTCTACGGGATTCCCGTGGTAAGCATGACGTTTCGGCACGTGGCGCCGGTAACGTACTACCAAGGTCGCTATATGCTGCCACTTCTCGCTTTCGCATTGCTAGTGTGGGTCCAGCCAGGCACCAAGAAGCCGTTGGGACTCTCCTTGGGACAGACGATCGGGATCGCGGGGATTGCTTCGGTGGCAAACGCATCCGCTCTTGCCACCACGATTCTCAGATTTGCAAGCGGGGTCACCTCGGACGGTATGAGTTCCGCGGCAGGGGAACCCTGGTGGCCATGGGCGATAGGACCTCGAGTCGTTTGGATCGTCGGAGCCCTGTGCATGACTGTTGGTATCTTCGTCCTGATGACGTTAGTCGCGCATCAGTCAAATCTCGTGACAGACACCTTGGTAGAGTTGAGTGGATCAACCGAGAGTACGAGGAAGGGTCGCAATGAAGGGAATCATTCTGGCAGGCGGGTCAGGCACGCGGCTACATCCGCTCACGCTGGGCACATCGAAGCAGCTGATGCCGGTGTACGACAAACCGATGATCTATTACCCGCTGACGACACTGATGCTGGCGGGAATCAATGAGATCCTCGTAATTACCACCCCTCATGACGCTGCCGGATTTGAGAGGCTGCTGGGAGACGGATCCCAGTTCGGTATCAAGATAACTTACGCGCAACAAGCTGTTCCCAATGGTCTTGCACAGGCATTCGTCATCGGGGCGGACTTTATT
>RRZU010692324.1_pt1 | contig 10818 bp, 8 predicted proteins | sample 2165561 | NCBI WGS metagenome assembly RRZU01 (sample SAMN10456909, study PRJNA506462) | wastewater metagenome | isolation source: wastewater sludge | place: USA: Moscow, Idaho | reverse complement strand
TTGATTTGCTCTTTTGCAAATGAACCCATATTCCATGTAGATTCACATCCACAAATATGTTTTGCAAAGTTTTTTAATAATTTAGAACCCTCTTCTGAGTGATAAACTTCTGGGTGGAATTGGAATGCATAAATATTTCTTTCCATATCAGCAATAGCAGCAAATGGAGAGTTTTCACTTGTTCCGATTTTTTCAAATCCAGCAGGAATATTTTCTACTCTATCTCCGTGAGACATCCAAACAATTTGACCATCTTTTGTATCTTTAAAGATTGGATTATCTTGTTCAAATTTTAACTTAGCTTTACCATATTCGTGATGATCTGCAGGAATTACGCTTCCACCAAAATGTTGAGAAATTAATTGCATACCATAACAAATTCCTAAAATAGGTAACCCTAAATCAAAAATTGTAGCATCAGGATGATAAGCATCTTTTGCATAAACAGAAGCTGGACCACCTGAAAGGATAAGTCCTTTTGGAGTTCTTGCCATGATATCTTGAATTGATTCGTTATATGGCACGATTTCTGAATAAACACCAGATTCTCTTAGTTTTCTAGCGATGATTTGAGTATATTGACTACCAAAATCTAATACAACGATTGGTACATGTTTCATATATTATTTTCCTTTTATCGTATTTTTACGATTGTTAAATAGTCAAATATTGTATCTAAATTTGTGTTAAAAATGAATTAGAAGAAAAAAGAGAGATTTGAAAAGAGGTTGTAAAAGTGCTATTGCACTTTTACATTATCCTATGTGATAGAAACCTAAAATTTCGTATTGAACATACCAAATAGAAACAGAAACGATATATCCAACTAATACTGTCCAAGCAAATTTCATGTGTGAACCAAATGTATAAATTCCATGTAATTTACCCATTACTCCAACACCAGCTGCTGATCCAAAAGAGATTAATGAACCACCAACCCCAGCTGTTAAAGTAACTAACATCCATTGGTCTAATCCCATTTCAGGATTTGCTTTTAAAATTGCAGACATAACAGGAACGTTATCAACAATCGCAGATAAGAATCCAACCCCAATATTTGACCAAGTTGGACCTAATACATCAGGATTATATACATGAGCAGCAAGTGCTAACCATCCAATAAAGTGTAAAGCACCAACTGCTGCTAAAATACCAAAGAAGAACATTAATGTATTATTTTCAATTTTTGCCATAGAATGGAAAATATTGAAATGCTCAGAACCATATTTTTTTCTAAGTCCATAAGAATAAACTTTAAGTAATGCAAGACCAAACATCATACCCCACATAGCTGGTAAATGTAAAACTTGATGAGACATAACTGCACAGAAAATTGTAAATACTCCAAGTGCCATTACAACCTTAGAACCTTCTGCCATTTTTGGTTTAACTTCTTTTGAAATATCAAAATCAGGTTTAACATTTGGAACAAATCTTGATAATAAGAATGCTGTAACTACAAATCCACCAAATGCAGCTGGAAATAAAAATAAAAAGTCTGTAAAAGTACCTTTTCCTGCTGTCCATGCCATAAGTGTTGTAATATCACCAAATGGAGACCAAGCACCACCTGCATTTGCAGCAACAACGATATTGATAGCACCAGGAACTAAGAAATCTTTTCTTGTTTTATCAATAGTGATTAATACAGTTGATAAAATTAAAGCAGTAGTTAAGTTATCAGCAACAGGTGAGATAAAGAATGCCAAAAATCCAGTAACCCAAAATAATTTTCTATATGTATAACCTTTTGATACTAAATTATATTTTAATCTATCAAAAACACCCATGTGAATTAATGATTCGATATAAGTCATTGCAACATATAAGAAGAAGAAAATTCCAGCTATCTCTAAAATTAAATGATTTACTTCAGTATTAACAAAATTTAAATCTAAATCGTTTAACGCGTAATAAATCGCAACTAAAATGAACATAAATGTTCCAATAAATAACGCAGGTTTCGCTTTGTCCATTGCATATTTCTCTTCTGCAGCAACAAAATAGTACCCTACAACAAAAATAAATAGAGAGGCAAAACCAACCCATGTCATAGTTAAATCAGGGTTCTCACCGACGTTTGCAGAACTTGCAAATAGCGATAAAGCCCCTAAAAGTAAAGTTAAAATAACTTTCATCATTTAGTCTCCTTGTGATAATACGCACCTAATTTTTTTTCTCTTAAATGCGAATTTTAATTAGATTTTGCCGTAAATAGCCTTAAAAATATAAATTATGTAAATTTTATGTCAAAAAAATATCAATTTTGAATATAGTGTGCACCCAATGACTCTTTCCTGTTAATCGCAGCTTTTAAAATAGCCTTTGCTGTAAGTAATCTTAAAAACAATAATCTTCCAACATCTTTTTTCAAATACTCTTCTATAACTTTTAATGACTCTTCTAATGCCTTATGTTCTCTTACAATTCCTGCATGAGTCCACATTATAGTTCTTAAATTATCTTTTAAATCTTTATCTATCTCTTTATTTCTTATATATTCAATAATTGGTTTATCATAATTTTCTTGATTTATTTTAAAATCTTCTTTCAATGAATTTTCAATAGCTATTTGAGAAAATACCAATCCTTCAAGTAAAGAGTTTGAAGCAAGTCTATTTGCTCCATGAACACCAGTACACGCAGCTTCACCAATAGCATATAAGTTTTTCATACCTTTTACTTTTCCATCCATTGTTACATCAATCCCACCCATAGAGTAGTGAAATGCAGGACTTATTGGCACTCTTTCAAAAGGTAAATCATAACCTAGTTCTTTTAAATTTGAATAGATATTTGGGAATCTTAATTTAAAAGCTTTCTTTTCAAATGTTTCAAAAGATAGATAAACTCCAAGTCCTGTTTTTTTGTTGTAATCAAATATTGACCTACTTACAACGTCTCTTGGTGCTAACTCTCCATCTTAATAATAATCAAATAAAAATCTATAACCATTTTCATCAACAATATAAGCACCTTCACCTCTTAAAGCTTCACTTAAAAGTGGTTTTCTTGCAAATGACGTTCCTCTTACAACTGTTGGATGAAATTGCATCATTTCCATATCTTTAAGAGCAAGTCCTTTTTCAGCGATAATTCCTTGAATTTCTCCTGCATTAGCTGTTGAGTTTGTGTGATATCTATAAATTGACCCTACTCCACCACTTGCAATAATTGTATTATGTGCATAGGCAACTTTTTGTTTTGTTTCATTTACAAAATATTGAACACCATAACAAATATCATCTTTAATCAATAAATCACAAACAACTGCTTGAGTAACAATCTCATGTTCGCACTGTTCTAGTAAAAAAATATGCATCATTCTACCAGTTGCATCACCATCAGCGTGTAAGATTCTGTTTCTACTATGAGCAGCCTCTTTCGTATAAGCTAATTCACCTTTGTCATTTAAATCAAATTTCATTCCTGCATCAATCAAATTTTTGATTGTAGATTGAGATTTTTTACTTAAAAGCTCAACTGCTTCTTTGTCATTGTAATTAACTCCAGCTTCAAGGGTATCTTTTATGTGTACTGGAATATCACTTTCATCAACTGCACTTGCTATTCCACCTTGAGCCCAAAAAGTATTACAATTCCATGTTGACATTTTGCAAAGAATTAATACTCTTTTATTTTTTGGAATCAATCTTGCGGCATTTAAACCAGCAAGTCCTGTTCCAATAATCACATAATCATATATCATTTTGCTTCAACTTTATCGTTGTTTTGAGCAACTTGCGTATCTTTTGGAAGATAAATAGGGTCATCTTTATAACCACAACCACTAAATGATAATATAAAACCTGCTATAATTAGCGCATGAAAAAAATTAATGAAATACTTAGTCATCTTAAAAATAATCCTGAATTTAGAAAGATTAATACATCAACATTAGTAAATGTATTTATAAATACAGCCCTTCTTGAAAAACACAAAAAATGCATTAAATTTGGTTATATAAAAAATAAAACTTTATTTTTTGTTTTAAAACATCAAGGCTATAAAAAGGAATTAGAGTATAACAAAGCAGATATAAAATCATTATTAAAAAAATTCAATCTTGAAGACATAGAAAATATTGAATTTTTTGTTACAAATGTGATAGAAAAAAAAGAGAGTAAGAAAGAAGTAGAACCAATGTACAAAGAGCGTTCTTATGGCATTTTTGAAAATAAAGCTAAAGATGAAATGATATTTAAAAAATTTGAGAAAATTAGAGAGATTATAAAAAATTCTTAAATAATTTCTCTATCTCTTTATAATTTGGACAATAAACAGCCACTAAATTCCAAAAATCTTTTGAATGATTCTTATGTTTTATATGTGCTAACTCATGAACAATAACATAATCCATAACTTCAATTGGAAACTTCATAAGTAAAATATTAAAATTTAATCCATTTTTGAAATTACAAGAACCCCATGTTCTTTTATTTTTCCTAAAACTAATTGAGGTAGGAAATAGTTGCATTTTTTTTGAAAATTCTTCAACTCTTGTTGGTAAAATCTTTTGAATCTCTTTTTTATAAAATAAATCTAAATTTTTAATTCTAAAATCTTCCATTTTTTTTACTTCACCAAGAAGTAAAAATTCCCCTTCATTTAAAGAGTTTTTTGATAGTTTTTTAATTGAAGCTTCAAGCCAATCAAGCTTTTTTTCCACTAAATTTCTAGCATCATAAAGTGTGAAATATCGATTTGCTCGTATTTGTATTAAATCTTCTTTTAATACTCTCATATAACAATGTTTAATGTTTTTTCTATTTTCAAGTTTTACTGTTACAATTTTTTTATTTATTTCTATTTGAAAGCTCAAACTATTTATTCCTTAAGTATTTATTTGATACAATCCCGCACTATTATATCAAAAGTATAATGATAATTTTATTGAGGGAAATGCTAATGAAAATTGCAAACAGAATGGAGAACCTGTCTCCATCGGTTACTATGGCAATCACTGCCCTAGCAAGAGAGCTTAAAGCTCAAGGTAAAGATATACTAAGTTTTAGTGCTGGAGAACCAGATTTTGATACTCCTGAAATTGTTAAACAAGCTGCTATTAAAGCTATTAATGATGGTCACACTAAATATACTGCAGTAGAAGGTATCATCGCTACCAAGCAAGCAATTATTAATAAATTAAAAAAAGACCACGGTTTAGAATATAAATTAGATGGTATCGTAATTAGCAACGGTGCAAAACATTCATTATTCAATCTATTTCAAGTTTTAATTGAAGAAGGTGATGAAGTAATTATTCCTGCACCTTATTGGGTAACTTATCCAGAGCAAGTAAAATTCTCAGATGGAGTTCCTGTATTTATTGAAACTGATGATACAACTGAATTTAAAATTACTCCTGAGCAATTAAAAGCAGTAATTACACCAAAAACTAAAGTATTACTTTTAAATACTCCTTCTAACCCAACTGGTTCTGTTTATTCAAGAGAAGAACTACTTGCAATTGGTGAAGTATTAAAAGGTACAGATATTTTAGTATTCTCTGATGAGATGTATGAAAAAATCATGTACAATGGTAAAAAATTTACAGCTGCTGCTGAAGTATCTGAAGATATGTACAAAAGAACTATAACAATCAATGGTTTAAGTAAAGCAGTTGCTATGACTGGATGGAGATTTGGATATATTGCAACTCCTGATGCAGCATTAGCTAAAGCTTTAACTAAATTACAAGGTCAAGTTACTTCAAACATCAATACTATGACTCAATATGCTGCAATTCCTGCACTTGAAGGTGATGCAGATGAGACTATTGAGATGATGAGAGTTGAGTTTGAAAAAAGAAAAAATTATGCAGTACAAGCGTTTAATGATATCAAAGGTTTATCTTGTGTTGAGCCTGATGGTGCATTCTACTTATTTGTAAACATTAAAAACGTTACACCAGATTCTATGAAATTCTGTGCAGATTTATTAGAAGAGAAAGGTGTAGCTTTAGTTCCAGGTCTTGCATTTGGTACTGAAGGATATGTTAGATTCTCATTTGCTACTGATTTAGAGACTATCAAAGAGGGAATCAAAAGAGTTAAAGAGTTTGTAGAAAGCAAATAATGACTCCTCAAAAAAAAGCTACCGTTGTTTCATCTAGTGTTGCAGCGGTACTTACTCTTATAAAACTTGTACTTGGAATAGCAAGTGGTTCAGTAGCAGTTTTAGCCTCTGCTGTTGATTCTGTTCTAGATATGTTTGTATCAATTTTCAACTATTTTGCAATCTCAAATTCTGAAAAACCAGCTGATAAAATATTTAACTATGGTAGAGGAAAAATTGAGGCTTTAGCTTCAGTTATAGAAGGTACTATTATTACTATTTCAGGACTTTTTTTACTTTATCAAGCAGTTGATAAAGCAATAAATGGTGAAGTTTCACAATATCTTGATATATCAATTTATGTAATGATTATCTCTTTAATAATTACTATTTCATTAGTATTATATTTAAATCATATCGCTAAAAAAACTAATTCAATGGTAATTAAAGCTGATGCTTTACACTACAAAACTGATGTTTTTAGTAATATTGCTGTTTTAGTATCTTTGATTCTTGTTACATTCACAGGTTATGAACTTATTGATGTATTTGTTGGTGGTGGTATTGCTTTATATATCATCTATTCTGCTTATGAGTTAATTCATGATGGTATTTTAGTTTTACTTGACCGTGCCGTTGATGAAGAACTTGTAAAAAAAATAGAACAAATAATCAAAGATAATGATAGAGTTAATGCTTATCATTTATTAAAAACAAGAGAAGCTGCTAATCAAACTTTTGTTGAAGTTCATTTAGTATTTGATTGTATTATTACGTTGATGGATGCCCATAGAGCAAGTGATTCAATAGAACATAAAATAAAAAAACTAGATAAAAATAGAAATTGGATTATCAATATTCATATGGATCCATATGATGATTTTAAAATGAATGATACAAATCATTAATCATATAAATAATAAATAAAAGCTATTTTTGTTATAATCATCCATTATAACAAAAGGCTTTAAAAATGAACTATATTAAAGTTTTAGGTGCAAGTGGAAGTAAATCTAAGAACCTAGGAACTACATCTTTTCAAATATCGAAAGAGATTGTTGTTGATGCTGGAAATATAATCAACACTCTTGGTGATAATTCACAATATATAAATCATATTTTTTTAACTCATTCACACTCTGATCATATAACTGACCTACCTTTTTTAATTGATGGATTTTTTGAAAATAGAAAAGAAACTTTGATTATTTATGGTTCAAATGAAACAATAAATACGCTAAGAAAACATACTTTCAATAATGAAATATGGCCTGATTTCTCTAATATAAACTTAATAAATAGTGATAAAAAAGCAATCATATTTAAAGAAATTAAAATTAATGATGAAATTAACATAGATAATTATAACTTAAGAGTGATTGAAGCTGTTCATATAGATGGTGCTTATGGTTATGTTATTACAAAAGATAATCAAGAGGCATATTTAATAAGTGGAGATACTTATTTAAATGATAAATTAATTGATGAAATAAATTCAAATTCAAATATAAAATTGTTAATTATAGAGTGTTCATTCCCGAATAGACTAGAAAAACTCGCATTTGATAGTAACCATCTTACTCCTAAATTGCTATCTTCTATGCTAGATAAAATCAAAAGAAAAGATTTTCAAGTTTTTATTTATCATATAAAACATCTTTATTTTGAAGAAATGGAAAATGAAATAAAAAAACTTCATATTTTAAAAAATGGTGGGAAAATTTTAGAAGATGGAGATGTGATACATATCAATACTGGTGAAATAGAAACAGATATGCTAAGTCACACTAAATTTCAAAGAATTATGGACATAAATTTAGAATTAGCAAATGAACTTGATAAAGATAAATTATTTGAAATGATTTTGACATTAACTAGAGAACTAACTCACAGTGATGCAGGAACATTATATATTAAATCAAAAGATAAAAAATATTTAGATTTTAAAGTTGTACAGAATAAATCATTAAACATTTTTATGGGTGGAACAAAAGGTGATATAACTTGGAATTCATTACCATTGTATTTGGAAAATGGAGAAGAAAATAAATCAATGGTTGCTGTTGTTTCAGCACTTGAAAATAAAATCATAAACATAGAAGATGTATATAACACTAAAGATTACAATTTTGATGGAACAAAAGACTTTGATAAGCAAACAGGCTATCGTTCTAAATCTATGCTTGTTATTCCACTTACAAATCATGAAAATGATGTAATTGGAGTAATTCAACTAATAAACAAAACTTTAAATCGTAGTGAACTATCTATTTATGATAAAGCAGATGAGCGAGTAATTAAGGCATTATCTGCACAAGCTGCAATGGCACTGACAAATAGTCAATTAATTCTTAGCTTAGAAGGATTTTTAGATGCTTTTGTATCTACAATTGCAAGTGCAATTGATGCTAAATCAAAACATACATTAAAACATATAACAAAAATTTCTAAACTTGCACCTATGATTGCAAAAGCTATACATGAAGATAAAACAATTTATAAAAATATAAAATATACAAAAAATGATTTTAAAGAGATTGAATTAGCTGCAAAAATGCACGATATAGGTAAAATTTCTATGCCTGAATCAATAATAGATAAAGCAACAAAACTACAATTAATGATTGATGGAATTGAACTTATAAAAGAGAGAATGGAAATTTTAAAAAGGGATTATGAAATTGCTTTATTAAAAAATGAAATAACACAATTTGAATATGAAAATAAATTAAAAATATTAGAAAGTGATATCAAATTTGTTGAAAGAATTAATTTTGGCTCTGAATTTATGAAAAAAGAAGATTTAGAAAGAATTGAACAAATCTCTCATCATAAATATCTAAAAAATGGCATTAAAACATCTTTAATTACCGAAAATGAGAGATATAACTTATCAATTGAAAAAGGAACATTAACAAAAGAAGAAAAAGCTGTTATGAATTCCCATGCAAAACTATCTTACGATATGCTAACAGCACTTCCATTCCCTAAAAAATATGAAAATGTTGTACATATTGCAGTAAATCACCATGAAAAATTAAATGGAAAAGGTTATCCTAGAGGATTAAAAGAAGATGAACTTGTTTTAGAAGATAGAATTATGATTCTTGCAGACATTTTTGAAGCATTAACTGCAAGTGATAGACCATATAAAGGTGCTAAAAAATTATCTGAAGTATTTAAAATCCTTGGATTTATGGCAAAAGATAATGAAATTGATGCTCAGTTATTAGAATTCTTTAAAAATAGCGAAATACTTTTAAAATTTGCAAAAGAAGAATTACTTCCTGAACAAATTGACGATTTTAAATAATATGAAAAATAATAAAGCAATAAAAAAATTTGTAAACTACTTTAGTTTATCACTATTTATTGCTTTTATACTCTCTTTTATTTATATATTTTATCCTTCACTACCCGACTCTTTTGATAATAGACTAAGAGATTATCTTTTTTCACTCAGAGGTGAAATTCCAAATAGTGGAAATGTCATCATAATTGATATTGATGAAGAATCCATTAAAGAATTAGGTCAATGGCCTTGGTCAAGAAATAAAGTTTCACAAATAGTAAAGAATTTGACAGATGCAAACATTGGAATAATTGGAATGGATATAGTATTTGCTGAAGTTGATAATAGTTCGCCTCACTTAGTTTTAGAAAAATTTGGAATAAAAAAAGAGAATATCCCTAATTATGATTTAGAATTTTCACAAACTATTTCTAACTCACCTGTAATTTTAGGATATCAATTTGAACTAGAGAAAAATCAATTTATAAATACAAATGTACCAGAAATTCCAGCAATTTTTATAGAGAAAAATAAACTAAATGATTCAAACTATTTAATTGAAGCTAAGGGTACCATTTTAAATACTCCCCTTTTACAAAACAACTCTTACTCAAGTGGCTTTTTTAACAACATTCCTGATGAAACAGGAATAATAAGAAGTGTACCTCTTATAATTTCATATAATGATACTATTTATCCTTCATTGGCTTTAGAAATTATCAGAACTATTACTGATAGCAAAAAAGTTTTTATTAATTACAATGAAGAAGGTGTTAGTACTATTTCTTTAAATGATATAGAAATTCCAACAGATAGGCACGGAAGAATTTTGGTAAATTTTAGAGGTAAAGAGAAAAACTTTAAATACTACTCTGCTATTGATATTTACAATAATAATTTTAAGAAAGAAGAACTTGAAGGTAAAATAGCATTAGTAGGAACATCGGCGGCTGGTCTTTTAGATTTAAGAGCTACTCCATTTGAATCGGTATATCCAGGAGTTGAAGTTCATGCAAATGTAATTGATAATATATTAGTTGGCGATTATATTTATAAAGCTTCATGGATTGACGGAGCTAATATTTTAATAATATTTCTTTTATCTTTAATAATTGTATTATTAACAACTTATACACCATTTTGGCTAAATCCTTTAATTTTTACCACAGGCTCGATACTTTGTCTATTTTCAATATATGAAATACTATTTAACTTTGGAATAGTACTTAATATCTTTTTCCCATTAATTACTATTTTACTTGCTTCAATTTTTACAACTTTATTTGATTACTTCTATGAAATAAAAAAAGAAGAAGCTATTAAAGCAAAATTTGCATCTAAAGTTTCGAAAAATGTAATGGAAAATTTATTACATCATATTGATAGTGATGAATTTCATGCAATGGAGAAGGAAGTAACAATATTTTTTAGTGATATTAGAGGATTTACAAATATTTCTGAAAAAATGA
>RRZU012657688.1_pt1 | contig 10821 bp, 7 predicted proteins | sample 2165561 | NCBI WGS metagenome assembly RRZU01 (sample SAMN10456909, study PRJNA506462) | wastewater metagenome | isolation source: wastewater sludge | place: USA: Moscow, Idaho | reverse complement strand
TGGAACCACATTTTTTCGCCCCAGCTTTTTGCCAACACAACGGCAACCTATACAAGGTATAGCTTCAACGTAAACACCGACTTTAAAAGCTCAACAACAAATAGTAGTTCTGATCCAAAATACAACCGAAGCTCCAGCAGCTTTTTTTCCGGGATTGATGACCTAGGAGCAAAAGTTGATTTCGACTACTTTCCCTCTACGGCTCACGCCATCAAGTTGGGAGCCTCGGCAACCTACCATACCTTCACCCCTTCGGCCAGCGAAAGTAGCGTTATAAACGAGGATGATCCTTCGTCAAACATCAAGCAAAAAGAACGAAAAAAAACATACGCAAAGGAGCTCGCCATCTACGCCGAAGACACCTACGACATCAACCAAACCCTCAGCTTAAATGCAGGTGTAAGAGGGTCGCTCTTCTTGGTTGATGGAGCCAGCTACCATGCGGTAGAACCTCGGCTATCCTTCAACATTAAAACAACGGAATCATCTTCCGTCAAGCTTTCGTACGTGGAGATGACCCAATACCTCCACTTCTTGACATCGGGATCGATGGCACTACCTTCCGACTTATGGGTTCCTACCACCAGTAAGGTAAAACCACAACGCTCCAAACAGGTAGCGCTTGGCATCACCAAAACCCTCAACAAGTACAACCTTACACTCGAAACGTACTACAAAAAGATGGACAGGATTATCGAGTATAAGGATGGGGCTTACTTCGACGAAAACGACACAAGCTGGGAGGATAAAGTTACGGCAGGAAAAGGAACCGGATACGGCGTAGAGCTTATGGGCGAAAAGAGGAGTGGAAAGCTAACCGGATGGATATCCTACACGCTTAGCTGGGCAGATCGTAAGTTCGACGATCTTAACGCGGGACGCACCTTTCCCTTTAGCTACGATAAGCGACACGACATTAGCGTTGTTCTTAACTACAAACCATCTAACCGTATTGATTTTGGGGCAACCTGGGTGTACAACACCGGAAGAGCCTTTACCCTTGGCACCGAAACCTACAAGCCCTATACATCTGATATACCCAATGCCATAAGCAGCACCGAGGTTTCGAACAACAGCGACAGGAATAACATCAGGCTACCAGCCTACCATCGCTTCGATATAGGGGTTAACTTCCGAAAGAAGAAAAAATGGGGAGAGCGCACCTGGTCGGTAGGCGTTTACAACGTCTACAACCGGAAGAACACGTTCTTTGTATACCCCAACACCGAAAAGGGAACATTGAAGTCGTTCAGCCTCTTTACCGTAATCCCATCAATCAGCTACAGCTATAAATTTTAAAACCATGTACAAAACAAGCAAAATACCATACGTTCTAGTAGCCATTCTAGCAGTAATGCTAACCGCTTGCGAGAAGGATATAAACCTACCCCTTCCTCAAAGCAAGACCAAGCTAGTAATTAACTGCGGAGCAAACCCCGATAGCACCTGGAAGGTATACGTAGGACAAACCGTTCCTCTATTCGACAAAGCATCTACCCCAAAAGAGATCGACAACGCAGAGGTAACCATAAAATCGGAGGATGGAGAGATTCGCCTTAAACCGGAAGGAAATGGGATATACACATCACCCTTAAAGCCTACAATAGGTAAAAAGTACACCATTGAAGCTAAAGCAACGGGATTAACCACAGCTACAGCATCCTGTACGATTCCATCGCTGCCATCATTAGAGAATACCACAGTGCATAGAACCGAATCGTCATACAAAAAAATCTACAACATCTCCGTTACCATTGACGACCCCTCCGAAACCGAAGATTACTACATTATAGAAGTGAGAGATGTAGTTGAAGATAAATCGAGATTATACCCATGGTATGAATACCACAACCTATACACGAAGGATATATTTTGTGAGAATGTATCGGAAGACGAATCGAACCGTCAGCTACTGTTTAAGGATATCTCCTTTAACGGCGAGAAGAGGAAGATTCAATTCTATTTTGAAACTATCAATGAGTATAATGACAGAACAGAATGCATCGTTAAGCGCTGCAGCAAGGATTTCTGGGAGTATAAGCGTACGCTCTTCCTTTACGATGAGAATGTAGACTCGCCATTCACGCAGCCTGTCCAAATCCACACCAACGTTAGCAATGGTGTTGGCATATTTGGAGCATATACGAGCACCATTCAAATCATACGAACCAACCAAAATCCCATATAATTTCTATTCCCTTAGCCTTAGGCTAAGAAAAGCCCGCCCAGTAGATAATACTCGGCGGGTTTCTTATATCATCTTGTCTAAGATGCTTCTTATGGAGCAATAAGGCTAAAGGGGTTGCAAAGCTTAAGCATATCAACAAAAAACTAGTATCTAAAAACAAAAAAGGTTCTCATGCTTGATGAGAACCTTCAAAGGAGTATGAAAAACATTTTTCGGCTACTAGTTTGACACCACTTTTAATCCAATAATCGATATTATAAGCGTTGTAAGGAAAAACACCCTCCAAAAGGTTGCCGGCTCGTTAAAGTAGAAGATGCCAACGAGTACGGAGCCAACAGCACCAACACCAGTCCAAACGCCATAGGCAGTTCCAATGGGCAGCGTCTTTGTTGCCTGCAACAAGAGTAGCATGCTCACCGATAGGCAAAGCAAAAATCCGCCAAACCAAAGCTTAGAGGTTAGCCCTACCGTTTCGTTTGCCTTGCCCAAGCAGGTGGCAAAGCCCACCTCGAATAGCCCGGCTACTATAAGAATTATCCAATTCATCTGTTTAATACTTTCGATCCTCAAATTAGCTAAGCTGGTAAACGTTGCTTAGCACAACGTAAAATATCACCGTATAAAAAACTCCGGCAAGCATTATAAGCTTTATCAGCAAGCTTGTGAGCCTATAGTGGGAAGGAGCCTTTGCCTTTACAATCCTAAAAAGAAGAATAGCAAAAGGGATGGCAATTGTAAGGGTAATGTACGAGAGCGAGAGCCAGTCTACCTCCCCCGTAGGAAGCACGGAAAGGTATCCGAAGTAAATTCCGTAAATAGCGGCAACCTCAACAGCAGCAGCAATGCATGCAACAACCTTAGCAGCCGTCATTCCAAACGCTACGGGAATGGTATTTCGGCCGGTCTCCGCATCGCCATCGAAATCTTCCATATCCTTAACCACCTCGCGAATAAAGGTTGTGATAAACGCAAAGAAGGAAAACCCAACAACCCAGTAGGCTATTGCATTAAGGGTTATCTGATTTTGCTGCAGTACGGGAAGAATGGTTTTGGTAATTCGTGCCACCTCGAACATGAGCACAATAAGCGGAACCATTGCGGCCATCAACGAAATGATGAGGTTACCAACCAGCAGCTGCGCCTTGTAGGTGGTAGAGTAAAGCCAAAGCAGCCCACCTACCAGCGGAAATATGAGCGCATACTGCCATACCCCCACGTAAAAAGAAGCAGCAATACCCAATAGCGAGCCTATGGTGCTTAGCACAAAATGCAGCTTTATGGCAAACTGCCGAGTAAAGGCCTTGCCCACCAGCACCCGATTAGGACGATTAATGGAATCGGTCTTGGTATCGAAGTAGTCGTTTATAGCGTAACCGCCAGCAGCCAGCAGAACGGTGGCCAGCACCAGCATAGCGAACCAAAACTCCGACATCTGTAGCGACAGCCCTTTAATGGTAAGTATAGGGGCAATTATGCAAAAGCGAACGAGGTACTGGGTGATGGCAATCATCACCAGGTTGTTCAGCCGTACGAGCTTAAAGAGATTGTACATTGCGAGTAGTATTGGTTAGCCACTTATCGTTTAAACGAAGGACCTGCTCGATGACATCGCGAACACATCCCTCCCCACCCTTACGGTCGGAGATGTAACGGGCAATTGCCTTTACCTCGGGAGCCGCATCGGCAGGACAGGTAGGCATTCCGGCCTTTTGCATTACCGCCATGTCCGGAATATCGTCGCCCATGTAGAGCACCTCTTCGGGCTTCAAATCGTACTTAAAGCAGAAATCCATAAAATCGTCAACCTTATCGTGCGAGCCAAGGTAGATGTCGGTTACCCCTAGGCTGTTGAACCGAGGGCGCATAGAATCGCCTCGTCCACCCGAGATAACGGCCACCGGAAATCCCAGCTTTACGGCAAGCTGAACGGCATAGCCGTCTTTAACATTTTGCGTCCGGAGCATCTCCCCGCTGGGATGGATGAACACCGAACCATCGGTAAAAACACCGTCAATATCAAAGGCAAATGCCTTTACACCACGTAAATCCTGCTTAAAGTTAGCCATTTGAAACGTTGAATTCTTTTGTGCCGAAAGATAGGAATTATAATGCAAGAAGTACGAGGTGAAAAACAACGATTTGAGCAACACCGGAGAACCTCCATCCATAAAATTTTCGAAAACCGATACCGTAGAGGAATTGTATTTTCCTGAAAATGGGTGAACCAACTACAGGGGTGCAAGGGACTCACCGAACTCTGGCGGACCAATTACAGGGGTGTAAGGGACTCACCGAACTCCGGTGACGCAATTACAGGGGTGCAAGTGACTCGCCGAACTCCGGTGACGCAATTACAGGGGTGTAAGGGTCTCGCCGAACTCTGGTGACGCAATTGCAGGGGTGCAACAGCCTATGGTTTCTTTAAGGGCTCTACTCTTCCTACATCAATGCTGCGAAACTTTTTCTCTCTATTAACATCTTTTCAACCACGCACCCGAGTACAAAGCGCACAGCCCCCCCTCTATGCTCACAGAAAGCCCAAATATGACAACAAGAAGCAACAGGCAGTCGGCTTATCGCCATATTTCTGCCATTCGTCGATATTTTGTTTGGGGAGGGCTTTAGAACAGCCAACTTTGCAACGCATTACTTATTTAAACCAAACCCATGTTTTACATTAGGAACATCTTTTTACTGCTGCTAATTGCAACCACCCTGCAGCTAAGCGCTCAAGGCCGCTACACGCTGAGCGGCTATCTGAAGGACAAGAAGAGCGGCGAAACGCTCATCGGAGCAACCGTTTTTATCAAGGAAACCAAGCAGGGCGTTGTTACCAACCCCTACGGATTCTACTCCATCACGCTGCCCAAAGGCGAGTACACGGTAGCCATCACCTTTGTGGGCTACAACAAGGTGGAAAAGCAGGTAAAGCTTACCGCCAATACCATCCTCAGCGAAGAGCTGGAGAACGAGAACGTCCAAATGGAGCAGGTGGTGATAACCAGCACCCGCAAGGACGAAAACATTAGCCGCACCCAGATGGGCATGGCCAAGCTCGATCCCCGCAAGCTCAACACGCTTCCCGTGCTGATGGGCGAATCGGACATCATGAAATCCATACAGCTGATGCCGGGCGTGCAAACCGCCAGCGAGGGGTCGAGCGGTTTCTCCGTTCGCGGAGGATCATCCGACCAGAACCTCATTCTGCTCGACGAAGCCCCCGTATACAACGCCTCGCACCTAATGGGCTTCTTCTCGGTGTTCAACTCCGATGCCATAAAGGATGCAACGCTCTACAAGGGTGATATTCCGGCTACCAACGGAGGTAGGCTATCGTCGCTGCTGGATATCCGCATGAAGGATGGCAACCGAAAGGAGTACCATGCCAACGGAGGTATTGGCCTTATCTCTAGCCGCCTTACGGTAGAGGGCCCCATAAAAAAGGATAAGGGATCGTTCATCGTATCGGCCCGTAGAACGTATGCCGATATGTTCCTAAAGCTATCCAGCGACTCGATGATGCGCAAGAACAGGCTCTACTTCTACGATGTGAACGCCAAGGCCAACTACGATATCAACCCGAACAACCGCATATTCGTTTCGGCCTACTTTGGACGCGACTTAACGGGCTTTGGCGACGACTTCTCGTTTAGCTGGGGTAACGCTACGGTAACCACCCGGTGGAACCATACCTTTACCAGCAAGCTCTTCTCGAACCTCACCCTCATCTACTCCAACTACCAGTACAAGCTTGGCAACTCTAACGCCAAACCCAGCTTCAAATGGCGCTCCAACCTCGAAGATGTTGGGCTGAAGTACGACTTCTCGCTCTACCAAGGTGCTAAGAACACCATTAAGTTCGGCTTGTCTAGCACGCTGCACTACATTCAGCCCGGCAAGTTTAAGGTAGATGGCAAAAGGAGCGACTTTGAAACATCCGACAGCCGAGCCATAGAGAATGCCATTTACCTGCTCAACGAGCAGAAGGTAGGGCAACGGTTAACCCTTAACTACGGGCTACGCCTATCGTCGTTCCACAACATGGGAGGTACAACCTACACCATTGACAGGAAAACCTTCGAGGTAACCGATACCGTTTCGCATAAAACGAACAACATCTACCACTCCTCGTACGGGCTAGAGCCCCGCTTCAGCGCCAACTACCGCCTCAACGAAACCGCATCGATAAAAGCCGCCTACAGCCGTACCCATCAGTACCTGCAGCTGGCCTCGAACTCGGCTGCTGGATCTCCGCTGGATGTTTGGTTTCCCTCGTCGGACTATGTAGAGCCGCAGGTTTCCGATCAGGTTGGACTAGGGTACTTCAGGAATTTCGACGACAACACCTACGAGGTGTCGGTAGAAGGATTCTACAAGTGGATGGACCACCAAATCGACTTTAAGGATAACGCCGACCTGCTGATGAACAACCAGCTCGAAAAAGAGCTTCGCTTTGGCAAAGCTCAGTCGTACGGAGTCGAACTGTTTGCCCGTAAGAACAGCGGAAAGCTTACCGGATGGATTAGCTACACCCTTTCGAAGGCCACCCGTAAATTTCCGGATATCAACAATGGGAGAAAGTACAACGCCAACTACGACCACCCCAACAACCTGAACGTAACGCTTACCTACAAGCTTACCCAGCGCGCCGAGCTAACCTCGTCGTGGGTGTACTACAGCGGCACGCCCATCACCTACCCCACCATGCGCTTTAGCCATGGGAATATGAACCTTCCCATTTACGGCGAAAAGAATGCCTCGCGCCTACCCGACTACCACCGCCTCGACCTATCGCTTACCCTAAAGAATAAGCGCAAACCGGGTCGTCGTTGGGAAAGCGAATGGAACTTTGCCGTATACAACGTCTACAACCGCGGCAATGCCTACTCGGTTTACTTCGAGACCGACGAAAAGGATCAGTCAAAGATCAAAACCTACAAGATGGTTATGTTCCCAATTATTCCATCTATAACCTATAACTTTAAGTTCTAACAGCCATGCGTAAGCTTACAATACTAATAGCCATAGCCTCCCTCTTTGCCAGCTGCAAGAAGGAGTTCGACCTCGACCTCAACGCCCAAAACAAGAACCTGCTGGTGGTGGAGGGAATGATTACCGACCAAAACGAACCTCAGGTAATAGAGCTAACGCGTACGGTTAGCTACCTTAAGCAGGTAAAGGCTCAGGCTGTCGAAAACGCCACTGTTGTAGTTAATGTCGATAATCAAGTAGTACCTTTTACCCAAAAAGAGCCGGGCAGGTACTTTGCTCCCGATGGGTTTATCGGCCAAGTAGGCAAAACCTACAACCTTACCATTACCGTAGATGGCCAAGTATACAAGGCATCGTCTAAGATGAATCCTGCACAGGTAATGGATGCCGCATCCACCAAAACGCACGAGTTTAACGCAGACTACTTCGAGATACGGCTTACCTTTACCGATAACCCCGAAAAGGGCGACTACATCCTTTTTAAGTATGCCCGAAATGGACAAATGATCGATACGTTAGATAAGTGGTCGACCTACAGCGATAAGCTTACCAACGGGAAGAACTTTGAGGATATTATGGCATTTGGCGATGTTGAGGGTAGTGTTGGCGACAACATCACCGTATACTCCTACTCCATCAGCAAGGAGTACCACGACTTTATTAGTGCTGCTGAGAATGCCACAAGCGAACCGCTACCATTCTTTCCTCCTCCAGGCTCAGCCATCACCGGAAATATTACCAACGGTGCTGTAGGATTCTTCCAGGCCTCAGCGGTAAGAAAAGTCTCTACCAAGCTAAAAAAATGACCGATACACATAACATTAGTACTGGAAAGGATGGTTCACCTCGGTAGCCATCCTTTTACAATACTACAGAAGCATTAATCGGAACCCCGAAACAGCTTCCGTACTCCTACGGAGGTATCAAATCATAGCCGTTAAAGCAACAGCAATGTGCTCCTAAGAGCATTCCTGATTAGGTCTCATAAATGAAAAAGGCACCTCATCTTGACAGCCTAGTAAGCGCCATTACCCTTTGCCCACCAGATAAAATGCGCCTAGCGCAAAAAAAATTGCTCCATTTTTTCTATATTGGCGACTAGCGAATGTAAACCCGATGGAATTTACCTTAAACAACCTTCTTTTAGTTGGCTCTGCGCTACTGGTGCTGAGCATCTTTCTTAGTAAAACAAGCAAATATGGCATCCCCGCCGTAATTCTCTTTATGCTGGTAGGAATGCTTGCCGGTATTGATGGCCCAGGGGGCATAAACTTCTACAACACCCAAATATCAAAGTTTATTGGAACGCTTGCGCTTGTGCTTATTCTATTTTCGGGAGGTTTGGACACCCGATATACCGATATCCGTCCTATTGCCAAACGGGGAATCTTGCTATCAACACTGGGAGTGGTTATAACAGCCATTCTTACCGGCCTTTTTATAGCCTATACCACCGAGCTCAACATCAAGGAAGGGCTGCTGCTTGGCGCCATAATCTCGTCTACCGATGCGGCTTCCGTGTTTACCATTTTGCGCTCGAAAAGTATGGGATTGAAGAATAACATTCGACCTTTGCTCGAGTTCGAAAGCGGCAGCAACGATCCGATGGCCTACCTGCTTACCATTATCTTCATTATGCTTATTAAGCAGCCCGACACCAACATTGGTGGCTACATTTGGTTCTTTTTTAAGCAGTTTACGCTAGGAAGCATTATTGGTGTAGCGATGGGGTTTGCCATTATAAAGATCATCAACCGCATCAACCTTAACTTCGATGGGCTTTACGCAGTGCTGCTGCTAAGCCTATCGCTACTCGTATTTGGGCTATCCGACTTTTTGGGAGGCAACGGCTTTCTTTCGGTTTATCTTGCCGCCATTATTCTTGGCAACCACGAGTTTGTCCACAAGCGCAGCCTCATAAAACACTTCGATGGTCAAGCTTGGATGATGCAAATCATCATGTTCCTAACGCTTGGGCTACTGGTAAACCCGTCAGATCTGCTCCCTCTCGTAGGCATTGGCCTACTGCTATCGGCCTTTATCATTCTGGTTGCACGACCTATTGCCGTCTTTACCTGCTTAGCAAAATCGCAGTTCACAACGCGCTCTAAGATCTTTATATCCTGGGTTGGCCTACGTGGTGCCGTTCCAATTATTCTTTCGATATATGCGCTAGATGCAGGAGTCGAGAAGGGAAAGCTCATCTTCAACCTTGTTTTCTTCATCTCGCTAACCTCCGTGCTAATAAAAGGGACTACCATCCCGTATATTGCAAAAAGATTACGATTAAACGTCCCAATGCACATCCGAAAAAAGTCAACCGTAGATATCGAGCTCGCCAATAAAGTAAAATCCATTATTATAGAGCTGGATGTACTTCCAGAATACCGATGCGTGGGTAAAACGCTGGTAGAGCTTGTGCTTCCCGAAGGCATTACCATATCAATGCTCCATCGCGATGGCAACATCTTTATCCCCGATGGCTTTACCCGCATTCGTCCAGGTGATAAGCTTACCATATTAGCCGACTCGGTAAACTCGCTAAAGGATTTCTACAAAAAAGTTTGGGGATGACAAAAAAGGTAGGTGCAAAATTGCACCTACCTTTCTATTTAATGCTATTCCTAAGGACGCTTCGTTTCTTACTCAATCACAATTTCATCAATAAAGATGTAGGCCGGATTACCTACTCCTTCTACCCATTTAGGCAGATTTCCATAGTTACGAGCAATAACTTTTACATAGCGGGCGTTAGCATTTACATTAGCAGAAATATCCTCAACTGTTGGCGCCAATTCTGGATCGGCAATTTTACTTTTTGCTTTAGCAACAAGCGTAAAGTTCTTACCATCGTTGCTGGTATAGAACTCAACCTCGCGAGGCATCATAATCCACGAACGAGCATCTTGAAGCAATCCCGCAGCAATTCTGCTAATCGACATTTCTGCGCCAAGATCTACTACAGCCTCAAAGTCTTGTCCTTGGTAGCCATGCCATCCACCTAAACGGTAGTTTTTCTCACCTCTAATCCCATCAATTAGACCTTTTGGACCACCTGCAAAGTAAATAGAGCTTGGCTTAGATGAGATGGTGATCTCCTTATCGGTAACAACACGATAGAACTTACCCTCAACCGTAAAGCTTGTATCCCCATCAGCAACGGCCACTAACTTTACCTCCGTAGTAGATGTAATCGTAAATGGTTGTTCATACAGTTTCCCATTAGCGCGAGGATCGCGACCATCGGTGGTATACAAAATTTTCGAACCAGCATCAGGAGCATGAAGGGCAACCGTTAAACTTTCGGCGAAAGTTTTTCCGGCTGCTTTAATGTAAGGAATTGTAGTCTTCCCCTTCACTGCAATAGAGGTAACAGGCTCATTGCCCTCGCCTACACCCCACTGCTTATTAGGGACTGCCCCCATAGTAAAGGCAATTTCGCCTCCATTCATTATATCAGAATGGTCGATAAAGCTTTTAGCATAAGCATTACCATTAAGCATTGCGCTTTGGATATAAAAATTCTGCTTACTAACATTCAATGCCGTAACGGTAAACTTTTTACCATTTTCGAGATGAACGGTAACTTTGGGGAACCAAGGCGTACCAATAGCGTAGTGCGTAGTCCCCGGACAAACAGG
>RRZU010547250.1_pt1 | contig 10821 bp, 8 predicted proteins | sample 2165561 | NCBI WGS metagenome assembly RRZU01 (sample SAMN10456909, study PRJNA506462) | wastewater metagenome | isolation source: wastewater sludge | place: USA: Moscow, Idaho | reverse complement strand
GCTGCCAAGACCACCTGCCATGATGACCACCGATTCCTCGCGGATGGGAACTTGCAAATAGTCATCAACGATCTCAAGGCCAACAACACAACCATCGTTATCAACGATAGGTAGCTGGTGAAGGCCAAGACGCTTAATCAGTCCTAACCGAGTTTCCCGATCATCATTGTTATGCACAACAGTCGGGGTTGTGTGCATAGCTTCAGAGAGGGGGGTTTCGAGCGTTACGCCTCGCAGTAAAGCTCGGCGGACATCACCATCGCTTAGCGTACCCAACAAACGACGCTCCGGATCTACTACCAACGCCATCTGGCAACCTACGTCGTTGATCTTCTGTAGCGCATCTCGCAGCGTAAGCGAGGGAGCTATCAGTGTATTTTTCCAATTTCTCATTTATAAACGAAAAACTTTAAAACCCGATTCCAAGCATGCTTGACGATCAAATAGGCTCTTAACCCGATTTTTTCACAAAAGCAGGCGAATCTCGTTTAACCCATTGATACAATTGGGGTTACGCCAATAACACTTTGTAAGAAGCCTAAACGAGACCGACCATGGAGAATTCTACCCCGACCCAGCTTCGTTTTCCCGCCAGCGCCGGATTTACGATCCGAGCGGATTTTGAAGGCGGAGCGACGTCCTCCGATTTTGGCGCGGTTCTATTACGCGGTATCGACCTGCAAATGGGTCTGATTGCCCGGCTGGTCAGCGCGATTCACGACACGCGCCACCCGTCATACATCGATCACTCGCTGACCGACCTGCTCCGGCAGCGGATATATCAGACCGCCAGCGGCTACGCCGACGGCAACGACGCCAACACCCTGCGCTGCGACCCGATGTTCAAACTGGCCGTTGGCCGCGCGCCACTCTCAGAAGGCAATGACTTGGCCTCCGGCCCCACGCTCTCCCGCCTCGAGAACAGCGTTTCGCGGAAAGACATCTATCGCCTGGCCCGGAGTTTCGTCGACGCCTTCATCGCCAGCTACGCAAAAGCCCCCGCCGTAATCGTGCTGGACATGGATCATTCAGAAGATGCCACGCACGGCCAGCAGGAACTGGCGTTCTACAACGCCCACTATGGGAATCACTGCTACCTGCCGCTATTCCTCTTTGAAGGACTCTCCGGCAAACTGATCACCGCCGTGCTGCGTCCGGGCAAACGCCCCACGGGCAAGGAGAACGCAGCGATCATCGGACGGGTGTTGCGCCGACTCCGTGTCGCCTGGCCTGAAACCCACATCATCCTGCGCGGTGATGGACACTTCTCGAATCCCGAGCTTATGGCCTTGTGCCAAACCGATCCGAATCTGGATTTCATCTTCGGGCTGGCGGGCAACAACGTGCTCTCCCCGAAGGCTAAGCCGTTGCTGGAACGAGCCCGCGCGTTACACCAGACCCGCTGCGTCAACGCACAGCGACTGGGCCATTCCGAACCGACAACTACGCGGATGTATGACGATGTTGAGTACCAAGCCAGCTCTTGGCCCCAAGCCTACCGCGTCGTGGTCAAGGCCGAGGTGATGGCGCTGGGCGACAACCCACGCTATGTGGTGACCTCGCTGACCGACCCTGGCCCGGATATCCTCTACAAGGAATTGTATTGTGCCCGAGGACAGGACGAGAACTTCATCAAGGCGGTGAAGAACGATCTGGCCAGTGACCGGACCTCCGATCATGCTTTCCTGGCCAATCATCTGCGGCTGTTCTATTCGTGTGCGGCCTATGCGCTGATTCACGGCTTGCGCGAGAACACGCTGGTGCATACGGAGCTGGCCAAGGCGCAACCGGTCTCGATCATCCTGAAGCTGTTCAAGCTGGCGGTACGCGTGGTGCAATACAAGGATCGGATTAAACTCTCTTTGCCAACGTCATGCCCGATGAAAGGTGTTCTGGCGCGGGTCACCGAGTTGCTTTATGTGGCACAACGTCCGCCAGCGCCGGCCTGATCGACAAACACGCCTCCGTTACCCGTTGTTGGCTTCAATCCGCTGGAACGGAGGCCGCGTTTCGCCTGACACCTGTTTGCGGCTCGGTAGCGTCACAACGCGAGGTGGAGAAACGAACGATTCCGGCGGTCCCACGCAAAACATCGGCCACGCTCCGAGGAGGCTGACTTCCGTTATGGCCAAAATATCATCACATTGGCATCAGGCTGCGGGTTTATGAAACATTCGGGTTAGTTAGGTATCGGCCACGGTTGGTGATTTGTTGCTCCAACCGGTCCAGGCCTTCAGAGAAGACGGTGGAGCCGGTTGGGGCGTTCGGGGCATTGAGAATTAGATTGGGGATTAAGCCTAAGTGTTGGCGTTTGCCAGCGGTTTCTTCAGCAGGAAGAGTGCGGCGGCAGTGACGACAGTACCGACAACAATGGCGATCGTATAGCCAAAGAGGCCCGATACAGCATTGGGCATGGGTAACACAAAGATACCGCCGTGAGGGACGTGCAATTGAGCGCCTACCGCCATCGAAATCGCGCCGGCAACGGCCGATCCGAGCATAATCGAGGGGATCACGCGAAAGGGATCCTTGGCGGCAAACGGAATAGCCCCCTCGGTGATAAAGGAAATGCCCAGTGCAGCGGCCGCCTTGCCGGCTTCCCGCTCATCTTCTGAGAAGCGGTTGCGGAAGAGCATGGTGGCCAAAGCAATGCCGAGCGGAGGTGTCATGCCAGCGGCCATGATGGCCGCCATCGGTTCATAGATCTGGCTGGCGAGAAGGCCGGTGCCGAACGTGTAGGCCGCCTTGTTGACCGGGCCACCCATGTCGAAAGCCATCATGCAGCCGAGAATCATGCCGAGCACGATGGCGCTGCTGCCCTGCATACCTTTGAGCCAGGCGGAAATGCTGACCAGTGCTGCGGAAACGGGACCGCCAACCACGTAGTACATCAGCAGACCGGTGATGGTCGCTCCGAGCAGCGGCAGAATCAAAACCGGCTTGAGTCCTTCCAGCGTACGCGGCAGCTTGATCGTCTGATTGAGCCAGCGAACGATGTAACCGGCAAGGAAACCGCCGACGATACCACCGAGAAAACCAGCACCAATTCCATCGGCAATCACGCCGGCGATCATGCCCGGGGCGATGCCGGGGCGGTCGGCGATGGAAAACGCGGCATAACCGGCGAGTATTGGAACCATTAGCTGAAAACTGGCCTTGCCGATCCAGAACAGGTTCGCGGCGAGCGACCCTTTATACGCATCTTCATACACGTAGATGCCCCCCAGCGCGAAACCGATGGCAATGAGCAAACCTCCCGCGACCACGAAGGGAATCATGTACGAGACGCCCGTCATCAGGTGCTTGTAGGCGCCGGTACGGGAGGCGGCTTGCGCCGCTTTGGCAGAAAGTGCCTGGTCGGCAAGGCCAGCGGAAGGGCCCTTGCCAGCGGTTTTTACGGCGGCCTGCTGTAGAGCGGTTTGCACAACGGCTGCACCATCGCCGATCGCGCCTTTGGTGCCAGTCTCATAAATGCGTTTGCCGGCAAAGCGGCTCAGGTCGACCGACGTGTCGGCCGCGATCAGCACGATATCGGCGGCAGCGACGTCGTCCGCGGTAAGCTGATTCTGTGCGCCGACCGAACCTTGTGTTTCAACCTTGATCTTGTGGCCGAGTTTGATTGCCCCTTGCTCCAGCCCTTCCGCCGCCATAAAGGTATGCGCAATCCCCGTTGGACACGAGGTAATCGCTACGATGTTTGCCATCTGAGTCCCCTTGAATAAGTAGTACAGAGTTAATAAAACGAACAGTTATTACGGACGCCTTATCCTAGGTGCGTGAGGCGTACTTTTTTTGCCAAGGCCTGAACGACATCCTGCTCTGGCAGGTGAGGTCCGAGGCGGGAAAGCTTTCCCGCCGCGAATGCGGTTGCCAGCTGCGCGCACTCGTTGAGCGGCAGCGCGTCAAGATGGGCAGCAACGATGCCAGCCACCATGGCGTCGCCTGCGCCGACCGAACTGATCAGGTCGACTTCAAGCGGATGAGCAATGATTGCACTTGAAGGCGACACAAAGACCGCCCCGTCGCTGCCCATCGAAACGGCAACCAGGTCCATGCTGTGGCATTCCTTGAGCAGACTGCGCGCCGCTTCGACGACCTCGTCCACGTTCTGGAGTGGCCGGCCAAGGTGCTCAGCCAGTTCATCGCGATTCGGTTTGACAATATCCGGTGACGCTTTGAGCGCTTCCGCAAAAGGTTGGCCGCTCGTATCGAGCATCACCTTGCCGCCAAAAGCGTGCACGTGCCGGGTGAGGGTCGCGTAGGTATCCGTTGGCCAGCCCGGAGGCAAACTGCCCGAAAGGACGACCCACCGTGCAGTGTGCGAAAGCGCGTTCAGGACGGCCATAAGGCGACCAATCTGGGCTTCGATCTGTTCCGCCGAGAGGTGTGTGCCGGGTAGATTGATGTCCGTGGTCTGGCGATTTCCAGGGTCGACAACTTTGGTGTTAACGCGGGTGTACCCGTCGAGATAGAGGCAAAGATTGTTAATACCCTTGTCGTCGAAGAGGGACTCGAACAAGGCCGAATTCTCGCGTCCAAGTTGCCCGGTCACCGCGACTTTTACACCGTAATCGGCCATGCAGGAGGCTACATTGATCCCCTTGCCGCCCGCATCCTGTTGTGCACGCTGAGCGCGATTCACTTCGCCGACACGCAGATCACTGACCTCAATCGTCAGGTCGACAGCCGGGTTGAGTGCCACGCATACGACGCTGGCGCCCGGTGTTCGATTTTGACTGTAGCTCATAGCGCGCGTACCTCGGTGGCACTCCCGGCGGCCAGAGCACGCTGGGCCAATTGTTGCATGTTGGAGAGTGTTTCAGAACGAATTATGGTTTTCACGGTAGCTACATCCTGGGCACTCATTGAAAGGTCATTTACGCCAAGGCCGGTGAGGATGCGTGCCCCCAGCGGATCCCCAGCCAGACCACCGCACACGCCAACGTGGATGCCGGCAGCATTGGCGGCCTTTGCCGTGGCACCAATCAGTGCCAGTACGGCGGGATTGAGCGGGTCGGCCTGCGCGGCCAGTCGCGGGTGTTGGCGATCCATCGCCAACACGTATTGCGTGAGGTCGTTGGTGCCAATAGAGAAGAAATCCACCTTTTGCGCGAAACGGTCGGCCATGACTGCAACCGCGGGCACTTCAACCATGATTCCCAAAGGCACGACCGGCGCCTTCAATGCAGCGCGAACCTGCTCGCACTCGGCACGCAGGGCGGCGACTTCGGCCAGCTCGGTGACCATTGGAAACATGATGGAAACCGGGCCGTGTTCTGCCGCCCGGTACAGGGCGCGCAACTGGGTACGCAGCAATTCGGGGCGAGCCAGTAGCAAACGGGCACCACGAACACCGAGGAAGGGATTCTCTTCGTGCGGCAAGTCGAGATACGACACTTGCTTGTCGCCACCGATGTCGAGGGTGCGAATGATCAATGGACGACCATCCAACGCAGCTATGGTGTCGCGATAGACAGCGTATTGCTCATCTTCGCTCGGGGCGCTTTCACGCTCAAGGAAGAGGAATTCGGTACGCATCAGGCCAACGCCCTCGGCCCCGGCTTCGACGGCATCGGCGGCTTGCTTGGCGTTGGCCACATTGGCAAAAACGTTGACCGTATGACCATCACTCGTGGTAGCTCTCTGGTAACGATCGGCACGCATGGCTTCGCTGCGCAGAGCTTGCGTCTTGATGGCGGCTCGCGCCGTCTCGATATCGGCCGTGGTGCAGCCAAGATAGAGGCACCCGGCCGTCCCGTCGATCACGGCTTCGGTGCCGTATTCGATCTGCAGCAGCGATGGGCCGGCGGCGACCAGCGCTGGCAGGCCCAGCGTCCGCGCCAGAATCGCGGTGTGAGAGGTCGGACCACCGCTGCTGATGGCGAGTCCGACCACATAACGCATGTCGAGCTGCAGCGTATCAGAGGGCGTCAGATCCTCCGCGATGAGCACACTGGGCTCGCGCAAGACAATGGCTTTGCGTTCAATGCCGAGCATCGTGGCGATCACGCGTTCCCCCGCATCCTTCAAATCAAGGGCGCGTGCGGCGAGCAGCGGATCCGGCAATTGACGCTGTTGATCGACGCGAGCATCCAGCACCTTTTTCCACGACCAGGCCGCCCCATGACCGCGCATGATGTCGCCGATGGCGGCACGCATTAAGCCGGGGTCGGCCAGAAGTTCGCGTTGCGCCGCAAAAATGGCAGCCTCGCCGGCACCGAGGCGTCGCCGGGTCTCGGCTTCCATTTCCGTCAGTTCGGCAGCTACCTTGCTGAGAGCCGCTTCAAGCGCAGAACCCTCTTCCATGGCGCTAGTGAATTTATCTTCGACAACAAGTACGCTGCTTTCATGGCGCACGATCTTGCCGACGGCGAGGCCGGGGCTGGCGGCCACTCCCTGCTGCATGCGGGTCGCAGCGGCCGGCTTCCAGACAGGCGCATTCGCTTTGGCCTGTGCAGCGGCGACTCGCGCACGCTCGGCATCGGAAATTTCCGCGGCGGAGAGCCGGGCAACTGTTTCGGCGAGATCCCTGACTGCGGTATCGGCCCCCTGGCCACGTGCAGCAAGGACGATCTTCTGGCCAAAGGAGATGCCAAGACCGAGCAAGCCGGTAAGTGCTTTGGCATCGGCACGTTCATCATCTTTCAGGATGCGGATTTCGCAGGCATGGCGCTTGGCTGTTTCAACCCATTGGGTTGCCGGACGGGCATGCAATCCATTCGGGTAGTCGAGCACAATTTCCATTTTCGCATCGGCTGGCCAGGGAACAGCAGCGGCGGGCGGCATATAGGGGGTATCAGTCAGCGCGGCAATGATGCGGTCAGCGTCTGTGCAAGTGACTAACTCCTCAATGGCGCCCTCTTTCTGCATCAGTCGAGTCAGACGCCGGAGGATTGCAATGTGCTCATCGGACTGGGCGGCAATCGCTACGATGAGGTGCGCCAACTTGCCCTCCTGCCATACAACGCCTTCTGGCACCTGAATTACAGCAAGACCTGTATGAAACACGTGATGCCGGTCTTCTATCATTCCGTGCGGAATGGCGACGCCCGAACCAAGAAAGGTATTGGAGACAGCCTCGCGCTTCATCAGGCTGTCTATGTAAGGCGGGGCGATGTAACCCGCATCGACCAGCCGCTTGCCGGCAAAGCGGATAGCTTCTTCTTTGGTATGTACCGGAGCCCTAATGATGACGCAAGATTTGGCAATCGTTTCCAATTTGTCCCCCTGAAGAAATTAGATAAGTGTTAACGTAATCGATTACGTTTTAGCTGTCAACATTATTTGCTGACGCCAATCAGTTATAGACAAAAGTTGCCCTCGATATGTCTTGTACTTGATTGTTTATATTAGTTATTTATTGCACTTGACCAGCGTCAACCTGAATGCGGTCAGTCAACGTAAATTTGTCTAGTCCTTTCCTTTTTTGGAAAACTTCTATAAATTACGAGTAATCGATTACTTTTGGTGCGTTAAAAATGGTACGAATCATTGATGTGGCAAGACATGCCGGGATTTCGGTTGCGTCGGTATCCAGGGCGTTAGGAGGCTTGCCGGGGGTCAGCGACAAAACCCGCGATCACGTGATGGCCTCGGCGCAGGCACTTGGTTACCGCCCGAACCTGGCGGCGCGTCGACTGCGCTCACGCCGTACCGACACGCTCGGTCTGATCGTGTCGGATATCCGAAATCCATATTTCACAGAGGTGAGCCGTGCCGTCGAGGATGTGGCCTACGCCAACGGACTGCGCATCATGCTTTGCAATGCCGACGAAGATCCAGAAAAGGAGAGCTTCTACCTGGAGATGATGCACGACGAAAACGTCGCTGGCGTCATTCTGTCACCGACCTTGCCGCGCCTGGCGAGTTACGACCAGACCGATTATCCATTCCCGGTCGTCCTTGTCGACCGCTGCGAAAGCGATACGGATGCCGATGCTGTGATACTCGACAACATTGATGCCGGTCAGCGCCTTGGGCAGCATCTGGTGGAAATGGGTCATCGGCGCATTGTCTTTTTCTACGGTGCCGCCAGTGCCACTGGACGACAACGCCTGGCCGGCTATCAAAATGCATTGGCTGGGGCCGGGCTAACTCCTATCAGTCAGGCGCTCAAGCCCACCACGGACGAAGCACGTGCGGCGATGCGCCATTTCATGGAGCGCCACAGCCAGTTGCCCGACGCCATCGTCGCCAGCAGTGGTCTGATTCTTCTGGGTCTTGTCGAGGCCTTGCGCGAGGCCAATCTGAGTTATCCGGACGACGTAGCGCTGGCAGGCTTCGACGATATGCCCTGGACGCGAATCATTACGCCGAGCATCACCGTCATAGCTCAGCCCACGTATGACATCGGTCGCTCGGCGATCGAGTTGCTGCTCGCCCGCATCGCCCAGCCTGAGCAAGCCGTACGTCGTATCGTACTGCGCGGCGAGTTAATCGTTCGTGGCTCAAGCAGCCGTCAGGCTTGAATCCTTCCGGTGAGGAAATTTCACGATTTCGGATGATGAGTGCTAAGGAAGGCCAAAAAGGTCAGACATTGCAAAACTAGATGCATCGCGATTCGGCCCCACGTAACCGAAAAGTGCTTTTTAGTTGTGCTTGACTCTCGCCTACAAAAATTGAAAGCAGATAGCTAGACGCGGATTAGTCGGCCAGTGCCGCCAACATGAAAACACCGACAACCGGTAGCACTCTTTCTCTCCGATGTTGACTCATTTCGGGTGCGTGACCGGTAGGGAAAGGGAGCTAGAAAAATTCTAGCTCCCTTATTTCTTTGGTTCTGTCGCAAAGATTTTTAAACGAAGCAGTGCTTTGGTAGGCTGTTGGCATTTTGTTGATTGCAGGTTGAAGAATGCTGGACACCAAGTGGCTGAAATTTCCGCTGGAAGTGATCTTGATGTGCATCCGGTGGTATGCGGCCTATCCGCTGAGCTATCGGCATGTTGAGGAATTGATGAAGGAACGTGGAGTATCGGTTGATCATTCGACGGTCAATCGCTGGGCGGTTCGTTTTCTGCCGTTGGTGGAGAAATTGTCCAGGCCGTTCAAGCTAGCCGTTGGCCGCAGTTGGCGAATGGATGAGACATACGTCAAAGTCAAAGGGGAGTGGGTGTATCTGTACCGTGCGGTGGACAAAGACGGCCTGACGGTGGATTTCCTGTTGCGCAAGCACCGTGACAAGAAGGCAGCATTGGCCTTTTTTAAAGAAAGCGATGGCCGCCAACGGCGAACCGGAGAAAGTCAATCTGGACAAGAGCGGTTCGAACAAGGCAGCGATGGATGACATCAATGCCTGGCGCGAGCAGGCAATCGTGGTTCGTCGGGTCAAGTATCTGAACAACAGAGTTGAACAAGACCACCGGGCGATCAAGCGCATCACACGACCCATGATGATGGGCTTCAAGCCATTTGCGGTCGCAACGGCTGTGCTATCGGGCATTGAGTTGATGCATCTGATTCGCAAGGGTCAGTTGGCAATGAAAGGAGCCGATCAGTTGTAGGCCGCCGAACAGTTTTACGCCCTGGCAGGACAAGTGCGTCCAGCATAAGCTCTTCCTGCTTTTTCCAAAACGTCACCGCGCCCCGTAGAATTTATTGCGACAAAACCTTTCTTTGTACGGCGTCGGCTTCATCGCTTTGGTATTCAACGCGCATTTTAGCCGATTCAGCTACCCTTCCGAACAAAGCCGCGATGCGCTGGGTTCTGGATGTCATGTTCCGTGATGATGGGTGTCGAGTGCGCAAGGATCATGCGGCGCGCAATTTGTCAGCTATCCGCAAAATCGCTCTGGCGGTGCTGCGAATGGATTCTCGCCAGGCTGATCGCAGTCTGCGCCGGAGAAGAAAACTCGCCGATAACCGCCCGGATTACCGGGCTGAACTCCTCGGCATTACTCCTCAGCCTTGATTCGGGTCGAACAATATGATCTTTGTGTAAGCGATTGCCGTGGGACCCCATTAACGGGACGCCAGCCTGAATATGTTTTAATATTAAAATTTCCACCCCTGAAGGAGAAGACCATGGCAGAAACGACCACTAAAACAGCGACCGAGACTGCAACGGTTAGTGCAAAACCGGTAGGCAAGAAACCAGTCGCTGTCAAGGTTTCTGCTGCTGCAGCTAAGCCTGTTCCAAAAAAACCAGCGGCCAAGGCAGATGCCACGGTCAAGCTCGCTGCCAAGAAACCTGCCGCAGCGAAGACAACTACAGCGAAGCCCGCTGCCAAGAACCACAGCGAGGCCATGGTAATCAACGACGCCCAACGCTATCGCATGATTGCGGAAGCGGCCTACTATCGTGCCGAAAGCAACTACTTCAAGAGCGATTCAGTACGCGACTGGATCGAAGCGGAAGCCGATATCGCTGCGCTGCTCAGCGGCACGAAATAGCGGATAAAACGCCCAGACGCCGGGCGTTTTGTATAGCCAGTAGCCGACTCTCAAACAACAATCGACGACAGAAAATCCGGATCAAAGACTGCGATAGAGCGCCTCGTAGTTCGCTGCCGAATCGTCCCAGGAGTAGTCCTGAACCATGGCCCGCCGCTGGACTTGCTGCCAGGCGGCTTCATTGTGATAAAGGACGCACGCCTCACGGATACGTGCACCGAGTGCCTGGCGAACTGCATCGTTGAATACGAAACCGGTCGCGCAATCTGCCTGAAGGTTTTCCGCAGTCGCGTCGACTACGGTATCGGCAAGACCGCCGACCCGCCGTACGAGAGGCAAGGTGCCGTAGCGCAAAGCATAAAGCTGTGTCAGACCACAGGGCTCAAAGCGTGACGGAACGAGAAAAACATCTGCTCCGGCCATAAACCGATG
>RRZU010532947.1_pt1 | contig 10821 bp, 10 predicted proteins | sample 2165561 | NCBI WGS metagenome assembly RRZU01 (sample SAMN10456909, study PRJNA506462) | wastewater metagenome | isolation source: wastewater sludge | place: USA: Moscow, Idaho | reverse complement strand
GAAACCCTGGAGGAGCGCGAAGCTGGCAAGACGCTTGAGGTTGTAGGGCGTCAGTTGAGCAGCATCATCGAAGCATTCGGTGTTGAGGCCTTCGCCAGTGCAATCATTGCCTATGAGCCTGTATGGGCCATCGGCACAGGCAGAACGGCAAGCGCTGATGATGCGCAGGAAGTTTGCGCTTTTATCAGAAAAGTCATTTCCGATACCTTTGGCGAAGGCGCAGCGGCCGCTGTAATTATTCTTTACGGGGGCAGCGTAAAACCCGAAAACACCCGCGCCCTTATTTCTGAAAACGATATCGACGGTGCATTAGTTGGCGGAGCCTCACTCAACGCAGATACCTTTATTGCAATTTTATCTGAGACTCTATTAAAAAACTTTTAAATTATAACATAAGATATATTATAGGACATTATGTTATTATAAAAAAGAGAGGCATCTTAGTAATCATGCCTCTCTTTTATATCAGTAAAGCATCTTTTCTGATATTACACCTCTTACGCCGGCTTGAGGCAAGTTTGTGTCACCTTTGTATCGCGGAATTAAATGTATGTGGACGTGCATTACAGATTGTCCTGCATCTGCGCCGCAGTTAACACCTACATTATATGCGTCAGGCAAATATTCCTTATCGAGCATTAATTTAGCTTCATTGACAAGGTCAAAGAGCGCATTTGATTCTTCTTTTGTAATATCAAAGAAGTCTGCTACATGGCGCTTAGGTATAATCAGCATATGACCCTTATTGACCGGTGTTTTGTCAAAAATGGCATATGCTAAATCGTTTTCCAGAACATATTCCTTTATCATACAGAAAATACAGTTCATGACCGTCTCCTCCTGCTACAGAGTCGTATTAAGCCTCGTCTTCGTCGTTGAATTTCTTAACAGGAGCGTCTCCCCAAAGTGAATCAAGGCGGTAATAGTCGCGCCCTTCCTTGCTTAAAATATTGATTACCAAGTGCCCCGCATCCATAAGACACCACCTGCTGCTGTTTTCTCCCTCCACCTTATGAGGAAGTTTCATTTCGTCAAGAATATCGTCAGCGGTATCCTTTAGTGTTCTGGCATGTAAATCAGAGCGCGCTATAGCTACAATGAAGGCTTCAGTAAAACCGGATACTTCTGAAAGGTCATGTACTGTCACTTCCATAGCGTGCTTTTCGAGTAAGGCATCAACTATCGGCTGGTATCTACTGAAAAATTCATTGTTTTCTGTTGTATTGTTGGTGTTTTCCATGTGTATTCCCCTTTTTGTTTGTTATTTTGAGTAGATCTCGACGATATTATCAAGTATTGGGTTGAAATTTTTGTAATCATGGCCAACTATCAACGAGATATAAAACGCCTGCTTGCTTGGTCTAATAAGGTTCTTCGGAATATGCAACAGCTGACCAAGTAATTTTGCGGACTCAACTGCTTTTTTGCTGGCGTTTATAGGGTAGATAATATTTGTATACTGGTAATCAAAGTGCTTGGCGTTTCCGGTATGTGCCACATCAATGCCGATTTTTTGTAATTTTACTGCCGCGTTCTGGCTTATGGATGCAATTCCGGTGCCGTTGAGCACTGCGATAGATTCAGATATCGATTTTGCTATCTTTACTATATCAGTATTATTGATTTCTGGCGTAGATGTTTTTACCTGTTCTTCCCTCTTTTTAGCGCTTTGTTCGGCCGATTCGTCAGCTGCGGAGCTGTAGGCAAGAGATATTCCGGCATATTTTGAAGACTTATCCAAAGAGACATCACCTGAGATAAGCGTATCAACCGGAGCACTTAAAAAAGCATTTGCAGAGTCCACGTTACCGACCCAATAGCTCAACCTGTTAATCATTGCCGGTTCACCATGCAGTGTGGAGAAGAATATACGCTCACGCCCTAATTCGTTTTGTACAAATCCAGCAAGCTGTACCGCAAGAGTGGCTGACATATCCGTCTTAAATAACTTCATCATTTGAGCTGTCAGCTCAGGAATTTTAATGACAATACGCGGGTCGTATGCCTTTTTTATTATTGCTTTTATAAACTGCTGCTGGCGCTGAACACGTCCGATATCTCCTAATGCGTCTTTACGAAAGCGTACAAAGTGCAGAGCCTGTTTGCCATCCATGACTTGGAGTCCTGGCTGTATGTTGATATCAAGCTTTCCTGCCCTGTCAACATAACGCATTTTCTTTTGGACATCAATCTCCACACCGCCCATGGTATCAACGAGAGCCGGAAAACTGTCGTAGTCTATTACCAAATAATAGAGTATTGGTATATTTAAATATTTTTCAATTGTTTCTTTCATCAGCACAGGTCCGCCAAAGGCGAAGGCATGGTTCAGCTTCTGTGTACCATGGCCTGGTATAGACACTCTGGTATCTCTAGGAAGGGAAAGAACTCTCACATTTTTGTCATCAACGTCTACAGTTGCGAGTAAAATTGTATCAGATCGCCTTGAGCCTTCTACATCGTCCTCGCCCATTATCAGAATGTTGAATTTGCCTTGCTCTTTGAGTGCTGAATAATTGGCACTGCCTGTATCCATGTCTTTAGTAATCGTGTTTATGATATCCCCAGATTTGGCGTGAAAAGCAAAATAAAAACGCAACCCAGCCCCCGCGATGATGGAAAAAACCGCGCATAACACAATAATAAGAATTGGTTTAGAGAATTTCACCGAGTACTCCTCCGTTATTAATCTTTATATAGCCCATTTTTTCTTATGAAGTCATCAACATTCGGAGGTACCAAAAATCTGATGCTCCAGTTGCGTCTTACTCTGTCTCTGAGTTCTGTACTTGATATGGCCAATAACGGTATTTCAAGAGGAATTATTTTCATCCTCAACTCTTCAGGCAGTTCTTCCATGCGCTTATGTGTGTAACCATAGCGGCTCACAGCAACAAATTTGCATAACTCAGTAACTTCTTGAGGATTTTTCCAAGAGACAATGTCTAAAACAGCGTCTAATCCGGTAATAAAATAAAATTCTGTATCTTCATACTGCGGCATTGCTCTTAGAGATTTTAGCGTATCAATAGTGTAACTTTTGCCGGTTCTGTCTATCTCTATACGTGAGACGCTAAAGTATGGGCAGTCTATAGTAGCTAGGACTGTCATTATATACCTTTGTGAAGCAGAAGATACCACTTGTCCCGATTTGTGCGGAGGCTGTCCTGTCGGCACAAAAATTACTTCTGACAGTTCAAAAGCGGCACAGGCATCATCAGCGGCTCTTAGATGCCCGTAATGTATAGGATCAAAGGTGCCGCCCATTATCCCTACCCTGCGTTTTAATGTGCTTGCCATAATGATATCTCTCCTGTAATTAAATTACACAATTGATATATTAATTTATTCTGATTTTTCTTCTGCTGAAACCTCTTCAAGTTCCTCAATAGGCACATCGTCAAAGTCTGAAGGATAATAGTCAGGATAGAAATCAAATTCCTTATATCCTATAGTTATACTGTCTCCCGATTTAGCACCGGCAGCCTCTAAGAGCTGCTCAACTTTAAATTTACGCAATAATCTGGTAAATCTGGCAACATTCTCATCCTGGCTGAGGTCATATCTTTCAACAGCTTTTTCTAGCCTCTGGTGCATCACTCTGTAGCCGCCGCCATGTAGGGAAATAATTTGTATCTTGTTGCGCCTGCTGCGCATAGGGGTCTTTTCCAATGATGGGTCTTCAAATGCAAATAATCTCACATCACTGTGCGGTCTTGGATTTTCGTCAGTAAATTTGATTATCTGTTTTACAAGTTCTGGAATGCCTTCTTCTGTCAAAGCACTCACAGCACAGAAGGGAACATTCTTCGCCGCAAAGTGGCTCTTTAATTTTTCCAGCAGTTCTTCCGGCTCATCAATCTCGTCAAGTTTGTTCGCCACAACAAAATAGGGGCGTTCATCCAGCTGTGTATCATAGGAGCGCATTTCGTTTCTTACCGTCTCCAACTCAAGTAAAAGTGCATCGCAGTCGGAAACTTCAAGGCTTAATACATGAATCAGCAAACGGCTTCTGTCAATGTGCCGGAGAAATTCCAGCCCGAGCCCCTTATTCATATGAGCGCCTTCGATTAATCCTGGGATATCTGCAATTACTATATGTTCGTAGCCTGAGTTGAGAACTCCGAGATTGGGAGAGAGAGTAGTAAAAGGGTAATTGGCTATTTTGGGTTGTGCATTAGATATTGCCGCTAAGATGCTGGATTTGCCGACATTAGGAAGCCCAACTAGGCCTACGTCCGCAATCAGACGAAGCTCTAATCTAAGATCTGCTTCCTCTCCGAGGTCGCCGTTCTCACAGAAGCGCGGTGCTTTCCTGGCGGAGTTTGAGAAGTAACGGTTACCGCGCCCTCCCCTGCCTCCCTTTGCCGCAAGGAATCTATCCTTTGGCTCGACAAGGTCCGCGAGCCCTTCTCCGCTTTCTGCATCGTATACAAGCGTTCCGCAAGGCACATAGAGAATTATGTCATCTCCGGCTGCGCCGTTTCTGGCTGACCCCTTGCCGTGATTTCCGTTAGAGCCTTTTATGTGTCTCTGATATTCAAGGTCCGCAAGCGTTTGGAGATTATTGGTGGCTTCTAATATAATGTTGCCGCCCCTGCCGCCGTTACCTCCGTCAGGACCGCCGTTTGGTTTAAATCTCTCGCGCAGGAAACTCATACAGCCATTGCCGCCGCGTCCGGCCTTTACAGAAATACGTACAGAATCAATAAATTTCATTTAACTACCTCATGTCTCTAAAATATGAACTACAATAATATAAATGGGGGCCTTTAAAATAGGCCCCCATACTTATCTCTATTTAAGCAGAACTATATTGTTTCAGGTTCTACTGTTACGACCTTACGGTCTGCCTTTGTCAGGAAGCGAACTTTACCTGTAGCAAGGGCAAAAAGAGTATGATCACGACCTAGCCCTACATTCTGTCCGGGGTGGAACTTTGTTCCACGCTGACGAACAATTATGGTTCCTGCATTTACAAACTGACCGTCGCTGCGCTTTACACCAAGATACTTAGGCTGACTGTCGCGACCGTTAGTACTACTACCTTGACCTTTTTTATGTGCCATAACTTAATATCCCCCTCTATCGTCTAAAACTAGCCGTTAATTCCTTCAATAACTACGGAAGTGAACTGCTGGCGATGTCCGCGGAATTTACGATAGTTCTTCTTTCTGCGGTACTTAAAGACGATGACCTTGTCGTCTTTGCCATGCTCAATAACTTTTCCCGTTACAGCCGCCCCTTCAACATAAGGAGCACCGACAACGGCGCCGTCATCTTTACCGAGAAGGATAACCTTGTCAAATGTTACCTGTGCACCCTCTTCAGCGTGGATTTTCTCAAAGCGAATTTTGTCTCCGGCGGAGACTCTGTACTGCTTACCGCCTGTTTCGATTACTGCATACATATATATTTTCCTCCCTCCGCTGTGTGTCAGGCAGCTATTTAGCTTTCAAGGCCCACACCAAGCGTATTCTAAACCTGTGTATTGTAGAGATTTTTCGGTAAAATGTCAATGCCCCTGAGACTGTTGGTTGTAAGTTTATCAGACATATATTGTCTCTAGGATACAATATATACTCGTACAATTTATTTTTGTTTTTTGAAATCCAAAAGTGACTGAGCATGTTTGAGTGCTTCGTTAGATGTTTCGTCTCCTGCAAGCATTCTGGCAATTTCCTTCTCCCTTTCGTCGCCTTTTATTTCTGATATCACCGTATCGTCAGCAGTTCGCTTTACAAGGAAGTGTTGGTCAGCCATTGCCGCTATTGTTGCCTCATGAGTAATTAATATTGTGCGGCATCGTTGGGATAATTCCCGTAGCTTGTATCCCGCGAGCAATGCCGTTTTGCCGCCCAAGCCTGCTTCGACTTCGTCAAAAATAAGTGTACCGGGCAGTTTATCATCACCAACAGCAAGCTGTAGTGCTATTAATATTCTACTTAACTCTCCCCCCGAAGCAGTTTTACCCACAGGCTGTGGGTGTTGGTCTGGCAAGGTGAGAGTAAAAGAGGCATTTTCCGCACCGTTGGCCCGGACTCTGTTAAGCTCCTCTATTTCGATGTTAAACAGTGCATATTCCATTGCTAAGTCTCGCAAGTGATTATTGACTTTTTGCGCAAGCGCACGCGCGGAATCTTTACGGATGTTTCTGATCTCAACTGCAAGGGAACTGATTTTCTTTTTGAGGTTTTTAGCTTTTATTTCAAGTTCGTCGATTTCATTATGAACCTCTTTCAACCATAATAGAGCCTCTGATGCACTGATTGCGTAGTCTGCAAGTTCTCGGCAGTTTTTGAGGTTAAGGCTGCGTTTTATTTTCCTCAGTATACCTAGTTTTTTTTCTAAGCGGTCTCGTATCTCGTCAACATTCTCATATTTATTCTCTGCGGCAGAGATTGTATTTAGTTTTTTAGATACTTCTTGTGCGGAGTAAAGCATCTTTTCTATGTCTGCTCTGATACTGCTGTCAGGTTCTTGAATTACTGCGTATATGTCTTTAGCGATATTTTCCAGTTCTTCAATTAACCCCTCACCCGAAGATGCTCCTGAGAATCGGTTACTCAACATTTTGTACGATTCATAGCGTCTGACGTTATTTTCTAAGTCTTTTAGCTCTTTGAGCCATAAATCTTCGCTGTCAGCGGCAAGCTCCAATGAGTGTATCTGTCTGATTATCCCTTCGGCATCTTGGTACTTTTCTTCCATTTCAGTACGTTTTTTCTTTACAGCCAGGATTTCTTTTTCAATGAGCAGAGTCTCTTTGAATGTTTCATTTAGCTGAGCCTTGACATGGGCAAGATGTTCTCCGCCGCAGGAATCCACCAATTCCAGCTGAAGATTGGGGTCGAGCAGGCCTAGCTGGGCAAATTGGCTTTGGATAACAATTTCTGACTCCATCGCAGATGAAAGAGCGTTTAACGGCAGCATTACGTTTTGAATTGTTAGCTTTCCGCGACCGGAACGGTTAAAAAATCTCCTGACAAGTACAGTCCCGTCTTGCGGCTGATATTCGTCATCTAGTCCGATTAAACGATCTGTTGTAATCAACAGCTGCACGTCACATGAGTCCTCATTGCTATGAATGAGGTTCGTTTGGGCTCTTTTCCCTGAGATAAATTCGAGCGCCCGCACAAGGCTGCTTTTGCCTGAACCGCTTTCCCCAGTGATAACAATAAAATCCCCGGAAAAAGTCATGCTAGCATCTTTTATGCCTCCAACTCCATGAACGACAAGCTCTTCGACCAATCTAATCTCCTCCGTCTGTAATACCGTTAAAGCCCCAGCGCAGTTTTTCTCTAAGCAAATCGTAGTAACTCCTGTTTTTGAGTTCTATTGTACTGACAAAAATATCCGAGTCCAGCATCACTTCCAGGCGGTCGTCCGGAAGAAGCTCATATCCCAATTGCCCATCTTGTGTCAGCATTAAATTTCTCATATTTCCTTTTGGAGCAATAACCGCCAGATCCGTACTGCTGAGGACGACCGGTCTTGCATACAGGGTGTGTGCACAGATAGGAGCCACAAGCATACAGGGAACATGGGGAGGAATAATAGGGCCTCCTGCCGAAAGTGCGTATGCTGTGGAACCTGTGGGAGTGGAAAGAATCAAGCCGTCTGCTAAAAAGAAGGAAAGAATCTCTTCCCCTACCTTAACTTCTAGATCTATCACTCTTGCCAGATTGCCCTTTGAGATTACCAGATCATTCAAGGCGTGAAGCTCATAAACCAAGCGTTCTCCGCGCCATACGTGTCCTTTCAGCAGGTTTCTTTTTTGAAGGACAAAGTTGTTGCTAAGTATGGATTTGATGTCCTCTATTGCTGAATTAGGCGAGCCTGTGGCTAAAAATCCCAGTCTTCCTAGGTTGATTCCGTAAAGAGGAATCTTGTAGCCAAAGGTGTATCTTGCCGCACGGAGGAAAGTGCCGTCTCCTCCAAGAATAATCGCGAAGGAAACGGAATTCTTCCATGCTATATCAGAGGTTTCCGGTACGCTGATGACAGCCGCTTCATGGGGAGGAAGCAAGAAATTTATGCCGTTTTCTTTACCCCACTGGAGCAGCTTGCGCGCCATGGATATCGCTGCCGGTTTTTGTGTGTTAAATAGCAAACCAATATTGTTATTTATTTCCATAACTCATCGTCCTGTCTTCATGTTCTGACGCCTCTGTTAATTTTTTCGCCTCTTCTGCAAGCAGTTTAAAATCTAGATCTTGCGGCGTTTTCTTAGTGCCAGATGCCAACCCCATCAAGAATAAGAATTCTATGTTGCCCTCAGGACCCCTTATAGGTGAAAAGGTCGCATCTATCAATAAAAGAGATGTGGATTCTTTTATAAATGACGATAATTCGTTTAGCACATCATAATGGAGATTGGAGTCTGTGATTACACCATTGCCAACTCTTTCTCTGCCAACCTCAAATTGGGGCTTCACCAGCACTGTCATTATGCCGTCATCTTTCAGCAAGGTATGCAGCGTTGGCAACAACAGATTTAGTGAAATAAACGAGGCATCGGAGACAATTATATCCGCTTTTTCGTCATTAAGCATATCAATGGTTAAAAAACGCGCATTGGTACGCTCCATTACAACAACTTTATTGTCATTGCGTAATTTCCAAGCAAGTTGTCCGTAACCGACATCGACAGCGTAGACTTTGGCGGCACCGTAATGCAGCAGCACATCTGTGAAGCCTCCCGTTGAAGCGCCGATATCTAAGCATGTTTTGCCTTCGATATTCAGATGGAAAGCCTCAACAGCCCTTAATAATTTATGAGCTCCTCTGCTGACCCATACTTTTTCGGGAGCATCTATTTTTATGGAAACTTCCGGGGATACTTGCGATGCGGGCTTGACCGCAGAGAGCCCCTCTACAGTAACCCGCCCCGCTTCGATGTATTCCTGTGCCAAGGTTCGTGACTCCAGAAGTTTTCTATCTACAATAAGCTTGTCAAGACGTACAAATCTATGTCGCATTGCAATCACATATCCTTACTATATTTTCCATTGTCAGCCCGCACTCTTTCCATTGTTCCGAGCGGGTGGCGTGAGAAACAAAGCGGTCCGGAACGCCTATGCATATGGTCTTACAGCTAAATCCTTTGACATCGCAATGTGAAGCTAGTGCTTCTCCGATGCCCCCGCTGATGTATGCTTCCTCCGCAATGATAACAATTTTGGCTGACGCCAAATAGTTATCGATACTTTCAAAGTCAATTGGCTTGATAAAACGAAGGTCGGCCACAGACGTTTTTTCCGCTTTATCCGTCCGAAGGTTATCAAAAACGTCCAGCATCAGAGAGACAGTTGAACCGATACCTATCAAAAGTATTTCCGTCTCTTTTCCCTGGCGAAGCAATTCAGCACGCCCCCATGCAGCCGGGGCGTTTTCAGGGAGGGACTTAGATATTGACTGAGGGGCTGTCCCCCGTGGGTATCTCACTGCAAAAGTGAACGGATTTTTTACCCATTCATTGACGAAGAATGTTAGTTCCGCTGCATCGCGGGGCGCAGCTATCACAATATTGGGAATCGCCCGCAGCCACGATACGTCCAATAGTCCATTATGTGTTTCTCCGTCTTCACCGACAAAACCTGCTCGATCGATGCCGATGAGCACCGGCAGATTGGGAATGCAGATGTCATGAACAATCATGTCCGCAGCTCGCTGCAGGAAGGTTGAATATATGCAAACAACAGGTTTCATCCCTCCGGCTGCCATGCCTGCCGCGTATATGAACAAGTGCTCTTCTGATATACCAACATCAAAGAAACGGTTGCGGTAGTGTGCCGCAAATTTGTTTAGATTAGTTCCATCAGCCATCGCCGCAGTGCAAACCACCAACTTGGGGTCATTAGCCGCTATATTGATAAGAGTATCTGCCATGACCGCACTCCAAGATCTCGAAGCTAAGGGAGAAGATGGCTGTGGCGCGGAAAGGGAACTCCCAGGAGATATGCCGTGGAAATATGCAGGGTGCTGCTCCGCAGCTTGGCACCCTTTGCCCTTTTTGGTGATCACGTGAATGATCAGTGATTTGTCATAGTCCCTGGCTAAATTAAAGACTTCTTCCATTTCCTGTACATTATGACCATCAAAGGGGCCCCAGTAACTGATATCCATTTCTTCAAATATGTTGGTTGGCAAAAGCAATGATTTCAGCTTTGACTTAATGTGCCCTAGTGCTGACTCAATCGATTCTCCGCGTTTCATGGTTCGGCATTGTTCCTTGATAAAGTCCTTGACTTTTTTGTAAGCCGGATTTACCGCAAGACGGGCAAGATGGCCTGCCACGCCTCCTACACGAGGATTTATCGACATTTTGTTGTCATTAAGTACAATAATAATTTTTGAATCTGTTGATTCTATACAATTAAGAGCCTCAAAAGAGACACCGTTTAAAAGTGCTCCGTCGCCGATAACAGCAACCACATCATGGTTAAGGGAGCTGATATCTCTAGCCTTTGCATAGCCCATAGCCGCGGAAATTGAGGTGCTGCTGTGACCTGTTGTAAAAAAATCATAGCGGCTTTCGTCCATGCGCGGAAATCCGGCTATTCCGCCCTTGGTTCTGATTGTCTCAAATGAGTTGAGTCGGTCAGTCAATATTTTGTATGTATAAGACTGATGACCAACATCAAATATTATTTTGTCCTTGTCCGGATTAAAGGCTCTCAGCAAGGCCACGGTCAATTCAACAGAGCCAAGCGAGGAGGCTAGATGCCCGCCGTTTTTTAGGGTGACGGCGATAATCTTCTCCATTATCTCTGCACAGAGAAGCTCTATCTGAGTTGTAGAAAGAGCACTAAGCCCCTT
>RRZU010280705.1_pt1 | contig 10821 bp, 10 predicted proteins | sample 2165561 | NCBI WGS metagenome assembly RRZU01 (sample SAMN10456909, study PRJNA506462) | wastewater metagenome | isolation source: wastewater sludge | place: USA: Moscow, Idaho | reverse complement strand
CCGAGCATTTTGGGTCTCTTCTTTGCGATCAGTAACTCTTCCAACCTATCGGCGAGGTCAAGCCTCGTTAATCCCTGCTTGAAGTAATCGTTCAACGCCGTATGCAGTTCTGCCGAGATCATATTCTCGTAAGAATCACGAACCCAGATAAGCGTCTGATCCCGGAGAATATCCAGAGCGTTTAAATCCGCCTGCGTAAAGGAAAAATCCGCGATAGCAGCTCTTTTTCCTATGCCGTAAGCGGTATTCTGGGCTTCTATAACAGGGCGTCTTGCCGCTTCCTTCAACCCTTCGCCTAGGTAGTTTCTGGCGCTGTCCTCTATGCGTTGCAGTTCCGCTGGGTTTGCGTCCTCCAAAGCACCAAGGGCTTCGGCGTCGTTTAAAAGCGATAAGAGGAACTCCCTTGTCTGAGAGTCCCACGCTTTGCTCAGTGCCGTTTTGAGTTGCAAAACGACACCGTCTATATCAAGACCAGAGCGTTCTTTGGTGACCCGGTAAATGTTGGCTAAGGAGTTCGTATTCATACTTAGTAACCTCGATTGTGTTGAAATATCTGCCGCAGCTCATACAGTGCCTGTTGCGCTCGATAAGGAAATCCAGATCGATTGTTCTGTTCACCTCTGTATCTTTCCCGCATCTGGGACATAGCATTCAACCCACCATCCTCGCATTACGGTCTCCGATTACGCGCCGACGTCCGGCAAAATCACGAACTGCCAGAGCCAGCGCCCAGAATAAGTCGGCGTGTTTGATCTGTTCGTTCCGATCAGCGTCGTAGGTGAAGCCTCGCTCCGTGGGCTTGCGTTTGATCGCGTGGAGCTGCATCACCAAGTCTCTGTCGTTGGGTATGCGCATTCGCCTGGACTGGAAGAGTTTTTTTACCCCCAGTGCCATCTCTTCCTTCTTTTCACGTGTAAAGTGAACAGGCTGCACCTTCCCACCAAAAAGCCCCTGCATATCTTCGGCTATATTCGCCCCTATCCCGGTGGCGTCGATCGCCATGCGCCGGATCTTCCAACTCTCAAAGAGGCAAGAGAGGTGCATCTTCTGGGCTTCAAACGCCATTTTGCTCAAGGTATCCATATGACGCACAGCGACAAGTTTTTCTTTATCCGCAAGATATTGCTCCGCAAAAATGATCGCCGTCAGGTCGCGATAACGGCCAATATCCACGCCGCCATTGACCCAGGAATCGGTATAGGAAAGAGCGGTATCGTCAAAGGCATCTCGCACCTCATCCGGCGACAACAAGCTGAGTTCATCGGAGAAGAAGCAGCACTCATACGCCTGCGCAAAGCTGATATCGTCGAAAAGATCCTGCAGATCTTCTATATCCACATCTAATCCGGCGGCTTTGGCGTCGTGTATCGTCACCTGATGCCGCGAAAATCGCTTGTATTTCTCCGGCCTTTTCACCAGTTCCCCGAACATGTCCGTCTCCGTGTAGGGTGTACTGGTGACGGTGAGACGCTTTTTCCCCTGTGTGACGATGGGGACAGCGGTCTGCCACATGAGGCGGCTGCGCATATGCCAGGCGAACTCATCGAGATAGAGATCCCCCGTGTTCCCCTGAACGGTTCGCGGGTTGCATGGCAAGAATTTGGCCCTTGCCCCACCGGGGAATATAAGTTCATTGCCGTCTTCGATGTATTCCACATCTAAAAACTCGCACCAGTTGATGCAGTAGGCGCGCACGATATCGGACTGATCCTGTGAGGCTGAAACAACGATTTGATTCTCACTTCGTGATAACGCACCATGGATCATTTCAAATCCAAGTAGAAAAGAAAAGCCGATCTGACGGCTCTTCAAACGTAAGCGTCAAATAGCTCGTACCTATGCATTCTAGATAAATCATCCTAAACTCCTCTTAGAGCCAATGCTTTGGGAGGAGTTTATATGCTTGAATACAGGAATAAAAAAATAGTCCTCATTTGTGGGGGAACGGATATGCGCAAATCGATTAATGGTCTAGCTGATATAGTCGAGCTGCGCTGTGGTTTTGAGTTTTTTGAGGAATCGCTCTATGTGTTCTGCAATAAGAATCACAATCGACTTAGGATCTTGGAGTGGGACGTAGATGGTTTTTGGATGTACGTTAAGCGACTAGAAAAAGGCTGTTTTAAATGGCCCCCCTCAGGGAAGGAATCCTTCCTTCTTTTAAGCGATGACGAGTTCAGTCATTTTCTTGCGTCAACTAAATTATGCAGGAAAATAATGCGCGATGAAATCGCTTTTGTCCCTGTGAAATAAGGAGACGAAGTTTTTTGCAAACCGTTGATATTACTGGATTTATTCGGTTTTTTGATGTATAATTAGCACATGGAAAACATACTTTTAGAGCTTGAACAATGGAAAAATAAATACGAAGATCTGGAGTCCAGACATCAAGATTTAGCAAATAAAAATGCTGAGTTGCAAGCTCTTGTAAAGCTCTACGAAGAGAGATGGCGCCTTTCTACTGAAAAGAAATACGGTGTTTCGAGCGAAAAGACAGATGCATCTAGGCAGTTACTTTTATTTGATGAAGTCGAAAATGAAGCGGATACCCGTAAACCTGAACCCACCGTTGAAGAGATCACTTATATCCGACGTAAAAAAGCAGGCAAACGTGAAGACGATCTGTCTGGACTTCCCGTTGAAACGGTAGAGCACTCTTTGCCTGAAGGCGAAAGAGCTTGCCCCAAATGCCAAGAGCAAATGCACGTTATGGGACACGAAACGCGCCGGGAGCTTGAGATTATCCCCGCTCAGGTTCGTGTCATCGAACACAGATCAGAAACGTACGCCTGTCGCAGATGCGACAAAGAAGAAACGAGTGCCACAATAATAAAAGCCCCCTCCCCAGCACCGGTTATCAAGGGAAGTTTAGCAAGTGCTTCAAGCGTTGCCCACATCATGGTTCAAAAATACATGAATGCGATGCCTTTATATCGTCAAGAAATAGAGTTTCTGTTAAACGGGATGACTCTGAGTCGCCAGACCATGGCTAATTGGCTTTTACGGTGTTCAGACGATTGGCTCTCGCCTCTATACGAGCTGATGAGAGCTCGGTTATTAGAAGAAGAAGTTCTGCACGCAGACGAAACCGTTTTGCAAGTATTAAAAGAACCGGGTAGGTCGTCTAGAAACCAGTCGTATATGTGGCTTTACAGAACGAGCGGCTGCGGCAAGGCCCCTGTGGTGCTCTACGAATACCAACCGACGCGATCCAGCTCTCACCCGAAGGCGTTTCTAAAAGGATATAAGGGGTATCTGCACACCGATGGATATTCTGGCTACCACAACTTGGCACCTGATATATGCGTTGTGGGTTGCTTTGCTCATGTTCGTCGTAAATTTGACGAAGCCATAAAGTCCTCTCCTCCAGAGGAACGCGACGGACTACCGGCTAATAAAGGGCTTGAACTGTGTAACAAGCTCTTCGTTCTGGAACGGGAATACGAAAAACTAAGCACTCAAGAACGTTTTAAAGAGCGCCTGATACGGAGTAAACCGATATTCGACGAATTCTTCACGTGGATTGCGAGTGTGAACGCCTTGCCTAAATCTGCATTGGGCAAAGCCATCCACTATGCTTTGGGACAAAAGCAATACCTTGAACGTATTTTTGCTGATGGCAGACTTGAACTATCCAACAACAGAGCCGAACGGAGCATCAAGCCCTTTGTTATTGGTCGCAAAAACTGGCTATTTTGTTGCACACCTAAAGGAGCCAGGGCAAGCTCTGTTATCTACTCGATTGTAGAAACAGCAAAGGAAAACAACCTCAAACCCTTTGAGTATCTCAAACACGTCTTTGAAACAATGCCCAATATCCCACATGAGGCATATTCCTCCTTGCTACCCTGGAGTGACACCCTACCTGAGTCTTGCAAACAGAATAACAAGACCCCCTAAACAAAAAGAGTTTAAGGGGTCTGATACGGACTGTATAGGTGCGAACTATTTAACGCTTACCATGCAGCCATAGCCTCATTGCCCAACAAGCAAGCGAAACGAATCTATGCACATTTCTTTTTAGGTATGAGCAAAACCGCAATAGCAAGAGCTGAAGGAGTTAGCAAAGTATCCGTCTCAGAATCTATTGAAAGGGGGTTGTGCTCAATCGAGAAATTTCTAAAAAGATTTCTCTAATCATAGTCAATTGCGAATCAAAACTAACTACATTACTGTCTCAAGAATTACTCTTATGGCAGTAGCTTATTAAGCCTAATAAAGCCCGTAATTTCGACATTTTCGCCGTTAATTACGGGCTTTTTATTTTTGATTCTCTACTTTGCTTAGACACTTACCGTAATGTAAATATATACATCCCAGATGTCATATAGTTTTGACATAGTTGTTATTGACCCAAAGCAGTCTTGACAGACTCATAATCCCAATAATGCTTGCCGTCTACCATCTTTTGCATTGCAGCGTGCGTACCATATGCTTTGATAGCATCGGGACATTTGCTTTTGTCAACAGTTGCTGCGTTATACAAGACAACGAGTTTGATGTTTTCGCTATCTCGAACTGCCTTTTTGCATTCATACTCGATGAAGCTGTCATTGCTGACCGTATGGCCCGTTTTGCACTTGCCGTTATCATATTTCGAACAATATGTGCACTCTCCGGCTCTCCGGCTTTTTGTGCCGCTACCAACGATTAGGACGAATGTCTTTGAAGCATCCATCCTTGTTGCAAGGGATGCTTTAATACTACAATTAAGACTATTGTCTCGTGCTTGAGTTAGGTCATGTGCGTCTGTAAAAGACAGACTCCATTTCTTGCCGTCATTCCATGTGTGCAATTGATCGATAGCGTTTTTATCGCCGTCCCAGTCAGCTGCGATGTACGTTTTAGTTCTGTAAGCCATTATAATTCTACCCCATTTCATTAAGATTTTTTTATCGTATAAAATCGCATTAAATCAAGAGATGTATTCATGTTTCAAGATCCTTCAATTTTTGAAGGTTTATCTTTTCGCTCTTTTTCTCCCAGACAACAATTTTGACCTTAGAAGGATACGCAAATTTGATTCTACTTAATTTAAATGTCCATATTATAAGCTCCAACAGTTCTTGATCAGATATACTTTCGTAGTCTCTAAAACGGGTAATTCCAGAGCCTAATACTGGCAGCGCTAAAGTCCTTCCGGCATAGACTCTGTCTACTTCATTCCAAAATGCAAGAAGGCAGCCAATATAGTCGGATATCTCGATAAAAGCTTTGTTGTTCGCGTCAAAGCGTGATAATGCAATCAACAGAAATTCTTGTGCCATGCAAACTGTTCCAAGCTTGTATTTCGTTTTCTTGCCCGCCAGCCGCGTGGGGTTTTCTTCTGTGATCATCTCCGTTAAATGTTCGTCTGCAGCAATGATGCCGTCAAGGGCATCTACCTGTCCGCCGTAAAACTTTTCGATGAATTGCCCGTGCAGAGATCGCTTCGAAATAATTTTGTCATCTACCTGCGTATCATAATATTCATTAAAAGAAATGGCTTTAAGTTCTGCAGCATCTTCAAAGATGTCTCCAAAATACACCTCTACCTCAGAAGTATTAATTTTTAGCCGAATACAGCGCCGTTTGTTTGCATAGATCCATATCCCTAAGTAAACCAGGATGATTGAACCAAGAGCCAGTATGCCTGCAACCGGTTTATCCTTATCCTCTATGCCGGCAAACAGAAATACAATAGAAGTGATTACACTTATCACACCCAAAAAAGCATAGAATTTGTTCAGCACTCTCTTGTCAAAAGGTGATACTTTCATTCTACAAGCCCCCAGTCAATGTAAGATTGGCGGTTGTAATAGTTCTTACCGTTAGACAGATGTTCGCCATTTACATAAAAGCGTGAAATGGCATCGAAAATAGGTTCTTTTTTGAAGGCAATATGTATTGCCTGTACGCCATCATTACCGATTCGCTCGGCGAGCGTTTTGGGCCAGATATTGCTTAAATCATCAACATCATGGATTGCTGAATATCCAGGATATGCGATAATCAAAGGAATCTTATAATTATCAATTGCTTGCTCTATTTCATATGAAAGAACGCTACCCGAATATCGTGTGTCTTTCGTAAGGATTACGAGCATATTTTTTGACGCTCTAAGCCTCTCCTGAATTCGAGAATATAGTGTGGCTTTTGAACTTGAATCACGCACTGCGTATGTTTTCTCATGGCTATTTGTCAACTTAAACTCAATGTTTTTATTTGCACTCCATGCTTGTATTGTTGCATAATATCTAAAATCAGATTTGGTAGGGTCTGTTTCTCCTAATCCGTCAAAGGCAACATAAGTTCCAGTTCTGTTTGCCATAATAAATACCCCCTTTAAAATTCTTACCAATCGACCAATGGTTGTAAATTAATTAACTACGTGAAGTGAAAATTTGATTATCCCTTGAGAATAGAAGTTGTTATCCCTGTAACAGTTGCGCTAATAAATGCATTAGCAACCGATTTTATCGTTTCTATGATTAAAGGCAATCCTTCTTTGGTGATTGCGTCCTTAACCTTCTTCCATTGAGAATCGTCTCGAATTTTATCTAGAAAGTCATTCCCATCCCAAGTTAGTGAACCAACTCCAAAACCGTATAACTTATTATCTGCATACTGTGCTTTATATTCCGAAATCAAACCAGCTTCATGAATGATTTTGCAATGGTAAGCAATCATTTCAGCATCGTATCCATCAATTGTCAAATTGTATATAGCCGTTGATTGATATATATTTTCTATTTCCAGCAATATAAGCCGGACTAGATCCATGTTTCGCTTCATTTCATGATCCTCTTCTTTCACAACATCAAGCCATTAAAAACATCACGTTAACATTCACAGAAAGCACTTTCCATCAAAGTTTACCCTACAACACTTCTAGCCATCGCCATATACTCGTTCTTAACATCTATTGGTGCCAGGATCGACATCTTATTGCCAAATCCAAACACCCAGCCATAAAAAGTAGGGCTAATTGATATATCCACAATAGCCTTAAAGCAGTTGCTGCCAAGCTCTGTTGTATTTACGCTTTCACCGAACCTATCTACAATCACATCCATCAAATCATTCGTGCACTTTAGCTCGACTGTTCTTGTCTCCCCATCAAACATCTCGAACACACTTTTGGCATACTCTGCAACATCAAAAGATTCCGGTCTAGGCATTGAATCTATAGCAGTTATTTTGGTCTGGGCCATTCGGTCCACTCTAAATTTGCTAATCTTATTATGCTTTCTACTAAAACCAATAACATAATAATGGTCCTCACTCCAGATTAATGCATACGGGCTGAGGTTATATACATATCCATCATTTTTATATATCTTCTCTTTTCTGCCGGTGTACTGATAGTACTTAAATTCAATCTGTTTATTGCTATTGATCGCATTATGGATTGAATCCACCGTATAATACACTTCTTCATTCTCTGGCTTTACTCTATCGTCTACGTATATATGCCTATTTAACTCATTTGCTTGATTGCGGCTAGCCAGTGCTGTCAGTTTTCGTATCAATTCACTGCTTTTTTTCTGGGTGATTAGCTTCGATGATTCCACAGCGTCGATAAGCCGTTTTACTTCTGGCAATTCAAAATTCCGATTACCGATGAAGTACTTATTTTGTGTTGATTTTATTGTGATGATGTCAATCCCGAACTCTTTCAGCGATTCAATGTCGGTCATAATTGTGCGCCTATGAGCTTTGATTTCTTGTTTATCAAGATATTCCACTATATCCGTAATCGACATTGGATGCTGCTCATCAGTATATTCTTCAAGCAATTTCAGAATATATAAAATTCTCGAATTGTTATTTATAACCATATTTTTACACCTTCTTTTTAACGCCAAGGTTATTAAAAACCATCTGTTACGATCAGCATTATTCTTTTACAAGCACTACCTTTCCACCAAAATTGTTCAATGAAAAACAATTAGAATTATGCAGCCACTCATGAGACACTACAAATTCAAAAGGGAACATTTGAGGGGTATTAGCCAATTCTGCGACTTCAAAATAGGCCTTTTCATTTGTAAGTAATATGGTCATTATCAGTAAGGTAATGGTTTCACTATCGTTGATTAAATATTTTTTGGTTTGATAAGTTCCCACTTTAAGATTTTCAATAGCGCCAATGTATTTAAGTGTTTGAAGTATCTTATCGCTGGAATGCAGCAGTGTTGACCGCTCACCCCATACTTCAAATAACTTTTCTTTTAACCACGACGTTGTAAATGTATCTTGAATATTTGTAAGCTTTCCAAGTAGGGAGCATACATCAGCAAAAACAGGATATGCAGCAAGCATCAAACACCAATGTATTGCCAACTTATTGCTTCTCTCAAGTTTATATACTTCTAGTGCTTTACTTCTTAGTTCTCTATATTCGTCTCCCGACTTTAACCATATATACATAAGTATTTCACGCGTTTTCCTAAGATTAGTAGGACTCTTAATCTCAAAAGAAAGATACTCGTTCAATTCATTTTTTATTTCCTGCTCACTTTTTCCTTCAACAACTAGATCTGCTACTTTATTTAACCACTCTAATTTAATAGAGCGTGAAAGACCAACCATCTTTGCCATTTATTTCACCGCCTTAATTTTTATAAAGGGAACAATTACTTCATCGATTGTACTCCCGCCATGCGTCACAACTTCGTCACCTGCAACATCATATGAAGCATCCGGATCACAAATCAAATATTTATATGACTTATCCAAATAATAGCCTTCATAAGTAGTCGTATGTTTGGAAATCAATTCATTTTCTTCAGCAAAATCTTTTAGGATTACCATCCTCTTTGATTTCGTTTCAACTTCTATACCTGTATTGCGAAGTGTTCCAACACCTTTACACACTCGATTTCCGTGATCTGATGTTATATAGATTTCAAAGCCCTTTGTATGCAAGTCGCTGATAAGATTTTGTAGTTTATTTGACTTAGCAAACAACTCGATATCATTGAACATTCCCAAGCGGCCTTGCATTTGACCGTGTACCATATCGTCAATATCGTTGACAATAATGGCCGCAAATCTTGTTTGATAACTGAATTCCGTTGAATATCCGCGAGTATACAATACCTGCTTTGGTAAATATCCGAGATTTTGAGCTGCTTCATGAAATTGCTTCTCTTCTCTGGATAAGCTCAAATGATTCTCAAGTTCTCTTGGATACTTACCACTTAATAAACATTGCCTTGAAATTGCTGTAGTTGTAGGAATCATTGCATATGAACCATTAAGCTCGTAACTTATACTATTCATGTGACGGGATATAATTTCAAAATCAAATAACGACATGCCGTCCATGACAATCAGCGCCACTTTACCTCCTGAAATATACTCTAAAGTATTTGGCAATATAGTCGGGCCGTTTACATTAACTTGAGTTGATAAATTCTTATAATCATTCCGCACAAACATCTCGAAAGCATCGTCTATAAAGGTTAAATCAAAAGACAGGTCTTTCATTGATGCGTAGTATAAAATTTTAGCCTTTGTTTTTGCAACCTGAATCCATTCATCTGAAGTTATAATGTTTTGGTTCGTTATTGCTTTTAATTCTTCAATTTTTATATTGCAATACTTCTCGATATTTTCTGAAGAAAAACTTTTCTCTTTTATAAATCTTCTCGTTCTTTCCGGCGCAGCTAAATCAGAATAGCTCATTTCGTAAGACACACTGATAAGGTCAAGATCGCTTCTATATTCTCTCAATATTATTGAGTTGAGATTTGGGAATAGTTCCTTCAAAGATAATCTGATTTGGTAAAATGCCTTCATGATATCAAAAGGAATGTAGATATCTTTATTAACAATAACTGCCCAGCTCTGTTTGCTGCTCTTAATTTCTGATTCATATTTATATCTAAACAATTCAATGTCGTCATATTCGACAATTGAAAAATGATTGACCCTAAGAACCCGTTGATAATCAAACAAATCGTATAAATCATCATCCAAAATGATGATCTTTTTTTCATATTCAATTGCTAAATGACTTTTTATTCTTTCAATTATCATCATCTCACTCCAAATGAACCATAAGCATCAGCGTAAACTCAGGGCATATCTTCTTACTGTTCATATACAATTGTTCCATTTCTGCCTTTTCCTTGCCCAGCGATATGAGCTTATGAGTTCTGATATTTTCAATTCCTATATGCTCTGCAGCCTCTGTTCTGAGCTTGAGAGCATACTGATATTTCCTATGTGTTTCCTCAATTCGCTTCTCCATTTCACCTTTAAGATGTATGAAGGTATCATAAGCATATTCTTGTGACACAGCCTTAATAGAATCACACATTTCATTATCAACCGTTTTATTGCCTTTAATATTGATCCTATACTTATTATTCAAAATTGCATCCCATATTTTGGAACCCGCCATAGGGCGAAAAACCTTATCCTCATTCATGAAAATTGGAATGATCTTTTGATCTTGTCGTTCACTAGAGACTGCTAATTGCCAAAGCATAAAATAGCCCTTTTCATTTGGAAAATCGGCAATATCAATTGATTGAATTCCATTGTTTACATCTTGGACGATCTGCTTGTTCAAATGCTTGACAATAATCTCATCGTTGATACTGAAGTGGTGCACTGGCAAATACGGATTACCATTGTAGTTTTCAAAGTAGGTCACCATTTCTCGCAAAGCACTCTCAAAATCAAAGGTTGACTCACGGCCAACTAAGGCATCGAGATCCTTATCATCTTTTAGCAGTTCTTTCAACTTGACTGTGTTTTGCACTTCTTTCTTTAGATCTTCTTCAATAGGCCTTACATTATAACTAATGTCTTTGGGATTCCTAATGG
>RRZU012504794.1_pt1 | contig 10822 bp, 5 predicted proteins | sample 2165561 | NCBI WGS metagenome assembly RRZU01 (sample SAMN10456909, study PRJNA506462) | wastewater metagenome | isolation source: wastewater sludge | place: USA: Moscow, Idaho | reverse complement strand
TGTCGAGCAAAGCGCCTTCGCCCCCAGCAACCTGGTGCCCGGCATCAGCGTCAGCCCCGACAAGATGCTGCAGGCGCGCCTGTTCAACTACGCCGACGCGCAGCGCTATCGCCTGGGCGTGAACCACCAGCAGATTCCGGTCAACCAGGCGCGCTGCCCGGTGCACAGCAACCACCGCGACGGCACCGGACGCGTTGACGGCAACTACGGCAGCCTGCCGCACTACGAGCCCAACAGCTACGGCCAGTGGCAAGGCCAGCCCGAGTTCATGGAGCCGCCGCTCAAGATCCACGGCGACGCCGCCTTCTGGGATCAGCACCAGGACGACACCAACTACTTCGAGCAACCGGGCAAGCTGTTCCGCCTGATGAAGCCGGAGCAGCAAGAAGCCCTGTTCGGCAACACCGGCCGCGCCATGGGCGACGCGCCCGAGTTCATCAAGCTGCGCCACATCCGCAACTGCAACGCGGCCGATCCGGCCTACGGCGCGGGCGTGGCGAAAGCGTTGGGGATTGATCTGGCGAAGGCGCTGGCGTCGAAGGAAGCCGACCCCATGTTCGGCAACCCGCTGGTGCCGCTGCCAGCGTAATTTGTGGATGAAATAGGCTGCTGGCGCTTGTCTGTCAAGCGCCAGCAGCTATTCAAAAAATAGCGAACAGCTCGTCAAGATTGCTGCGGCATCGACGCCGGCGCGCCATGACCACCGCGGTGCCAGCGCCGTTTCACCCATTCGGCGAAGTCATCGACATAGGTAAACACCGCCGGAATTACCAGCAGGCTCAAGAAAGTGGAGGTGATCAACCCCCCAATCACCGCCACCGCCATCGGCGAGCGAAAGCTGGGGTCGGAGCCGCCCCAGCCGATGGCAATGGGCAGCATGCCGGCGCCCATGGCGAGCGTGGTCATGATGATCGGGCGCGCGCGCTTGTGGCACGCATCCATCAGGGCCTCGAAGCGGTTCAGCCCGTGCTCGCGCCGCGCCAGGATGGCGTACTCGACCAGCAAGATCGAGTTCTTGGTCGCCACGCCCATCAGCATGATCAAACCGATCAGCGAGGGCATCGACAGCGACTTATGCGCCAGCAGCAGCCCGACAAACGCGCCGCCCAGCGACAGCGGCAGCGCCGCCAGAATCGTGACCGGGTGCAGCACGTGGTGGAACAGCAGCACCAGCACCAGGTAGATGCACAAAATGCCCGTCAGCATGGCCAGCGCAAAGCCCATGAACAGCTCGCCCATCACCTCGGCGTCGCCCACCTCGACCACGCGCACGCCGGCCGGCAGTTGCTTGACGGCGGGCAACTCCTTGGCCTTGGCCGCCACGTCGCCCAGCGGCTGGCCTGAAAGCTCGACCTCCAGGTTGACGTTGCGCGCGCGGTCGTAGCGGTTGATGACGGCCGGCCCGCCCGACAGGCTGACCGACGCCACCTGCGACAACGGCACCGGCCCCTTGCTGCCCGGCACGTGCAGGCGCGACAGCACGCCCAGATCCTTGCGCGCATCGGCGTTGAGCTTGACGACGATGGGGATCTGCCGCTGCGGCAGATTCAGCTTGGGCAGTTGCGCGTCGTAGTCGCCCAGCGTGGCCACGCGCAGCGTGTCGGCGATGGCGCTGCTGGTCACGCCCAGGTCGGCGGCGCGCGCGAAGTCGGGCTTGACGGCAATCTCGGGCCGCACCAGGCTGGCCGTGCTGGTGATGCTGCCGAGACCCGGCAGCGTGCGCAAATCTCTCTCGACCGCGCGCGCGGCCTGCGTCAGCGCGTGCGGGTCGTCGCCTTGCAGCACCAGGATGTACTTCTCGCCCGAGCCGCCCAGGCCGATCTTGCTGCGCACGCCGGGCAAGCCGCTGATGAGCTGGCGCAACTCGGCTTCGACGATCTGCTTGCGCGGCCGATCACCGCGCTCAGCCAGCTGAATGGTGAGCGTGGCCTTGCGCACATCGGCACTGCTGGCCGAAAACGGATCGCCGCCGGCCGAGCCGCCGCCCACGGTGGTGTACACGCTCTTGATGTATTGGTTCTTGAGCAGCAGCGCCCGCGCCGACTCGGCCGTCTGCTCTGTTTCCTGCAGCGTCGCGCCGGGCGGCAGCTCCAGATAGACCTGCGTTTGCGAGTTGTCGTCGGGCGTGATGAAGGCGGTGGGCAGCAGCGGCACCAGCGCCAGCGAGCCGACAAAAAACGCCAGCGCGCCCAGCAGCGTGATGAAGCGATGCCGCACGCACCACGCCGCCCAGCGGCCGTACACACGCAGCCAGCGCGGGTCTTCGCCGCCTTGCGCCAGCGGCTTCATCAAATACGCCGCCATCATCGGCGTCAGCATGCGCGCCACCACCAGCGAGGCAAACACCGCCAGCGACGCCGTCCAGCCGAACTGCTTGAAGAACTTGCCGACCACGCCGCTCATGAAGGCGGTGGGCAAGAACACCGCAATCAGCGTGAAGGTGGTGGCAATCACCGCCAGGCCAATCTCGTCGGCCGCCTCCATCGCCGCCTGGTACGGCGACTTGCCCATGCGCAGGTGGCGCACGATGTTCTCGACCTCGACGATGGCGTCGTCCACCAGAATGCCGATGACGAGCGACAGCGCCAGCAGCGACACCACGTTGATCGAGAAGCCGAAAAAATACATGCCGATCAGCGCCGGCAAGATCGACATCGGCAGCGCCACCGCCGACACAAGGGTCGCGCGCCCGTTGCGCAAGAACAGCCACACCACCAGCACCGCCAGCAGCGCGCCTTCGCCCAGCATCTTGAGCGAGGCGTGGTATTCCTCTTCCACCGGCGTGACGAAGTCGAACGCCTCGGTGAAAGTCAAATCGGGGTGCGCGGTGCGCAGCTCGGCCAGCGCGGCGCGCACGGCCGTGCCCACCTGTACCTCGCTCGCGCCGCGGCTGCGCGCGACCTCGAAACCCACCACTTTCTGACCGTTCAGCAGCGCGGCGGCGCGCGGCTCGGCCACGGTGTCGGCCACGGTGGCCACCTGATCGAGCCGCACGCTGCGGCCGTCGGGCAGCGCAATCGGCAGCGCGCGCAATTCGTCGGCCGTGCCCACCGTGGCCAGCGTACGCACGGGTTGCTCGCCCGGGCCCAGATCGACGCGGCCGCCGGCGCTTTCCATCTGCACTTGGCGCAACTGGCGCGACACCTCGGCCGCGGTGATGCCCAGACCTTGCAGGCGCGCCGGATCGAGAGCGACCTGCACCTGCCGATCCGCCCCGCCCACGCGGTTGACCGCGCCCACGCCGGGGATGGCCAGCAGCCGCTTGGACACGTCGTTATCGACAAACCACGACAGGTCGGCATCGCCCATGCGCTTGGACGACAGCGCATAGGCCAGCATCGGCTGCGCCGCCAAGTCGAGCTTGGCGACGATGGGCTCGCGCAGGTCGCTCGGCAAATCGCCCCGCACGCGCGAGACGGCCGAGCGCACGTCGTCCAGCGCTTCCTGCAAATCTTTTTCGAGCCGGAACTCGACCATGATCGACACCGAGCCATCGACGATGGTGGTGCTGATGTGCTTGACGCCCTGCACCGTGGCCAGGCTGTTCTCGATCTTGCGCGCGACCTCGTTCTCCAGCTGCCCGGGCGTGGCGCCCGGCAGCGCGGCCAACACGCTGACCATCGGCATGTCGATGTCGGGAAAGTTCTGCACCTTCATCTGGTGAAAGCTGAACAAGCCCCCCAGCGTGAGGAGCAGGAACAGCATCAGCGTCGGCACCGGGTTGCGGATCGACCAGGCGGAGAAGTTCATGGGGCGGCGCCTTGTGGATTCGCTACTTATTTGCTAGCTGCTTGCGCCGGACTGGCGGGCGTCGACGGCACTTTTGGCACTGAGTCGGCCACCACCTGCACCAGATCGCCGTCGTTCAGGAAGGCGCCGCCGCGCACCACCACGCGCGCGTTGGCGTCCAGCCCCTGCGTGATTTCCACGCGGCCATCGGCCAGCCGGCCGGTCTGCACGCGCAGCAGTTGCACGCGGTCGCCCTCGCCCAGCTTCAGCACGTGGGCAAAACCGTCGCGCATGACGATGGCGTCTTGCGGCACCGTGAGCGCATCGCTCTGGCCGATGGCGATGCGCCCGCGCGCAAACATGCCGGCGCGCGCCGCGCCGCCGCGCGGCAAATCGACGTAGACGATGGCAAAGCGCGTCTTGGGGTCAACCGTGGGCGCCAGTTGCCGCACCGTGCCGGTGACGACGGGGCCATCGGCATCGGGCGCGCTGGGCAGGTCGATGCGCACCGACTGGCCGGGGTGGATGGCGGGCAGGTCTTCTGCCATCACCTCACCGCGCCATTCGAGCCGGCCCTGGCGCACCATGCGAAACAGCTCGGTGCCGGGCGCCACCACCTGGCCGACGGTGGCGGCGCGCGCCGAGATGACGCCGGCATCGGGCGCCAGCACCTGCGTGTTGCGCACGCGAATCGCCTGGCTGCCGACCACCGCGCGCGCCGCCTCGACGCGGGCGCGGGCGGTTTTCTCGGCCGTCACGTACTGGTTGATCTGTTGCTGGCTCAGGGCGCCGCTCGACTGCACGGCGCGTGCGCGTTCGGCGTTGCCGCGCGCGTCGGCGTAGGCGGCTTCGGCCTCGGCCAGGCTGGCGCGGGCCTGCGCCTGGTCTTGCTGGACCGGCGCGGCGTCAAAATTGGCCAGCACCTGGCCCTTCTTGACCACGTCGCCCACGTTCACGCGCACGTCGGCCAGCCGCAGGCCAGACACGTCGGCACCCACGCTGGCTTCTTGCCAGGCGGCGATGTTGCCGTTGGCGGTGATCTCGCGCGTGAGGTTCTGGCGCTCGGGGCGAGCCACGGTCACGGTGAGCGCGGGGCGCGGGGCGCTGGCGGCGGCTTGGGGGCCGTTGGCCGCGCCTTCCTGCTTGCCGCAGGCGGCGAGCGTCAGGGCGGCGGCGAGCAAGAGCAGAAACGAACTGGGCTTCATGAATGGTTTCCGGCGCCAGGCATCGCTGGCGCATTGATCGATGGGCGGCCAACGCCGATCTGGCGCGGGGTGCCCGCTCATGGCGCCGCGCCCCCGGCCGGTGCCTGCCAGCCGCCACCCGCCGCGCGGTACAGCGCTACGCCAGCGGCCTGCTGGTCGTTAAGCAACTGCGCCAGCGTGATTTCAGACACCAGCAGGTTACGGCGCGCTTCTTCAAGCTGCGGCAGGTTGGCCATACCCTGGCGGTACAGCGCCTCGGTGGCGGCAAACTGCTGGCGGTAGCCGGCCACGGCGGCTCGGGCGTCGGCCTCGCGCGCGCGGGCGGCGGCGCCTTGCGTGAGGGCCGTCTCCACCTCTTGCACGGCCTGGCGCACCTGGCCCTGGTAGTTGGCGACCGCCTCGTCGTAGCGCGCCCGCGCGGCGGCCTGGCCGGCTGCAATGCGGCCGCCGTCGAAGATCGGCAGGCTGAGCTGCAGCGGCCCGAATTGCCAGGTCGAAAAGTTGCGCGTGGCGCCGCCAGCGCGCAACTGCAGCGCGCCGATGTTGCCGCCCAGGCTCAAGCCCGGCCAGCGCGCGGCGTCGGCGGAGGCGATCTCGGCCCGTGCGGCCAGCACCTCGCGCTCGGCGGCCCACACGTCGGGGCGCTGGCGCAGGGTGTCGGCGGGCAGTGACGCTATTGAAAAAAGAGCTGCTGGCGCTTGCTGCACCTGAGCCACGGCCATTTTTTGTTCAATGTCCGGCTCGGGCAGGCCGGTCAGCGCGACCAGCGCCTTGCGCTGCACGTCGCACGCCGCCTGCTGCTGCGTGGTGCGCGAGCGGCCATCGGCCGCGCTGGCGTCGGCGAGAGCCGCGGTGGCCGGCGCGGTGAAGCCGGCGTCGCGGCTGATGCGCGCCAGCCGTGCGGTCTCGAAGCGCGAGGCAAGGTCCTGCCGGGCAGTGTCGAGCAGCGCCTGGCACAGGCGCAGGCCGTGGTATGTGCTGGCCACGTCGCCCACCAGCGCCACGCGCGCCAGGTGCGCCAGCGCCTCGGCGCCCTCGGCACGCGCGCTGGCTGCGTGGACGAGCGCGCGTTGGCGGCCGAACAGATCGATCTCCCAACTCGCCTGCACGCCGGCTTGCAGCGTGGTGGCCACCGGCGGATCGACGCCCGGCGGCGTGCTGCCCACGCCGCCCGCGTTGCCGCGACTGGCGCTGGCGGCGGCGCCCACCTGCGGCAGCAACCCGGCGCGCTGGCTGCCCACCTGCGCGCGCGCCTGCGCCACGCGCGCCTCGGCGGCGATCAGGCTCGGATTGTCTTGCAGCGCGGCGTCGATCAGTTCGGTCAGCGTGGCATCGCCCGCCGCACGCCACCAGTCGGCCAACGCCACCGCGCTGCCGGCGTGCGGCAGCGGCGCGATCCATGTCGGCGGCGCGATCTGCTCCAGCGGCGGCGCCGCCGGCGGCGCCGTGGCGCAACCGGCCAGCACGACAAGCGTCGCTGCGCCCCACATGACGCGGCAGCGGCGGGAAAAAGGCAGTCTCATGCGTTGATTCAAAAACCGGCTCGCGCGAAACGGTGCATTGCACCACAGGCGCATGGCAGAACCCGGACTGGGCCAAGGCAAAGACGCCTGCCCACAAAGGTATTCAATCATTTCAGCCTCTGGCGCTTGCCAGACAAGCGCGAGCAGCTATCAAAAACAAAGCGCCCAACAAAAAAGCCTTGGCGCCAGCCAAGGCTTTTGCAGCGTGATCAAAAGGCCGCGGAGCAGGCCATCCGGGAACGCCGTGGTCGGGGTCCCCCCGACCACCAGCGTTGTCCCCCTCCGGGGGAAGGCGCGTCAGCGCCTCAGGGGGGAGCGTAAAGTCTGGCGCGGCTGGCAGGGATCGAACCTGCGACCCTTGGCTTCGGAGGCCAATACTCTATCCACTGAGCTACAGCCGCTTGCAGAACAGCCGGCGATTATCCCTGATTGCGCGCGGGCGCCACCGCTGCATCGCCGTGCACCGGCAGGCCGATGCCCAGCAGATAGGCGCGCACAGCCACGCGCGCCGTGGCTTCGAGGTCAAAACCGCGCCGCAGCAACCAGCTGTGCACCAGTCCGCGCACCAGCGCATGAAAGCCGTCGGCCAGTTGCCGCGCGGGCGCCGGCAGCGCTTGTCCACGCAGAGCGCTGGCGGCCTCGAAGGCCTGCATCACGCGCTCGACATTGGCGCTGTCGACCTGCGCATGGCGCTCGCGCACCGGCCACAAATCCTCGACATGCTCGACCATCATGGTGGCGATGTGGAGCACGCGCTGGGTGCGCGCGTCGCTGGCGATCTGCGCGATGGAGTGCATCAGGCGCTGCACCAGCGCGTCGATCGGGTCGCCGGTGCACTGGGCCAGCCCTTCCAGCTCTTTTTCAAGCGGCAGCGTCACGCGCTCCATCATGGCGTTGAACAGCGCCGCCTTGTCCTTGAAATGCCAGTACACCGCGCCGCGCGTCAGCCCCGCCGCCTCGGCGATGTGGGCGAGCGAGGTGTGCGACACGCCGCGTAGCTCGAACACGCGCTCGGCGGCGTCGAGCAAGGCTTCGCGCGTGGCCTGGGCATCTTGCTTGGTGCGGCGCGCCATGGTGTCAGCAGGAAATGGGCTGGATCGACATCAGAGTCAGCACTCTAACACATACATTCACGCATGTATGTATAATTCGCCGCTTTGGGCGGGTGTCCGCAAGGGATTTTGACTACGATCATTCCCCGGCGTTGTGATCTGTGGCTGTTTCCGGCCGCACGGCCTGGTGCCCGCAACCCGTGCCCGCGTCCCTCAGCGAGAAAAGAACATGCAAACCTCCGCTCCGCGCCGCTCGATGGCTTTCCGTCTTGTTCCCCTGGGCACCAGCGTGCTGCTGGCGGCCCTGCTGGCCGCCTGCGGTGACAAGCAGCAACCCGCCGCCGGCGGCGCTGGCGGCGGCGCCCCGCCACCGCCCGAAGTGGCGGTGGTCACCGTGCAGCCCGGCACCGTGAAGCTGAGCACCGAACTGCCCGGCCGGCTGGAGCCCTCGCGCGTGGCCCAGGTGCGCGCGCGCGCCACCGGCATCCTGAACAAGCGCGTGTTCACCGAAGGCAGCGACGTGCGCGCGGGCCAGGTGCTTTACCAGATCGATTCGGCGCCTTACCAAGCGACGCAGCAAAGCGCGCAGGCGCAACTGGCACAGGCGCAGGCGCAAATGGCCAACGCCAGCGCCATGGTCACCCGCTATCGCCCGCTGGTGGCGGCCAATGCGGTGAGCAAGCAGGAATTTGATGCGGCAGTGGCCGCCGAAAAAGCCGCGCAGGCGCAGGTGGCCGCCGCGCGCGCCGCCGTGCGCACGGCCGACATCAACCTGGGTTATGCCACCGTCACGGCGCCGATCTCGGGCCGCATCGGCCGCTCGCTGGTGACCGAGGGCGCGCTGGTCAGCGCCACCGAGGGCACGCAGCTGGCCACCATCCAGCAGATCAACCCGCTGTACCTCAACATCACGCAGTCGGCGGCCGAGGTGCTGACGCTGCGCGAAGCGCTGCAGGCCGGCAAGCTGGCGCGCGCCAGCGGCGCCGAAGCCGCCCGCGTGCAGGTGCTGCTGGAAAACGGCCAGGTCTACGGCCAGCCGGCGCGCCTGCTGTTCACCGACCTGAGCGTCGACCCCACCACCGGCCAGGTCAACCTGCGCGCTGAGGTGCCCAACCCGGGCGGCCTGCTGATGCCCGGCATGTACGTGCGGGCGCGCGTCGTGCAGGCCGAAATCGCCAATGCGATCCTGCTGCCGCAGCAGGCCGTGACGCGCGGCACGAAAGGCGACAGCGTGATCGTGGTGGCGCCCGATGGCGCCGTGGCGCCGCGCCCGATCAAGATCGGCGGCCAGAAAGGCCAGGACTGGATCGTCACCGAGGGCCTCAAGCCCGGCGAGCAGGTGGTGGTGGAAGGCGCCATGAAGCTGATGATGGGCGCCAAGGTGGTCAAGCCCGTGCCCTGGGTGCCAAAAACAGCCTCGGCGCAAGCCCAACAAGCGCCAGCAGCTACAAAACCTGTAGCAAGCGCACCGGCAGCCGCCGCGTCGGCGCCGGCCAGCGCAGCGTCGAACTGAAAGAAGAGGCTGAGCGCACATGGCACGCTTTTTCATTGATCGGCCCATCTTCGCGTGGGTGATCGCCCTGTTCATCATCGTGCTGGGCGCCACGTCCATCACGCGGCTGCCGGTGGCGCAATACCCGTCGGTGGCGCCGCCCACGGTGGTGCTTTCCGCCGCCTACCCCGGCGCTTCGGCGCAGACGCTGGAAGACTCGGTGCTCTCGGTGATCGAGCGCGAAATGAACGGCGCGCCCGGCCTAGCCTACATGGAGTCGGTGGCGCAGGCCAACGGCACCGGCAGCATCACCCTCTCGTTTGAGCCGGGCACCAACCTCGATCTGGCGCAGGTGGAGGTGCAAAACCGCCTGGCCCGCGCCACGCCGCGGCTGCCCTCGGTGGTCAACCAGCAGGGCGTGCGGGTCGAGAAGTCGCAATCCAACTTCCTCATGTTCACCATGCTGTCCTCGTCCGAGCCAGGCGCGGACGTGACGCGGATCGCCGACTACGCGGCGCGCAACGTGCAGCCCGAACTGCAGCGCCTGCCCGGCATCGGCCAGGTCCAGCTGTTCGGCGCCGAGCGCGCCATGCGCATCTGGCTCGATCCGGCCAAGCTGCAAAGCTACGGCCTGACGCCGGCCGACGTCAACGCCGCCATCGCGGCGCAGAACGCGCAGGTGTCGGCCGGCAGCATTGGCGACCTGCCGCTGGCGCCCGACCAGGCCACCACCGCCACGGTGATCGTGCCGGGCCAGCTGTCCACCGTCGAGCAGTTCGGCAACATCACGCTGCGCGCGCAGACCGGCGGCGCCGCCGTGCGCCTGAAGGACGTGGCGCGCATCGAACTGGGCGCCCAGAGCTACGCCACCGCAGCGCGCCTGAACGGCCAGCCCAGCGTCGGCATGGGCATTCAGCTGGCGCCCGGCGCCAACGCACTGGCGGTCGCCAAGGCGGTGAAAAAGCGCATGGCAGAGCTGGAGGCCTTCTTCCCGGCCGGTGTGAGCTACACCATCCCCTACGACAGCTCCACCTTCGTGCAGATCTCGATCGAGCAGGTGGTGCACACCTTGTTCGAGGCGGTGGCGCTGGTGTTCATCGTCATGTTCATCTTCTTGCAGAACTGGCGCTACACGCTGATCCCCACCATCGTGGTGCCGGTGGCGCTGCTGGGCACGCTGGCGGTGATGCTGGTGGCGGGCTTCTCGATCAACGTGCTGACCATGTTCGGCATGGTGCTGGTGATCGGCATCGTGGTGGACGACGCCATCGTGGTGGTCGAGAACGTCGAGCGCATCATGAGCGAGGAAGGGCTCTCGCCGGTGCAGGCCACGCGCAAGGCGATGGGGCAGATCTCGGGCGCCATCATCGGCATCACCGTGGTGCTGATCGTGGTGTTCGTGCCCCTGGCCTTCTTCTCGGGCTCGATCGGCAACATCTACCGCCAGTTCTCACTGGTGATGGCGGTGTCGATCGCGTTCTCGGCCTTCCTGGCGCTGTCGCTCACGCCGGCCTTGTGCGCCACGCTGCTCAAGCCGGTGGAGGCGGGCCACCACCACGAGAAGAAAGGCTTCTTTGGCTGGTTCAACCGCGGCTTCACGCGCCTGACCTCGCGCTACGAGGGCTGGGTCGGCGCGCTGCTCAAGCGCGGCGGCCGCATGATGATCGTCTACCTGGCCATCGGCGCCGCGGTGGGCTGGATGTACACGCGCCTGCCCACTTCGTTCCTGCCGCAGGAAGACCAAGGCTACATCATCGTCAACATTCAACTGCCGGCGGGCGCCACGCTGGAGCGCACGCAGGCGGTGGTCGAGCAGGTCGA